>Ga0210043_1001347_pt1 | contig 20832 bp, 21 predicted proteins | sample CryGeymet201501t_FD_183990 | JGI IMG/M metagenome (GOLD analysis project Ga0210043, IMG submission 183990) | Groundwater microbial communities from Crystal Geyser aquifers in Utah, USA - Crystal Geyser metaG 2015-01t (SPAdes) (version 2) | ecosystem: Environmental > Aquatic > Deep subsurface >... | reverse complement strand
ACAAATTCAAATATTGCACATCTTTCAATAAACACAAGGTCAATTATTGGAGGGTCTTCAACAAACACAAATTCAAGCATTGGAAATTATTCAACAAACACAAATTCAATTTTAGGTAGATATATAGAATTAAAAGAAAATTCTTCTTTATGTTTGGAAGCAAAAGTTAGAAATTGTGAAGTTGGATTATTTGCAGAAAAAGATAAAACAAGTTCAATTGCAAAATTTGTGAAATATATTTAGTTTTTCTAAAGTTCGTTTTATATATTTTAAAAGTTTGTGCTTTCACCAAAAATATATCATCCCTATGACAACTTAAAATAATTATAAATTTCATCAGAAGTTTTGTTCTTCAAAATTGTATGTGGTCTAAAATGATTCTATCCTTTAATTTTTAATTTGAAATATTTTTCTCTTATTTTTTCTTTTTTAATCAAATTCACAATTTTTCATCTGTGAACCAATTTTCTGTGCGAGGAAAATATGTTCCTAGACACACAGTTAAAATATAATAATTCTTAAAAAGGAGATTTTCCTAGATATTTAATGGAGAGAAATAAAAACCTTCCCCAATTTAATGATTCTTATTTGTTTTCTTTAAGAGATTTTTTAGTGAGATATTCTTCGAAAGTTAACTCTAAATTTGCACGACCCAGTGAAGGAAAGCAAACAAGAATGAGGGAACTTCTTGGTGCTGATTATTATTATTTTACTTTCCCAAATTCCAAAAAAAGAAAGTCTTCAGATTTGATTTTTCAACTTAATAGATCTAAAAAATTAATTTTTGACTATTCTTTGGTAAAATTTAGTGCAAATGGGTCAAGTATTATTATCTCAGAGGGAAAATTGAAAGATGAGGAAGACTTGAGTGAGGTTGGCAAATTAATTTGGGTTCTGGATAACAGCGTATATGGGGAAATTATAAGTAATTTTAAAGAATTTAAACAAAAAGATTTAGGGAGCTTTATCCATAAGAAAAATTAAAATGGTTCCTTCAAAATTTAATGTAATGGAATCTAACTTTTATGCAATGAGAGCTTTTCTTAACTAGGTAGAAATCTCCATTTTTCAAAATGGAGTTAATGACAAAAAACTATTTCTAATTCATTTACATAAAAAAAGAATAGCCTAGATACTAGGCTATTTGAATGTATTACTTAGTGAATACTTTCTTAAAATAAATAAATGTTTGCATTTGCTTTAGCGAATGCTCTGGAGTAAAAATGGAAAAACAAATTCAAATAAATGAATACAAACACTTCGATCACAGTGTCGGAGTGATGATACTGCATCTTGAATGGGTGACCAAATATCGTTATAAGATGTTTGGGAAAATAAAATATAAAAACTTGCTGGAAGCCTGCGTCAGAAGGTCAGCGTCGAGAAATGAAATAAAAATTTTGGAAATAGATGTCCAACCTGAGCATGTCCATTGTGTTGTTGAAGTAAGTTTCTCGGTATCTGCTTCAAAAGTTCTTCAGATTTTGAAGGGTGGCTCTTCGAAACTTTTCTTTGAGTTTCATGAAAAAGCAAGATTGAGGTACCCAAGGGGACATTTATGGGGAAGGGGAAAGTTTGTTTCTTCAGTCGGATTTGTCCAATTGGATAAAGTAAAGGATTATGTGAGAAATCAGTCAGTTCATCATGGTACCAAATTTATCTAAGCTTACCCGATGGAAACCGCCCTCCGAGCGAAGCGAGGATTTGATGCGAAGCATCAAACCTTCAGGGTGCGGAGGACGTCATAATAAAATAAATATAGTATAAAAATATTATTGTAAACAATCCAATACAAAATTTTATAAAGACTTACTTCATAATTTTTCTATGACAATTAAAACTCGGAGTTATTCCCATCTCGGAATCTGATTTCTCTAGTTTAAACTCTATTTTTAATATAAATATTTATAAGAAAGATTCTCCATTAATTAAATACAATATGGTGGTTGTAGTTCAATGGTAGAATACACGGTTGTGGTCCGTGAGAAGCGAGTTCGATTCCCGCCTTCCACCCTCAAATCAAAAACAAAATGGAAACAGTAAAAGGATTCAAGGAATATTCAGGAGAAGAAGCAATTAAAAGAGCAGAAATTAGAAAAGTAATTCTCAAAAATTTTGAAAGATATGGTTATGAACCTGCCGAAACTCCGATTATAGAATTTAGAGAATTTGTTCGTGGAGACAATACTGATGACGAGGCCGTATCCGAAATTTTTAAACTAGAAGATAGAGGGGGAAGAGAACTTGCTCTAAGATATGAGTTTACATTTCAACTAAAGAGATTAATGAATAATAAAAAAATTCCATATAAAAGATATCAGATGGGACAAGTTTTTCGTGATGAACCTGTTAAAAAAAATAGGTTTAGAGAATTTACTCAATGTGATATAGATACAATTGGTTCGGACATTTATGATGAAGCGGAAGTATTGGCTGCGGTAAAAAGAATATTAAAAGAGTTAGAAATTAAAAATACTATTTATATTAATAATAGAAAATTATTAAACGAAATTTTAGAAAAAGAAAACCTTGAAAAAATGGATTTTGACAAAATAATAAGATTAATAGATAAATTTGAGAAATTAAGTGAAGACGAATTATATAATGAACTAAGAGCATATGGTGCTCAAAATTTAATTGAGATTTTTAAAAATCCAGTTGAGTATTTTGAAAAATATTCTAATTATTCAGAAATAAAAAATTTAGTTGATTGTGCTAAATTATATGGAATTGAAATAGTCTACCTTCCAACTCTTGCAAGAGGACTTTCTTATTATAATGGGAGTGTCTTCGAAGTAAAAACAGAAGAAATGAAAGAAACAATTATTGCTGGTGGAAGTTATATCTTTAATGGAGTCCAATCAACGGGCCTTTCATTCGGTTTAGACAGATTAAATATTTTATGTAATAAAAAATTGAATATAAACAAAATTATGGTAATTTCAATTGGTCAAGAAAAAGAAGCAATAAAAATAATTGAAACTTTAAGAGATTCAGGATTTAATTGTATGATAAATTTTTCAAAAGTATCAAAAGCACTAGAATATGCAAATCAAAAAAATTTCAATAAAGTAATTTTTCTTGGTCAAGAAGAGGTTAAAAATAATAAAATAAAAATTAAAGATATGGTTAGCGGTTCTGAGGTTAGTACTACTTTAGAAGAATTCATAAAAGAAAATAAAACTTTTTAACTATAATTTTATATACTTTTGATTTTAAATTTAATACATGGGAGAATTGCATGATTACAAAAGGTTAAGAATTGAAATAACTGGAAAATGTAATCTTAAATGTAAGTATTGTTATAATTCACGTTTTAATCAGTTAGATGAAGTGAAAAATCAATTGACCCTCGAAGAAATAAAAAAAATTATTAAAGAAGCATTTGAAATAGGAATAAAAGAAGTTTATTTAATTGGGGGAGAACCCTTCATGCATCCCAATATTTTTGAAATAATGGATTACATTCATTCATTTAATGGGAAAATTTCAATTTCATCAAATGGTACACTATTAAATGAGCGAATTATTGAAAAAATGAAAAAATATGATATAAAAACTTTTGCAATAAGTTTGGATGGAAAAAAATCTCACGATGAAGTCAGAATAAATAGTAATCATAAACAAATTATAAATGCAATTAAATTAATTAGGGAAAATTTAACAAAAAATGTTGATGTTATCACAATTGTAAATAATTATTCAAAAGATGAACTGTTGGAATTATATCAAATTTTAAAAGAATTAAAAATCAGGGAGTGGGCTCTAAATCATATGTTTTCTGAAGGGAGATTTAAAGAAAATAAAAATGAACTCGAAATAAAAAATTATCTTGAAATAGTTGAAATTTATATAAAACTTTTGAAAGAATATTTTCATGATAAAAAACCATTCAAGTTATCAATCCATAATGTTTACAATAGTGAAATTTTAACTGAAGGATATGATTCTTTTGATATTAGTTCCCATCCTTGTGAATATTATTTTTTAGATTCAATTTGTATGAAACCAAGTGGAGACGTTGTTTTATGCCCAAATAATAATAATTTTAAAGTTAACATCAGAGAATTTGATAGTCTACCCAATGCAATGAAAAATTTTAATGATAACAGCTATTTCAAAATAAACTGTGAAAAGTTAGAGGATTGTAAAAATTGTAGATATCTTCATCTTTGTGGGGGAGGGTGTAGGTCAGAAGCTAAAAGGAAATTTGGATATTATTTGTTTCCAGACCCCATATCATGTATTTTTATGCAATTATTAGAGTCTAAGATTATTCCAATACTCCCAATAAAAGAAAGAGAGAGTTACACTAAGTTAATCAAAAAAGAACTAAATTTTCCATTAATTAAAGGTGTAAAATTGGAAGAAGCAGTAGAAAAATTCAAAAAAATAAAAGAGATTTAAAAATTACAAACAACTAGTAGCCGTGTGATCTTTTTAATACCATTTTTATCTCCAATGTTTATTTAAAATAAAAGGGGTAGGATGTATATAAATGTTTAGAAAATTAATAAATCCTATATAAGACAAAATTATTTATTTTTACTAAATCCTTCTAAAACTTCTTTTTCAACGAAGTGAAGTTTAGAGGGGATTATTATGCAGTATGGTTTTAAAACTCCAGAATATTCTTCTGCTTCTGAAAGAGTTCGATACATTATCTTTCTGTTTTTAGTTCCAAGTTGTTGGCAAACAACAATTTTTTCTAATTTTATTTCATGATTTTTTGCAGCGATTTTTAATTGTTTCAATGCTTTTTGGAATTCAAGCCCTATATCAATTAAAATAAGTGAATGGGCATTAATACTCAAGTTTTGTTTTACTATTTCCATAAAACTATCCGGTTCAAAGCTTTTTTGCCAGGTAGGCATTGAAGCAACTTTCCCAAATTTATATTGTTGAAGTCCAGTTTCAGCTACTGCATCAAAAACAGAAGCAGTGTAAACAATTTTGTATTTTATTCCAGAAGCTCGGCATTCATCAATTAATGTAATGTGTGTCGTTGCACTTAAAGGAGACCCATAAACGAGCAATGCAACATTCAATCTTTCCGCTTCATCAACAATTCCCAAATTTTCAACATTCTTCCTATCAAGAACTTTAAACTTTTTTCCAATCATTTCTTCAAGCTGGTGCTCAGTATAAGGAAAGTCAACTGTATAATTTTCAAGGTAAACCTTCTTACATTTAAGAAGAGCATCCATTCCTTCCTTACTTATTCCCCGTTCATTGAGTCCTATTCCAATTAAATATAGCATTATGAAGAAAAATCGAAAGCTTTTTTATATCTATTGATTTAAATAATTAATGCAAGAAACAATTCAATTATATCTGTTTATCTCATTTTTGGCACTTTTTGCGATTGTTCTTTTATTATTTTTGATAAAAAATAATAAGAAAATAAGGAATGTGACCTCTTTGGAAGGATTGTCATTAATTTTTGTTGTAATAGGAATTTTCTATGGTGTAACAACGGCTTTTGGTTATGCTTTAATTTGCGCAGGAGTTGTCTTTTTTGTAGGAGATTTTTATTTGAGAATGAGAAAAGTTGACAAACCAGATAAAAAAGTAGTTAAGAAAAAGAAATAGGTTTATTTTTTATTAACTTTTTTCTGTTTAATTCTCTTCTTATTTTCCTTTGGATAAGTTAAACTTCTAGAAGTAACTATTGCAATAAAAAACATGGTGAAAAGTAACCAATCGTTACCAATAATCAATCCATAAAAGCCTATTGCAATTGAAATTGCAATTAAAATCCTAAACCATTTTTGTCCATCTTTTTGTTCATCAAGAGTAATACTTTTCAAATAATTTCCAATTGGAATTCCCAATATCAAGAAAACAATTCCAATCAAAAGCCTACTAATCTCTTGCATAATTTAATAAAAGAACTAGGAGATTTAAATGTTTTCAAAGACAAAAATCTTTATAATTGGGAGCCTCTTCAATTTTTTATGATAAATAAATTTTTAATTGTCGGAACAAAAATTAATCCTGCTAGTAGAAATATTATAATGAATTTAATGGATCTTGGAAAATTTAACTTTCATTTAATTGATGGAGAAATGTTGAAAACAGAAAATCTTGACCTTTCAAAAATAAATGAATATGATTTAGTTATTTTTGCTTCAAAACACAAATCAGAAAAAAGTGGAAAAACTCTCTCAATTCACGCTCCCGGAAATTTTAAGGAAGTTTGGGGAGGAGGAGTTGCTGGAAGACTTTGCCCTACTTCAGCCCTTTTCAGTAAACATTTATTTGCTTCCCTAAATAAGAACAAGGAAGAATCAGAATTAAGGTATGATATTACAATGGAAGCAACTCATCATGGCCCTTTAATTGATAGACCAAGCGTTTTTATCGAAATTGGAGGAAGTATTGAAGAGTGGAAAGACAAAAAAGCATCATTTGTAGTTGCAAAGGCAATAAGGGATGCAATTGAAACCTGGAAGGAAAATCCTTACAATGAAATTGCAGTTGGTATTGGAGGCCCACATTATTGCCCTAGTTTTAATAAAATTCAATTAAATTCAAATGTTGCGATTTCTCACATTATTCCAAAATATGTTTTTCCTATAACTGAAGAGATGGTTTTGGAATCAATCAACAAAACAATAGAAGAAGTGGATTTTGTGGTTCTTGATTGGAAGGGGTTAGGAAAAGCTGAAGAAAGAGACAAATTAATTGAAATTTTAGAAAAAAACTATATTAATTGGAAGAAAACTGGAGATATTAATAAATAATTATTTCTTTCTAATTTTTAAATAAAAAAAGATAATTAATGAGGCGATTATGTAACTAATCAGAACGGGAACAATAAAATCAAGCGACACAGCTTTAATTAATTGAGAATTATATTCCGCTTGAGTACAAACTTGGGAACACGTTAATGGGACAGACATTGCATTCTCCCCTGAAGGACAAATTATTTGAAGAGCATTACATCCTGGACCATTAAGGGCGGAAAAGATAAAATAAACAAAAAATAAGCCCAATGCAAGAATAATTTTAGATTTTGTTGGTTTTAGGAAATTTTCCATTTTATCTTCTTTTCTTTTTAGAACCAGACTTAACTTTTTCTTTTCTAATACTTTTTCCCCAAGCAACAATTCCTATTGCAACTAAGTATAAAATTCCTCCAACTTTCGGAATAATAAGTGAAAGGCTAAACCATCCTGGATGATTTTCTTTTTCAAAAATTTTCCACATTGAGATTATTGAGAGGACAAGAATTGCAATCCAACCAAAAACTGGAATTAAAATTAAAAATATCCAAGCCCAATGGAATCCTCCAAGTTCAAAAATTAAAGAAAGATTTGCAAAAGGTATCCAGGCAAGCCAAGATTTTTTATGTTTTTGTTTTTTTGCAATTTCATACCAAGCAATTGCATGATAAATATAAACTGCAATTGTGAAGAGTATTGCAAAGATAATCATTCCAGCTGTGAAAACTCCTAAGAAACTTCCAAGTAAAAATTCTTTTGGCATACTTAAAGAATCATTCCACATATTAGGATAAATCATAAAATAACTAAAGAATTTTGGGTTTATTAAGATTTTGAATTTTTGATTATCAAAACTTTTAAAAGCGGGCGTTGCCCTTTATTTTTAATATAGCGAGGTGGAGCAGTCTGGAGTGCTCGTCGGGCCCATAACCCGGAGGTCGCGTGGTTCAAATCCCGCCCTCGCTATCTTTTTAATAATAAATGGAGGAGAAGAATTAATCCTTACAAATCCTTTCGGTCCTTATGAACTTTAACCAATATTCTGAAATCATCTTCACTTATCACTCCAACTCCTTCAGGATAACCTTCCAAATCTTTTAAGACATTTTTCCATTCAGTGTAATTTTCATCTTCTATTGCCTTTAAGAGTGCTTTTTCAGCAGCAAGATTTCCCGAGTTACTAAATTTATTCTGAAATTTGTTTTTGTTAAAAGTTTTCTTTTCTGATTTTTCACTAAACTCTCTATTCATTTCTTCAAAGTAATCAAAGTTTCTTCTAACTTCCAAATTGTTTGATTTTAGAAAATCATTAGGGTTATCTTTTATTAATTTAAAAGTTTCAGCATGAGGTAAAGAGGAGGTATCTGCTAATGGAAGTGCAAAAGCTCCTCCATTTAAAAGAAGCATACCGAGTGCTAAAGCTCCAAAAATTTTCCCACTCTTTTTATTTTTATTTTTTCTTACCATCTTAAACAGAAAATAAAGATTAATTTTCTTTAAAAGCAAAATGGAACATAGGTCCATCTTATAATTTTTTTCAAATCCATCAAATTTAAAACATATCAAAACTTAATTTCTATAAGAAAAATGGTAGTGGTAGAGAATGTGCTTTTTCCCAACACTTTTGGAATGGAGTTAATTTATTCATTTGTAATTATAGTTTGTAGTCTTTTAGTTTATTTCAGTACAAAAAAAATGTATGAAGTTAGTAAATATCCTGGAATAAGATATTTTAGGATGTCTTTTCTTTTCTTTGCAATAACTTATTTTTTCAAATCATTTATTAGTTTTTTATTTTTAGTTTTTGATATCCACGAAATAATAGAATTTTCAGCACTTTTTTTTGGGGTCTTAACCCTTTTCTTTTTTATGTATGCAAGTACAATGGCAATTTTTTATTTGCTTTATAGCGTTGTCTGGAAAAATTTTAAGGAGAAAAAATTCACAATACCTCTAATCCATATATTGGTTTTAATTATCTCTGCTTGGAGTATTTTAGTAAATGAAGTAAGAATCCTTTTAGGTTTCCAAGTCTTTATTTTCTTGTTTATTGCAGTCTATAATTATCTTTCTTTAAAAAAATCAAAGGGAACTAAAAAACCTGGACAACTCCATGCAATCTATTTGTTTTTGTTTTTGTTTTGGATGTTGAACTTGGCAGACCTATTAATCTCAGGTTTTGATCCAATTTTAGAGATTTTAATTTCAATGGCTTCAATTGGATTATTCTTAATCATACTCTACAAAGTTGTAAAAAATGTAGGTTCTTCTTAAAATGGGAAAACGAGATAAACTTGAAATTATGAGAGATATTCTTAAAGTTATTAAAGAGAATCATGGCCACATAAAAATGACTCCTTTGTTAAGAAAGTCAAACCTTTCATCAAAAAGGTTTGCAGATTATAAGGAAGAACTTTTACAAAAAGAATTAATTCAAGAAATAGAAGAAAAAAAAAGAGGAAAACAGATTTTAATTACAACTAAAGGAATGGAATTCTTAGAAAAGTATAGAGCAATAGTTAACTTTGTTAATGAATTTGATTTGTAAATCAACTTCCTAATTATTATTTCGAACCAAACTTTGTTAAGGTTTTCAAAGAAGGTTTTAATAAATTATAAAGAAATCCTAAGGTTAATTTTCTCATTCCAACAGAGCGAGAGCAGGATAAATTAAGTTTTATCCAATTTAAACAAGTGAGCAACATATCCTTCTTTCAAAATATTTATAAGTTAGAGTATTTGTTTTATTTTATTATTATGCCTCGGTCGCATACCCTTTCAGGGCACAAGGACCTGCAAGCAGGTAGTGTTTATTACACTTAATAAATAAGAAATATTAAAAACCAAAAATCATACTCAAATTCATATGCCTCGGTCGCATAGTGGTTATTGCACCGGATTGCTAATCCGGGCCCTTCGGGGCTCGCAGGTTCAATTCCTGCCCGAGGCGTTTTTATGTGCATGGCACATAACTTCTCTTGCACGAATCGAATTTGAGGAAAATTCAAACGAGATTTCCGCGAAGCAGGTCGTCGATTCTCGAGAACTTCTGACGTCCTCAATCACAAACGTTTCGACGGCACGAAGTTCGAGTTGTCCCGAGGCGTTTAACAGACTTGAAAAGTTTGTAAATTCTGGCAAGAATTCTAATCAGTGTAAAATTCAAGAACAATTTTTTTCTCGCAGGTGAGAATCTTCCGTTGTAATTATTACAATTTTTTTGACAACGCGAAGTGTGAATAGAAAACTTACGCGAGCCTCAATTACATTTGTTTATGGGAGTGTGAGTTTGAGTAGATTCATTGGTCGAGGCGTTTAGTTCAAAGCTCTACCCGTCTTCCCTGTTTTCTAATTGCCTTTTCCATACACTGAGCTCTAAATTCAACCAGACACTTTTCAGAGCAACAACCATTTAGTTTTTTTTGGCAATCTAAACATTCCACAATTAATTTATCACAGCTCAAATTTCTACAATTCCTACATAAGTCCGAAGGTTTAGAACAAACTTCACAGGAAGCAATTGTGTCTTCTTTTGAGTTTATTGGTGCAACAAGTCGTTTGTCAAAAACAAAACACTTTCCCTCCCAGTATGTATCTGGAAATTGTTTTCCAAAATTAAGTATTCCATCATTAAGTTGCATAACGTTTTCAAAACCTTTTTCTTTCATATAAGCAGTTGCTTTTTCGCATCTAATTCCTCCAGTGCAATAAGCAACAATTTTTTTGTCTTTGTAATTTTCAAGTTTTTCAAGTTCTTTAGGAAAATCTCTAAAATTTTTTATGTCTAAGTGAATTGCATTTTTGAATTTTCCAACTTTGTATTCATAGTCATTTCTTGCGTCAAGAACAATAAATTCTTCACCGGAGTCATACATTTTTTTCAAGTCTTCAGGCTGAATATGTTTTCCAGTTTTGGAAATATCAACTTTTTCACCAAAAGTCACAATTTCATTCCTAACTTTAACTTTCATTTTTGTAAAGGGGTGTTCAATTACAGGATCTTCCTTGAACACAATTCCAGAAAAACGAGAGTCATTTCTTAAGTTTTTTTTATAATTTTCAATTTGTCCAACTGTACCAGAAACACTTCCATTTATTCCTTCATTAGACACAAGAACTCTCCCCATTATTCCCAATTTTTTACAATGCCTTAAGTGTTCTCTTACAAATTTTTCAGGATCAGGGATATTTGCAAATTTGTAAAACAAAATTACTTTTAATTCTTCATTTTTCATAAATAAACTAAAAAATTAGGGATTTTAAACTTTTTTATTATATGAAAAAATTTTCATGCGTGAAAATAAATTTTAATCCAAATGGTTTTAAACTAACATCCCTTTTTTACAAAATGGTAGAACTAATTTTAGGTCTTGATGAAGCAGGTAAAGGACCAGTTCTTGGTCCAATGATTCTTTGTGGATGTTTAGTTGAAAAAAAAGATGAAAATCAATTAAGACATTTAGGAGTAAAAGATTCTAAAACAGTTACTTCAAAAAGAAGGGAATTCTTGGAAAAAGAAATAAAAAAAATTATTTCAAATTCAATTACTATTATATGTGAACCAAAAGAAATAGATGAATCAAATGCAAAAGGAATAAAGTTAACCGAATTTGAAGCAGACAAGTTTGCAAAAATAATAAATAAACTTAACAGCGGAAAAGAAAGAATGAAAGTGGTGATTGATTGCCCCTCAATTGGAATAAACAGTTGGACAGATTTAATCAAACCCAAAATAAAGGACCTCTCAAACTTGGAACTAGTTATTGAACACAAAGCGGACAAAAATCATATAGCAGTTTCAGCAGCTTCAATACTTGCAAAGTGTGAAAGGGAGAGAAGAATGAATAAATTAAAGGAAAAATATGGGGATGAAATTGGTTCAGGTTATTCTTCAGACCCATTAACCATAAAATTCGTCCAAAAATATGCTAATAAGTCTAAGTATGTAGAACTTTTTAGAAAGAGCTGGGCTACTTGGAAGAATGCTTCTAAAAATTTGAAACAAATAGAATTAGACTTTTAATTTCAAAGTAGTAACAAAATAGAAAACTTTATAAAGTTTAAATTTATAGGTTTATCATGGCAAGAAAGATTCAAATTATCCCAAAAGGATTTGTTAATTTTCCAGAAGCTGTGGTTTTGGATGATTCAGAAAAATGGATGAAAGAGCTTTATCAGGAAGTTTATAAGAAAACCGCTGAGAAATTTGGAAAGGATAGTTTAGCTTATAAAACAATCTCAAATGAAATTGATACTAAAAATGTAAGGGGTTCACAATTTTTTTGGAATACAAATTTAGGGATTTATCTCCCCAAAAATCAAAGAGTAGTTTCTTTAAATGATCTGGAAAATATCAATAACCTTGATGAAAACTTTTTTAGAGGTTTTTATATTGATACTCCCCAAGTTGTTTTGAGAACAAATGAAGATTCATATTTCAAAAACCGACCAATTTTAGAAAATTTGGTAAAACAAGTTAAAAAAGAAGGATTTGAGTTTTCTCCTGAAAATCCTCTTGTCATTTCAAATTTAAGATTAGTTAAAAATGAAAATTCAAATAATTTTTATGGATTAAATTTGGAATTGGGGGATAATTCTATTTTGGAAAACGATTCAAGATTTGCTTACTCCAAAAATGGAAAAAGAATTCAATTTGGAAGTAAAGAAAAAGTGGTTTATAATAAAGATAACGGGTTGTCTGGGGTTTACTTGAGCAGCAATGGTGGCCTCGGTGCTAGGATCGACGATCTTGCTTACTCCAATGATGGGGGCAGGGTGGTTCTTGTTTCTGACGCCGAAGGAGTTACATCGAAAATTTTAGAAGAATACAAACTTAATTTGGAAAATGAAGAGCAGAAACAAATTGATAATATTAAGAATAATTATAAAAAAGCAAGGGAGATTCTTGAAGAATAATTAAAATGGCAAGTAAGAAGTTTACAAATTTTGAATGGAAAGTTCCAAGTGTAATTGCAACTTTACCAGAAGGAAAAGATGCCAAAAAACTTTATAATGCTATTAAAGCAAATGAAGCAAGTTTTGATGGAATTTCTAAATTAGGATTTTTAGATTACAATTTAAAACAAATCAGAGGTTCTAATTCTTTTAGAGCAGGACAAATGAATAAATTATTAAAAAATTCTGGAGTAAGAGTTGCAGTTCCAGGTGATGATTTTAATGGAGACATTTATAATTTAATTAAGGATAAGTATTACACAGATTTTAATGCTTTTGCAGTTCACAAAGAAAAACCAAATTATGAAAAGAATAACGGACTCTGGACTAGAGTTAGCGAGTTAATTGAAGAAGTTAATGGAAGTGTTCCAGCTCACTCAATGATTCAAGGTTTTTACGCTCTTCCAAATAAAACTGAAAAAAATTATGGAATAAAAATTGTTTCCGCATCGAATTTTGAATTAATTGAAGATGATAGATTATCGGAAAGATATAATGGATGGAAATTTGACAAGGTTGATGAAAAAGGTTTACCTCTTAGTTTAGATAAATCAAAAGGAAATAGAACTTTTTACACTAGAAATGATGGGTTGTCTAGGGTTTTCTTGAATAACAATGGCGACCTCAATGCTTGGGGCGACGATCTTGCTGGCTCCAATTATAGTGGCAGGGTGGTTCTTGTTTCTGACGCCGAAGGCGTCGTACCACGAAATTTTGAAGTTGAAAGTGAAATAAATAAAAAAATTTCTAAACTTGAAAAATTAAAAAATAAATATTTAACTGAATTAAAAAAAATTTAAAAACTCCTTTTTCTTTTTATTATTCCTAGCTACTTTTATGGTGGCTGGGCCACACGCTCTTTTATTAGCATTTGTATAAAACAAATCAGTAAAATTCAACTTTGACAATTAGTAACAATCTAGAATGTGAAAATTGAAATTGTGGTGGTAATTGGTAAAAGAGCTATTCCATTGTCTAGGGTTTACTTGAACAACAATGGCAACCTCAATGCTAGAAACGACAATCTTGCTAACTCCAATGATAATGGCAGAATGACCCAGCCAGTTAGATTTAAAATGAAATCTCACAAAAATCTCTATTTTGAAATTATTTCCTTTAAAAATTTAATTCTTGCTTATAAGAAAGCAAGAAAAGGAAAAACGAAGAAAGATTATACAAAAAAGTTTGAAGAAAATTTAGCCTACAACCTTAAAGTTTTGCATGAAGAGCTAAAAAGTGAAATTTATTCTCCAAACTTAATGGAAGTTTTTGTTTTAAAAGATCCAAAAACAAGGGTTATCTCTAAGTCTGATTTTAGGGATAGAATTGTTCATCATGCCCTGTGCAATATAATTGAGCCGATTTTTGACAAAAGATTTATTTATGACTCTTGTGCAAATAGGAAAGGAAAAGGGACTTTACTTGCACTTGAAAGGTTTGAAAAATTTAGGAGAAAAGTTATTTCTAACTTCACTTCAAAAGGTTTTTGTTTAAAAGCAGATATAAAACATTATTTTGAAGAATTTGATTGTAATCTTTTGCTTAAAATAATTAAAAGAAAAATAAAATGCAAGAAAACTATAAACTTAATAAAATTGATATTAAATAATTTTGAAAAAAGTAAAGGAATACCTTTAGGAAATTTAACTTCTCAATTTTTTGCTAATGTTTATTTGAATGAACTTAATCAATTTGTTAAGAATAAATTAAGAGCAAAATATTATCTTAGGTCTGTTGATGATTTTGTAATTTTATATAATTCAAAGAAACAACTTGAAATTTGGAAAAAAGAAATTGAGAACTTTTTAAGGGAAAGGTTAAAATTGGAATTGCATCCAGACAAATTAAAAATAATAAATCTTTCAAAAGGAATTGATTTTGTTGGATTTAGGAATTTTTATTATTTTAGATTATTAAGGAAAAGAAATGTTCGAAATATGGAAAGAAACATTAATCTTTTTATTACAGGAAAAATATCTTACGAAAAGTTTTTTGAAATTTTTCAAGGTTGGGAAGCTTATTCAAATTGGGCTAATTCTGAAAAAACATTAAAAAATTTATTTAAGAAAATTGATTTTGATAAAATCTAACCTCTTCTCAAATTTTAAAAACTCTTTTTTCTTGTTTTAATCATGTCTTATGTTAAAAAATTGGTGATGCACGGGTTCAAAAGTTTTCCAAGAAAAACTGAACTTCCATTTACTCCAGGAATAAATGTTATTTTAGGTCCAAATGGTTCAGGAAAGTCAAATATTACAGATGCATTATGTTTTGTTCTCGGAAGACTTAGTATAAAATCAATGAGAGCTGCAAAAGCAAGTAACTTACTTTTTATGGGAACTAAAGCTGCTTCACCTGCAAAAGAAGCTTCAGTTGAAATTGTTTTTGACAATACAAACAATTTTTTTGCTTCAACCGAAGCCGAAATTTCAATAAAAAGAATTGTAAGAAAAAATGGACAGAGTATTTACAAAATTAACCATGAAACCAAGAGTCGTCAAGAAGTTCTTTCCCTTTTAGCACAAGCAGGAATTGATCCAAATGGATTTAATATTGTTCTTCAGGGAGAAATTCAAAATTTTGTAAGAATGCAATCTGAAGAAAGAAGAAAAGTTATTGAAGAAGTTGCAGGAATTTCAATTTATGAATCTCGTAAAGAAAAATCGTTAAAAGAATTAGAAAAAACTGAAGAGAAATTAAAAGAAGTTTCAGCAATACTAAAAGAAAGAAATTCTTATTTGGCAAATTTAGAAAAAGAAAGAGAAGCGGCATTAAAACACAAAAAACTTGAAGAAGATGTAAGGAAATTTAAAAAAAGTATTTTATTTTTTGATTTAAGTAAAAAGAAAAAAGAGGGTGAAGAAGTAAATAAAGAAATTGAAAACAAGGGCAAAGAAATTGAAAAAATAAAAAAAGTAGTAATTTCTTTGGAAACAGAAATTGAAACTTTAGAAGAAAGAATAAGTGGGATAAATTCAAAAATTCAAAAGCAAACTGGTTTAGAGCAAGAAAAGTTGAACCGAGAAATTTCAAATTTAAGAGCGGAATTAGCAGGCCTTTATGTAAAAAAAGAAAATCATGAAAAGAAGTTAAAAGAAATTGATAGAAAAAAAATAAGCCTCCAAACTTCTATGGAAGAAAATGAAGTTGCAATTAAGAATATGCAAAAAGAATCTCCAACTATTGAAAAAAATCAAAAAGAGCTTTCAACGAAAAAACGTGAACTTGAGGTTTTAGAAGGTCTAATTAAAAAGAGATACATGAACAAGAGTGAATTGAAGTCGCTAAAAGAAAAGCTCGACGACAAAAAGGAAACTTTAAACAATCATACTAATGAATCAAATTTTTTAATCGAACAAATAGAGGCTCTTTCTTCAGAATTATATGACAAAAAAACTGATGAAAAAAAAGTAGAAGAATTAAAATTAAGTTTAAGAGAAAAAAATGAAAACTTAAATAATTTTGAAAAAAGAGAAAGAGAGATAGAAAAAATAATTGGAATAAATAATTCAAGAATTGAAGAACATAAGAAAATAATTGATAAAATCGGAAAGTTAGATATCTGTCCCTTATGTAAAAGTAAGATTACTGAAGAACACATTCATTCAATTAAAGATGAGGTTAATCCAAAAATCGAGTCCTTTGAAAAAGAAATTAATGAAGTTGAAAAAGAAATAAAAGAAATTTTATCTAAAAGAAGTTTATTAAAAAAAGAAGTTGATTCAATTAGTTTGGAAATTCAAAAAAGACAAAGTGATTTAGGAAAATTAAATTTGATTCATGAGAAAAATATTCAAGTAAAGAATTTAAATGAAAAAATAGAATCAGGAAAAAATGAAATAACCCAGATAATTAAGGATAAAAAAAGGATTGAAGAAAATTTTGATGAAAACTCAAATGTCGAAGAGAAATATGAAACTTTAAAAATAGAAGTTGAAGAAATCTCCTTGAGAAATAAAGAAAATTTATCTTCAGAAATTTCATTTAAACAAAGAGAATTTGAAAGAACAATTATCTCTTTAAAACAATTTTCTCGTGAAAAAGAAGAGTTGAGTGAAGAACTTTCTGGAATTGAAAAAAGTCTCTCCGAAAAAGAAAAAATCTTAGAAGTTAAAAGAAAAGAGGAAGAAGAGTTAACAAAAAAAGCTAAAAAATATATTGAAGAAAGAGATTCATTTCAGCAAGACATAAGAAATACTGAAATGAGCCTATCTGAAAAAAGAAATTCTATTTACAATGTTGAGCAGATAGTAAACAATTTAAAAATTGAAAGGGCAAAAAAAGATGCAGAAATAGAAAACCTTGAAACTGAAATTTTGGAATTTCCTGAGGCAGAAATTATTAGAACAAATAAAGAAGTTTTAACTGAAAGGCTAAAAAAGTCAGAAGAAACTTTAATCAAAATTGGAACGGTGAATATGAGGGCACTTGAAGTTTATGATGATGTTAAAAGAGAATATGATTTAATTAATGAAAAAGTTGAAACAATAACTAAAGAAAAAGAAGGTGTTTTAAAAATAATCCATGAAATTGATATTAAAAAGAAGAAAGCTTTCCTTGGAACTTTAACAGAATTAAATGAAATTTTTACAAGAAATTTCTCTCAAATTTCAACAAAAGGCCAGGTCTTTTTAGAAATTCAAAATAATAAAGATCCTTTTGAAGGAGGAGTAGATGTTATAGTTAAAACTGGACATGGGAAATATTTTGATATTAAATCTCTTTCTGGTGGAGAACAGACAATGGTTGCTCTTTCTCTTATTTTCGCAATTCAAGAACTCAAGCCCTATGCTTTCTATATTTTGGATGAAATTGATGCTGCTCTTGATAAAAGGAATTCTGAGCGTCTCTCAGGCTTATTAAAGAAATACATGCAGAAAGGCCAATATATTGTGATTACTCATAATGATGAGATAATTACCGGTGCAACAAACCTTTTCGGAGTTAGCATGCATGAAGGAATAAGTAAGATAATCTCACTTAAGGTGTAAAATTAAATTAAAAAAAAATAAAAGGGGCTTGTTCGGGATGCCCCCCGATTTTATAAAAATAAAAAAATAAAAAAAGGAAAGTTAGTAATAACTTTCACCAAAGTCTTCTGTTTTTTCTGGTTTTTTACTTAAAAGTACGATTAATACTACAAGTAGAACTAAGAAAATTATTGCAAGAACAATTGTCAGAACGACAACTGTATTTGTAGAAGAACTTCCTTCAACGTTCATTTCTAAAGGTACTGTTTTTGCAAGGTTGTTTCCTTCAAACACATTCACATTGAATGTATAGGTTCCTTCCTTATCAGCACTTCCAGCAACTTTAACAGTTGTACTTGATCCAGCTGGAACAGCAACAACTGATTGAGATGCAGTCAAAACGTCTCCGTCTGTAACGATTCTATAAACCTTAACATTATCTGTTGGGTTTACAATTAATAAATCGAACACAGCTTCTTCTCCAACAGCAACACTCTTTTTTGAACTTGTAACCAAGATGTTTTCAACAAATTCGTTTGAAATTGTAATTTGTTTGTGTTCTACAGTTCTTGTGTCTCCATTTTGGACCACAACTTGTAAATCATAAACACCAGGTTTTGTAGTATATGGGGTTTTCAAGTAAAGTTGACCAACAACAGTGTCTTGTTTGTTACAGTCTTCAGTACAGTTTTCTAGTGAAACCAAGTCTCCAAACCATTTTGGACCTTGTGTAACACCAAGCTCAGGGATACTTACTGATGCGTAAACATCATCTAAGTTATTGTAACCTAAGTTCTTTAAAACAATTTCAACTGGGAAATTTTCTCCAGCAGAAATAGTACTTGGAGTTGTAGCAGACATAACAACTGCGTTATATGAAGGTCTTTGAACTCTTAGAGTAATATCACTAAATGTAGTTTTGTAATTTTTACCATCGATTTCAACCGATAAAGTCAAATCATCTGATAATTGATCTTTAAGTTCGTATGGAACTTTAAGAACCAAAACTTTAACATATTGGTGACTTGATTCAACATCAAATACGGGAGTTATTGCTCTAAATTCAATTTTTTCGCCTTCTACAGTAGCTTCAAGAGTAACGTCGCTATCATTGACGTCAGAAGTGAAGTAAACTTTCAAGGTAAAATCTTGACCAGCAACAACTGATGCAGTATTTGCGTTAAGACCAGCATTAGTCGCAACTTGAATACCATTGACATCCACTTGGTAATTAGTTGTTATGTCAGCAGCGCTAACACTTGCAACTAAAAATAAAGCCAATGCAAATGTACAGAATGTAACCACCAGGTTTTTTGTATTCATTTTTGTTTTTTTTGTTTATTTAATTACACGAAAAACATTGTTTTTCGATACCTTTTCATCGAGAATTTTCTTTATAAACTTTATGGTAGCGACAAATTTGTATAATTATGTAGTAACACCAAATATCCCCAAATGTCCGAACAAATAGTTACACTTTCAATTTTTGATAAATTTTAAGCCCAACAACAGAATCTTCAACCATGTCAGGAGATTCATTCACAATAGAAATATTTTTGTCTTTAGGAAGAGCATCAATCAACTTTTTCCATTCTTCTTTTTGTGTTTTTTTGTGTTTTTTCTCTCCTTTGTCGCCGTAGATTATACCGGAGAAGTGAATGTGAATTTTTTTTAATTTGTTAAATAATTTTAGTGTTTCAGAGAATCTATAGTCTCCCCCACTCCTTGCAAGTATATGTGCGAAGTCTATACATGCTGAGCACTGGGTGTCACGAACAAGCTGTGCTACTTCTTCAATAGAACCAAAGACATTAATCTTCCCCATTGTCTCTGGCGCAAGTTCTGGAGTATAATTTTTTTCCTTTCTTACCTTTTGTAAATCAAGAATATTATTTTTTATGTTTTTGTATGCCTCTTCCCTTGTTCCTTTTCCATAAAAACCAGAATGAAAAACAACAAATTTTGCTCCCAAATAAGTTCCAATTTCTAGACACTTTAAAATTCTTTTTTTACTATTTTCAACTTTCAATTTTTCATCTGAATTCAAGTTAACAAAATATGGAGCATGAATTGAAAGTTGAATCCCAAGTTCCTTAGCCCTTGCGCCAATTATTTTCGCATCTTTTTCTTTTATGTAAGTGCTATAAGTAAAAGAAATTTCACATGCTTCTAAACCCATTTTATGATACCTTTCAAGTGTTTCAATTGCTGTGTCAACTGGTCCGAGGCCCGCTGGCCCAAATTTAATGTTTTTCATTTTATAAATTATCCAAAGGCGATTTAATTTTTGATAAATCTCTTGTTGAGACATGAGTATAAATTTCTGTCGTTTTTAAGTCCGAATGCCCCAATAATTTTTGAATGTGTCCTATATCTGTTCCTTGTTCTAACAAATGTGTTGCAAAACTATGGCGAAGCATATGAGGTGTAACTTTTATTTCCATTTTTTTACCAACATTTTCTAAAACTTTTTGAACAGATTTTTTAGTGTATTTCCCATTACGTCCTTCAAAAACATATTCAGTTTTAAAAATATTGTTGCTATAATATTTTAATAAATCCAATTTTAAATTTTCTGAAATTAATGTAATTCTATCCTTCTTACCTTTACCTTTATTTACATTCAAAATTCCTCTCTCAAAATCAATCTCTTTTCTTTTCAAATTAATTAACTCTTGTAGCCTAAGTCCAGAGGAATATAATATTTTTATAATTAATTTATGTTTTAAATTTTCAGTTAAATCAATCATCTGTTTAACTTTCTCTTTAGAAATTACTTTTGGAAGTTGTTTTTCTTTTTTCTTTATTGGAACTTGTTCAAAAGAAAAAGGTTTTTGCAATATTTCTCTGAAAAAGAAACTTATTGAAGCATATTGTAATCTCGAGGTATTTATTCCGATATTTTGAATTAATAAGTATCTTTTAATACTATCATTTGACATATTAAGTCTACTTTTGCTGATAAAGTCCAAAAATCTTCCCACATGATAAGTATAAGACTTAATCGTTTCCTTGGAAAATCCTCTAAGAACCCCTCTTTCTTTAAGTTTTTGCAATAATTCTTTCTTATGCACTAGATAATCCATAATAAAATTTTTTAATAATTTTTATTTAAATTTACGTTGAAACTATAAAGTTTCAAAATTAAATCCCCTTTCCAAGTAGATTTAATAGATGTT
>Ga0210043_1001345_pt1 | contig 20864 bp, 11 predicted proteins | sample CryGeymet201501t_FD_183990 | JGI IMG/M metagenome (GOLD analysis project Ga0210043, IMG submission 183990) | Groundwater microbial communities from Crystal Geyser aquifers in Utah, USA - Crystal Geyser metaG 2015-01t (SPAdes) (version 2) | ecosystem: Environmental > Aquatic > Deep subsurface >... | reverse complement strand
CATTGGGGCCGATATCATCGTAGCTTTTGATGAATGTACCAGTCCGACCGCTAAACGTGAGTACCAGAAGGAGGCTATGGATCGCACTCATCGCTGGGCTAAACGTTCAATTCTAGCTCACAAACAAAATTATGACGCTCTGAAGAAACAGGGAATATACGGCGTGGTGCAAGGCGGGCAGTACTTAAATTTACGAGCCGAAAGTGCTAAAACACTCTCTGATATGGATTTTGACGGTTTTGGAATTGGTGGGAGTTTTTCTAAAGCCGACTTGGGAGAAGCTTTAAAAGTAGTTAATGAGATTCTACCAGAGTACAAACCACGGCACTTACTTGGTATCGGTGAACCCGAAGATATCGAAGAGGGAGTGCGACTGGGGTGCGATACATTTGATTGTGTCGCTCCCACCCGCATTGCTCGTAACGCCACTATTTACGAACGCACCAATGAGGGAGTCAAAAAAACTAATCTCATGAACCAAAAGTTCATTCGAGATTTTTCAAAGCCAGACGAAAGCTGTTCTTGTTATGTTTGCCAAAACTACACCAAAGCTTATTTGTCTCATTTATTTCGAGCTAACGAAATGATCGGCCCACATTTAGCTTCGCTTCATAATTTGTATTTTATCGTCAATCACACCAAGAAAATTCGAGAGAATATTTTAATAAGCAATTAGAAACAATAACTGCAACCACATAAACAGCGATCATCACCTACACTCAAATCTAGTGCTAGTATGTTTATATATGTCAGCTTGGTATCCGGTTTCAATCATTGGTTGGTTTTTTACTACTTTGTATAGCACTCTAACGGCCTTTATCGTTCATGGTTTATGGGTGTTTGATATAGATACACCGGAATTTGAATTTTTAAACGGTGCCGTCTACATGTACCTAATTTTGTTACTCATACTTTTGTTCGCTCGGTTTTTTAAGCAGAAGATTTTTCATGCTAAAAAATAAAGTAAACTACAGCAGTGGTTATACCTTAGTTGAGTTGTTAATAACCATCAGTATTATTGTTTTGTTAGCCAGAGTTATTTTTCCAGTGATGGCCACCGTTAGAGATAAGGCCGATTTGGCCCAGGCTACGGTTGAACTAAAAAGTGTCCATAACTCACTTATTCAGTACCGCAATGAGTATGGAGATTACCCGGCTGATGCCAACCGCAACATTCCTCCGGGCCTTGAAGAATTTTTGGCTCCTGGAATTTGGCCTGATGCCGCTTGGCCAGGTAGTGTCTTCGATTGGGATAATTGGACAGACCCTGATGACCCAGATAAACAAATCATGCAAATTAGCATTAGATTTTGTCCCATTGGTCAACCTACCCAATGTAAGTTTCCTAGAGCTGATTGGGCCAGTAGTTTCGATATCAATAGTGCCGTTTATTATTGTGTAGAGGGAGCTTGCCGCTCACACATCAATAAACCAATAAACCACCCCGGTTATTGTGTAAATTGTTGATAATGTTGATAAAAAATATATCATTCAAGTTGGAGGTCTTGCCTCCGACTTCGAATTTCTTTTATAATCTGAACAATTTCTTTCTGACTCTTCTTGAAGTCTAGAAAATTGGAGGCAAGACCTCCGACTAGGTTATTTTTTACATCTAGATAATTACGGAAAAGTGAAGAATCATTAATATCGTGCACGATGTAATTATGTGTTACATAAGCAAGTATTTGTTTTAAGTATTGATCAGAGTCAATGTGCTTAGCTTTAAATTTTCCTTGAAAGAGCGCTCCACTTCTGTCATATCGATTATTAAAATACATTGTGTATGCGGTGCCTATTCTCTGCATAAACTTAGATAAAACTTTATCCTCATTACAATATAAAACTAAATGATAGTGATTAGGTAGCAAGCAGTAACTTAAAATAGTTACTGGGGGATTGATCGGCTTTTTATTAATGTGTAGACGCAATTCTCCGAGGACATCAGACGTATTTAGATGAGTTAATAACTTTAAAAAATATGTGTAATCCTTGCTGTCCAGAAATATAATTCTTTTATCTACTCCTCTGTTAAAACAATGAAATATCTCACCTTTAATAAACTGTACTGGACGTATGCTCATAAGCATGATTGTACTACATCAATGTAGAGGCATTACCTGCAACACCTGTACTAGAGTAAGAAATTGAAAGTTGGAGGCAAGGCCTCCAACTGATTATTCTAAACAGATATATTTTATATTTCATAAAAATAATATTTAAAATAATGCTAATATAGCGACCATGAGGTTTGAGATATCAACCGAAAAAACGCCGGCTGGGGATCAACCGAAGGCTATTGCCTCTTTGCTTGAAGGCCTAGACAAGGGTCTCTCGGACCAGACGCTTTTAGGTGTGACCGGCTCCGGTAAGACTTTCACAGCCGCTAATATCATTCAGACAGTACAAAAACCCACCCTAGTTATTGCACACAATAAGACGCTGGCGGCCCAACTAGCCCAAGAATACCGAGATTTCTTTCCCAACAACGCCGTGCATTATTTTGTCTCCTACTACGACTACTACCAACCAGAGGCTTATATGCCAACTAGCGATACTTATATTGAAAAAGAGGCTCAGATTAATGAAGAAATTGATCGCTTACGGCACGCTAGCACGCAAGCTCTCTTGACTCGGGAAGACGTCATCATTGTGGCATCAGTGTCGTGTATTTATGGTTTGGGCGCGCCGGCTGAATATTTAAAACGACATCTTAAAATCGAGCGCGGTTATGAAACCAACCGAGCCAATTTTATTCGCACTCTGGTCGGTATGTATTTTGAACGCACCAATGCCGATCTGACGCCTGCTCGTTTTCGAGCAGTGGGTAACACTGTCGAAGTGATGCCAACTAATGAACGAGTGATCTATCGCCTAATCTTCTCTGGAAACAACATCACCGCTATTACTAAAATTGATGCCGTCTCAAGAACGATTATTGAGGAGACGGAAACATTTTTCTTATTTCCAGCCAAACACTTTGTCACCCCTGAGGCCGAGCGGAAAGCAGCTATTCTCGATATTAAAATGGAGCTTGATGAGCAACTAAAGAAATTTAAAAAGGAGGGCAAGCTGTTGGAATCAGAACGTATTAAAAGACGAACCGAACATGACTTGGCCCTAATCCGCGAAGTTGGTTATTGTAATGGTATTGAAAACTACTCACGTCATTTTGATCGGCGTCAGTCCGGCGAAGCGCCATACACTCTACTTTCGTATTTTCCACATAAAGAAGATGGCACACCGGATTTTCTGACTATCATTGATGAATCACACGTCACTGTGCCACAACTCAACGGTATGTATGCTGGCGACCGGTCTCGCAAAGACACGCTCGTCGAACACGGTTTTCGTTTACCGAGCGCTGTTGATAACCGTCCTCTTAAATTTCCTGAGTTTAGAGAACGAGTTGGGCAAATTATCTACACCACCGCCACCCCTGGTAAATATGAATACGAGCAGATCAAAATTGGCCGCGGTCAAATAGTTGAGCAAGTCATTCGTCCGACTGGTCTGATTGATCCAGAAATAGATTTGCGTCCAGTCACCCAAAAAGGTAATTACCCGGGACAGGTAAAAGACTTTATTGATGAAGCTGAAAAAATTATCAAAGGTGGAGCCAGGGTTCTAACTACTACCTTGACCAAAAAAATGGCTGAAGATTTAGCTGATTTTTTGGAAGAGAAGGGAATTAAGACTAAATACATTCACAGCGACGTTGATACGATTGAACGAATTGATATTCTGACAAATTTTCGGAAAGGGGAATTTGATTGTTTAGTGGGCGTCAACTTACTACGAGAAGGGCTGGATCTACCGGAAGTAGAATTAGTGGCCATTCTGGATGCTGACAAAACTGGCTTTCTTCGCAGCGAGACCGCTCTAATTCAAACTATCGGTCGGGCGGCCCGTAATGTAAACGGCCGAGTAATTCTTTACGCCGACGAAATGACCAAAGCACTTAATTATGCAATTGGCGAAACAAATAGACGCCGTAAAGTTCAGCTAGCCTATAATGCTAAGCATGGTATTACCCCAAAAACTATTTTGAAAGAGATAAAATCCATCACTGACCAAATGCGTACCGAACATGACGAAACTATAGACACTCTACTAAAAGTTGATATGGAACTTTTTTTAAAAAAACCAGAAAAAGTGATGAAAGAGAAGCGAAAGCAAATGGAAGAAGCGGTATCAATATTAGACTTTGAAACAGCAGCTATTATCCGTGATGAGATTAAAGTTTTGAACGATACTTTAACTAAGAAGCTCAAACATAAAAAATAGTTATCTACATAAATTTCGACCCAATAATCTAGTAACCAAGTATAATATCGCTAATGGCGGAAAGAAAAACCCGCGCTGTTTTGCGTAGAGTATCAACAAAAAAAACTACCCCGAACACTACCAAAGCGGTGGCGGGGCCAACAAAAAAGGTAGCCCGCAAACCTAAGGCTGTTACTGTGTCTAAAAAAGGCTCAACTAAGAAAGTTTCGAAAAAATCCCTCCAGAAAAGCTCTACAGCTGCTGGTAAAATCAGCAAAAAGGCCACCCAAGACTCTGCCGAGAAGATAGATATTAAAATCAAAACTAATAAATTTTTATCTGGTAAAGCCGCGCCTTCTAAAAAAACCGAGAAAGTAGCTAACAATAATAAAAAAGTAAAAGAAGCTGTTTCTTTGGCCACTGATCATCAAGTCGCTATTCATGATGATTCGATTACGATTTTTAGTCGTGTCCGAACTGCTAATACCATTATGCTAGTTGCTCGAGTATTGGGTATTGCGTTTGTAGTGGTTGGTGCTTTCTTTACTCTTATTGGTATTAGTTCGACCAATGAAACAGGCTATCTGTCTGAGACTTTGAAAAAACTGGACAGTAATTTTGTAGCCAACTTAACTACTTCTATTGCTCCAAATACGACCGACACCGCAATAGTGGCGGACACCAGTGGTGCGCCTCAAGAACCGCAAATTAGGATTGATCTTCCGAGTGAAGCTGTTAGTGGAATATTTGAATTAAATTTTAATATTACCTTTGCTAGCAAAGTTTTTGTTAGGTTACACAGCAAAGACACTGGCGCCGTATTTAATCTCGGTGACGCCAAGACCACCGATGGTACACTCTGGAAATATAGACTCGATACAACCAAGTTTAAAGACGGTGAATATTTGGTGTCAGTCCATGCTACCGATTCGACTGGGGCTTATATAAAAACGAGCTCAGATAAGTTGTTTATAAAAAACACAATGGCTGAGTTACCGGCCGAAAACCACGTTACAACTTCAGAAGACACAAGTAGTTCATCAAGCGTTACTGATTTGAATAGCAATTCAGATACTGACTTGCATGTTGTTGATGAGGAAGTATTAGAGAGTGAATCTTCTACGGAAACTTCGGTCTTTACCAAAACGGCTACCGCCACTAATGATTTTTCTCAATCTACATCAAGAATCTCTACCAATTTTGCTAGTGCAGTTTCCGGCTTTGTGACCGTTACCGCTTTGTCCTCGGGCGCACAATTTGCTGAATTTTACGTCAGACAAAAAGATTCCTTGCGAGATATATTTATTGGTTTGGGTAGAGAATCTGCCCCAGGTGTCTGGAAATTATACTGGGACACTAAACAAGTTCCCAACGCTGAATATAAAATATTTACCAAACATAAAAACAGCTTTGGGTTCTACTGGAGTGATTTTGAGTCGGTGGTGGTCAAGAATAATCTAGTATTAGAGCCCACTGAAATCGAAAAACAAATCATTGACACAATTAATGAGGCTAACGAAAACGTGGTCAACCCACTCACCGTATTTAACAACGAATTGAATGGCGAACTCGATATTGATAAAGCCACAACTTCGGTGGCGGTGCTAGAAAAAGAGATTGTTGCTCCAGATTTGGCCGTTGTCTTGAGAGACCACCAATCGGCTATTGAAAAAGCAGTACAGGCTTACACCTTGGCCCTAAGAGCCGACGATAAAGACAGACGAAGTGATACTCTTTCTAATCTTGATGAACTTAAAGAAAAAATAATTTTTAATTCAATCGGTAATCAAAATGTGACCGATCATACTGCTTTTGAAAAAGCTATCGAAACCCGGTTTAAACGACTGGTGGCTGATGTCGAAAATTCAGAGGATTTAATCAGGGAAAGAATTGGTGAAGTCATCACTCTGGATTCTGATTTAGATGGAATAATTGACTATGATGAGCTAACCCTATATAAAACCAATCCTTTTTCAGCCGACTCAGATGGCGATGGTTTTACAGACGAAGCAGAGCTACTCGGTGGCTTTGACCCAAACAGTGATGTTCAAGAATCAGCCATTGTTTTTGAATCACCTAAAGAATCTGGTATAGTTAGAGAAGATGTCTTTGTAGTTGAAAATATTATCACTGAAAGTTCAGAAGTAGCTATTAAAGGTGGAGAGAATCCAGTAGCGATCATCAGCGGACGAGCCTTACCTAATAGTTTTGTGACTATTTATATATTTAGTACGCCAATTATTATTACTGTCAAAACCAGTGAGGACGGCAGTTGGAATTATCGGTTTGATAAGGAACTTGAGGATGGTGAACACCAAGTATTTGTTGGTGTTACTGACAACGCTGGCAAGATTGTGGCTAAGAGTAATCCTTTTACTTTTGTTAAGGAGGCAGAGGCCTTTAGTCCAGTTGGGGCTGAGACCAACGCTGGTATAATAAACTCAGAACCTTCGCAACCGTCGCTTTTAAATAAAAGCACCTTGTTGGTGGCTGCTGGTAGTGTAGTTATGGCTTTAGGATTTATCTTGCTCCTAATGACTTTATACTTGCATCAAAGACGGGAAGAAGACATGTCTTTAGCTCATGCTCAATAAACTAAGTATCTCTATTAAGTTATTTTTTAGGTATTTAATTAAACATCCGCAGTTTTTATTGACCCTCTCGTTACTGCTTTTTATCCCTTTTGCTTTTCTTTATACCGGTCAGCAATTTCTAAAAGTTGCTAATGACAACCAAGACCGACTGGAGAAAAATAAGATTGGTGTTTTGCATGATGTCTTTGGTGAACTGGTGCTGACCCATAGAAATAATCCAGAAGAACTCCAGCAGGGAATTGAAAACATTGTTTCTTTAAATCCCGATATCACTAAATTTAGAGTTGTAAAAAGTACCCCCGAAGGCCTTAATATCTTGGCAGCGCTGGATACAAAATTAGTCGGTAGCCTTGAGTCTAAAACCGATCTCTATAATTTTTCTTCTCTCGAGTCTACCGAGTCACTTATTTTTCCTTACCATAAAGACGGTGCTAGATACTGGCAATCGTTTCGCTCCCTTAAAACGATTGATGGTGAACAGTATTTTATCTTCACCGAAACCTCTTTCGCGCAAACCGACAAGCTCTTCGCTACTAAAATCACCCAAGCCTATTATTGGTTGTTGGCTACATTATTGGTGGTTGTCTATCTGGCTTACAGACATTTGCGCTTGATTGATTACGGTTACCTCTACCAGGAATCGCAACTGGCCATCAACACCCGTGACCTTTTCACTAATATGGTGACGCATGAAATGAGAGCCCCTCTGACTGCTATTCGTGGTTATGCCAGCATGATTCATGAAGATAAAGAGGTTAAGTTTGATGTACGCGAGCAAGCGGTAAAAATCGAGCAGTCCGCTAATCGGTTGCTGTTGATTGTTAATGATTTGCTGGAAGTGGCTCGTCTGCAATCAGGAAAACTAAAAATAGAAATGAAAGAGACGGATATTTGTGCATTGATTCGTAATGTTATTGACTCGCTTGGTGATACCGCTCGTGAAAAGGGAATAACTCTTTCTCATGACTTGCATGAACTAATTTGCTCAATTAATACCGATGAAAAAAGACTACACCAAATTTTAACCAATCTCATAAATAATTCGATTAAATATACTGAAGCGGGCTCGATTTCGGTGGTTCTTAAGATTATGGCCAAAGAAGTAGAAATTAGAGTAAAAGATACTGGTATGGGTATTCAAGCGGAAGATCAAAAACGTTTATTTGCGCCTTTCTTCAGGGTTGAATCCGAAGATGTAAGCAAAATATCTGGTTCTGGTCTAGGCATGTGGATCACAAAGCAATTAGTTGATTTGCTGGGTGGAAAAGTGGCGGTTGAGTCCATAAAGGATGTCGGTACCAACGTAGTAGTGACGTTACCTAAATAATCTTTGTTCAAATTGAGTGACATGCTATTATGCCAGTCTAACCTTCGGCACCATCCGGAGGCGTAGTTATATACATGTCTAAGCAAAACGATAAAAAAAGCAAAGTTGGATGGGTGAGAAAGTCCGGGGGACTTTCGCAAGAGGTTGTCTAATATTTCTGGAGTTTACGAACAGAAATATTGCCAACCTGAACAGCGTCTGTAAGACGAAACAAAGATGAGGATATGAAAAAACAAAATAATAACAACGACAAATTAATTATAAAAGGTGCCCGCACGCATAACCTCAAAAATATTGATGTAGAGATGCCACGGAATGCCCTCATCGCCATTACCGGACCATCTGGTTCGGGTAAATCTTCTTTGGCATTTGATACTATTTTTGCCGAAGGACAACGTCGCTACATTGAGTCACTGTCCGCTTATGCCCGGCAATTTTTAAATAAGATGCAGAAACCAGATGTAGATGAAATATCTGGCCTCTCACCAGCTATCTCCATTGACCAAAAATCAGCTAGCCGCAACCCCCGTTCAACGGTGGCGACCATTACTGAAATTTACGATTATTTGCGAATTCTATACGCGCGGGTCGGGCAGCCTTTTTGTTTAGACACTGATGTCCCGATACAAAAACTTTCTCAAGATGAAATTTTGGGTATCGTTTTAAAATCAATTGAAGGCAAGGAAGTTAAAGACGCTACCAAAAAGCAGTCAGAGGAAGTAATGGGAATAGAAGTGAGCAAAGGCAGGGTATCTATATTTGCACCAGTCGTGGTGGGCCGAAAAGGTGAGTACTACCAAATGCTTTATGATCTTCTAAATAAAGGCTATGAAACCGTTAAAATTGACGGTGAAATAAAGCAACTACGTGAAAAAATTATTCTGACCAAAACCAAGCGGCATGACATAGATGTCCTGATTGACGAAATTTACGTGAGTGAATTTACTAATGATCCACGAGGTTCTCATGAACGTTTATCCGAAGCTGTTGAGTTGGCTTTAGCTGAGGCTAATGGAATGGTCAAAATTGAATCACCAGGTGGAGAAACCCGTACCCTATCAGCTAAGTTTATTTGTCCGGTGGATGGTTCGTCTTTCCCTGAAGTTGAACCTAGGCTTTTCTCTTTTAACTCACCCTATGGAGCTTGTCCGGAGTGTAATGGACTAGGGGTGGTGGGGATTTTTAATTCTGACGAATGTCCAGTTTGTAAGGGAGCGAGATTACGTCCAGAAGCTTTGCGTGTCTATCTTGGGTCCGGAAGTTCCTCAAGCTCGAAGGGAGGCGGTAAGTTAGGCTTAAATATCGTTGATTTCACCTCACTAACAGTCAAGGGAGCGGCTGATTTTATTGCCAATTTAAAACTCACCAAAAAGCAACAAGACATTGCTTGGCCTGCCTTGCGCGAAATCATAGAGCGTCTGGAATTTATGCAAAATGTGGGTATTGAGTACCTAACCCTAAACCGCCGAGCTAATACTTTATCGGGTGGTGAGGCTCAAAGAATTCGCTTGGCCTCCCAACTCGGGTCTGGGCTAGTGGGGGCTCTTTACGTACTTGATGAACCAACTATCGGTCTTCACCAACGTGATAATGATAAGTTAATCAAAACCTTAACGGGACTGCGTGATTTGGGGAATACTATTTTGGTGGTTGAGCATGATGAAGACACCATCTACGCGGCTGATTATTTGGTAGACATCGGACCGGGAGCGGGAGTGCATGGCGGAGAAGTGGTAGTGTCTGATTATCTAGAACCGTTACTGCAAGCCAAAACCAATTCATCAAACTCACTGACACTAGCCTATCTACGCGGAGAGAAAAAAATCGCTATTCCCGAAAGGCGATCTGGTGAAAAGGGCTCAATCAAAATTAGAGGTGGTAAAGCTTTTAATATTAAAAACTTAAATGTCGATATACCGTTAGGTCGATTGCTATGTGTAACCGGAGTATCAGGCTCAGGCAAATCTACTTTCATGTATGAAATTTTGCACCGCAATTTACAAGCTCGCCTTGAACGTCGCCACCGTACCGCGAAAGTTTACAACTGCACTTCTATTACCGGGACAGAATACCTAGGTCGAACCGTTTTGATCGATCAATCGGCTATTGGTCGCACACCCCGTTCCAACCCAGCTACTTACACCGGAGCTTTTACCCACATCCGAGATATGTTTGCCGCTTCCAGTGAAGCGCGAGCGCGAGGTTGGAAACCAGGCCGCTTTTCTTTTAACGTCAAAGGTGGACGTTGTGAGGCTTGCCAAGGTAATGGTGAAATTGCTGTTGAGATGCATTTTTTACCGACGGTCTATGTCACTTGTGATGTCTGCGATGGCAAGCGTTTTACTAAAGAAACTTTGGAAGTGACCTATAAAGGTAAAAATATTCACGAAGTCTTGCATATGACCGTTGAGGACGCCACGGCTTTCTTTAAAGATGTTCCGGCTATTTATGAACGCCTTAGTACATTAGTCGAGGTTGGTCTTGGTTATTTAGAGCTCGGGCAAAGCGCTACCACTCTCTCTGGTGGAGAAGCCCAACGGGTAAAAATTGCCTCCGAGCTCTATCGCCCTCACACCATGAAAACCATTTATCTACTGGATGAGCCAACCATTGGTTTGCATTATGAGGACGTTAAAAAATTGATTGAAATCCTTCAGGAATTAGTAAACCGTGGAAACACAGTGATGGTCATTGAACACAATTTGGACTTAATTAAGTGTGCTGACTATGTTCTTGATATTGGTCCAGAGGGTGGGGAAGGAGGTGGAAATTTAGTTGCTAAAGGCACACCAGAGGAAGTAGCTGAAAATCAAAAGTCACACACCGGAACTTATCTTAAAAAGATGCTCAAAAAGAGTAAGTAGGCATGACCAGGGAGAAATTAAAAATTAGAAATATACCTGACTCACCGGGGGTGTATTTTTTTCTCGGTTCTAAGAAGGAGATTCTTTACATCGGAAAGGCCACTTCACTCAAAAACAGAGTATATAGTTATTTTTCTAAGGATTTAAAAGAAAAACGTTCACAACTTATTGAGCAGATGGTAGACACAGCCAAATCACTAGACTGGAGCAAAACCGATAGTGTCCTCGAAGCTTTGATACTGGAAGCAAATTTAATTCGGACTCACAAGCCACGGTTTAATACGATTTCCAAAGATGATAAAAGTTATAACCATCTCGTCATCACCAACGAGAAGTGGCCACGCTTATTGGTTGTACGCGGTAAAGATTTGACGGAAAAGTTTTCAGAACAGGAAATTAAATATCACTTCGGACCGTTTCCCAGTGGCAGTCTTTTTAAAGAAGCTCTGAAAATAGTGAGAAAATTATTTAAATTTTATGATACCAAGGAACCAGTCGGTTTAGTTAAAACCAAATTAGGTAAGGGTAAAATTAATTTTAACCGTCAAATTGGTCTTTATCCCAACGAAACTGACCAAGCAACATACCAAAAAACCATCAAACATATTAGACTATTTTTTGAAGGAAAAAAGCAACAAATTATTAAGGAGTTGGAAAAAGAAATGTGGTTAGCGGCCAAGCAGGAGCAATTTGAAGAAGCTAACCAAATCAAAAAACGAATTTTTGCTCTACAACATATTCAAGATATTGCCTTGGTTAAAGATAGTAACCGAATTTACCGTGATCAAAATTCAGCCCGGATCGAGGCTTACGATGTAGCTCACTTAGGTGGGGCTGATATGGTTGGGGTAATGACGGTGATAGAGGGTGGGGAACTAAGAAAATCTGAATATCGCAAATTTAAAATTAATTCTATAGATCGGAGTAATGACCCAGGCGCACTTAAAGAGATACTGCAAAGACGCTTGTCACATCCGGAATGGCCATACCCGCAAATTATTGTAGTCGATGGTAGTACGGCACAAAAGAATGCGGCGGAGTTTGTGTTAAAGAAAGCGGGGGTGGTGATACCAGTGGTGGCGGTCGTCAAAGACGACCGCCATAAACCTATTCGCATCATCGCCTCTAAAAAATTAATCGAGCAATTCCAAATGGATATCCTTCACGCCAATGCTGAAGCTCATCGCTTTTCACTCTCTTACCATCGCGAAAAACGAAACAAACCCCTGGCGTGATATCATAGGGCTATGTATCGAGTAGCTGTAGTTAGAGGAGGGCCTAGTGAAGAACACGATGTCTCAATGCGTACCGGCGACAGTGTTATTTCGGCTTTAAAAAATTCAGAATTCGTGGTCAGCGACATTGTCGTTTCGCGCGCAGGCGAGTGGCTTCAACATGGCCGAGTTTGGGATCCGATTCAGATTCTACAATCGGTGGATGTGGTTTTTATTGCTCTTCATGGTGCTTATGGTGAAGACGGAAAAATTCAACGTTATCTTGATACTCACAGTATTCCTTATACCGGTAGTAAGGCCTATCCTTCATCTGTAGCTTTTAATAAAGCTTTAACCAAAGACTACCTAAACCGACACGATATAAAATTAGCTCCGCATTTATATGCCGCTAAAGAAAATATTTCTGACCCTTTTAAATTTGCTGAAGCTACTTCGGGAGTTTTTGATGGACCCTTTGTGATTAAACCAGTCACCGGGGGCTCTTCAGTTGGAATTGTCATCGCTAAAAACACCACTGAGTTGGCGTTAGCCTTGGAAAAGCTTTTTCAAACTTATGATAATCTTTTAGTCGAAAAAAGAATTATCGGGAAAGAAGCCACTATCGGGGTAATAAATAATTTTAGAGAGAAATTAATCTACACCTTACCACCAGTTGAAATTATCCCGAAGACAGAATTCTTTGACTACCAAGCTAAATATGATGGCACTACCATGGAAGTTTGTCCCGGTTGTTTTTCGAGCGAAGAAAAAAGTGCCTTAGCTCAAGCCGCGACTTTGGTCCATAATGAGTTAGGTCTCTCACAATATTCACGTAGTGATTTTATCGTAGCGGCTGATGGTGTATATTTTTTAGAAGTAAATACCTTACCGGGGCTGACTACCGAATCTCTCTTTCCCAAAGCCTTAGAAGCCGTCGGGGTGAGTTATTCGGGTTTTGTTCAACATCTTCTACTTGATACTCTTCGTCATCTACCAACTTCACACAAAATTTTAGTATGAAAATGAAACCACTTACAAAGAAAGATATTGAAAAAAATTTAAAATCTTTTTCTGGTTGGACAGTTAGTAAAAACGAGACTCTGTTGAGCAAAACTTTCGAATTCCCGAATTTTGTAACCGCTTTAGCCTTTTGTGCCAAAATAGCAGTTCATGCTGAAGTGATCGGGCATCATCCGGATCTTGAGCTCTCATATGGAAAAGTTAAAGTAAAACTCACCACTCATGAAATCAAAGGCTTGAGTAAGTTGGATTTTGATTTGGCCAAGAGGATTGAGGGATTAAAATCAAAATAAAGAAGAGCCCCACGAGTGTGAGTCGTATGACTCTTCTCGTGAGGCTTGTAGGTCGCTGTCCTGCACGAGGTAGCTCACTGTTATGCAAAAGAGCTGTCAACGGTTTCGAATAGTCACGAGTTACTAATCATAATTTATACTTCGTATAAATTCTGCAAAGTACTCTCGATCCCGACGACAAGATTCTTCCATTACATGGACTGTATACCTTTTGGACATATTCTCCTTTCAGTCAAATCTGTCTCAAAAACTTTTCAAATCCTGTCTGGTCTCACAACGACAATGGTCGCAAACGTATTCACGTTTGCGACCAGTCGATTGTGGACCAGACAGGATTCGAACCCGCTGCCTCCTCAGTGCAAATGAGGCGCTCTACCAAGTGAGCTACTGGCCCTTAATTAAATTTTACTTCAGAAATATATAGGTTTAGCTTTCGAAGTTTGCCTCATTTGCACTACGTGCAAATGGTTCGAAAGTGCCCCGCACTTTCTCACCCCTACCAAGTGAGCTACTGGCCCTTAAAATGTCCGGGGGACATTTTAAGTTGAGTGAAATACTCAGCTCCAAACACCACCGAATCATCTTGCAGACATCTGAATAAGTTGTCCGGGGGACCTTTGAAGTTGAGTGTAATACCCTTCTCCTAAACCCCCTGTACTCATCTAGCAGAAACTAATTTCAACTTCTGAAGTGCCGCCTATAATACGTTGAACCGACTCCAAGGTCAATAGAAAATAACTGTGGTTATATCTCCTGTTTTCAAATCTAAATAGGCTATAATAAACTTAATGATAAGCATATTATTTATTAATATCTTAAAACTAATTGCTATCTCCATCGGGGCGGGGGCGTCGACTGTTTTGGTGGCTCAGTCGCTGGTGGCTGTTAAGGACAGGAAAATTACGACTGACGAACAGAATTTACTTGGCGTCGTTATGCTCATAATTCGCATGGCGATTTTGTTGCTGTTTTTGACCCAAGCTTGGTTAACAGCCATTGTTTACACGAATGTTAATAACAATTTAACAAGTTTTACAGCCGTCAATACTCTGACTTGGGCTCTTTTAGGAGTGTTGTTTATTGTTTTTGTATTTATTGATTACGGTATCATTAATCGCCAGTTAGGGGTTTCGGTACAGCTCTCAACTTGGTATTCTTTGGTTTTTATTTGGGGTTGGCCACTTCTGATACCACTCAGTCTAGAAGCCTTTTTGTTGACTTACATAATCTTCACCTTTATATCTATATTTCTTATCAAATCAGCGCATTCACTTGTAAATAGTACACACTTTTTGCACAGAAAAAATAAGGCTTAATTTAGCCTATACAGTATAATAGTTAAGTACATGGGAGGTAGAACACGTAGCTTGTTCGGCTTTTTGGTGGTGCTCGTGGTGGGCGCACAACTAAGCTTAGCGTTGCCGGCACAAGCGGCCACCGCTAGTTCAGGAATAACCTGTTCGCTCTTTGGCTTTGTATTACGTCCCTTTGGCTATTGTGAACAACCAAATTCCTTAAAAGAAAAAGAAATAACGGTCAACAATAGAATTTTTGATATTAGAAGTGTAGTCGGTGGCGGTTTAGTGGCCGGGGAGTCAACCACCACCAATCAGTCAACAGTGGCTATTAGCAATAGTGTGGGTCTTTCAAGGTCAGAAGCACAAACTATCGCCGAAGATATTTATGCCAGAAATGAAAACTCGCTTAAAACTCATAGTGCACTTTTGGTGGCCCTGTCGATGTTTATTGAAAATAAAGCATTAAATGATTTGCATGAAAAACTTTCAGACAGCATTTCACAAACCCGCGACGATATAAATAGCCGAGACGGGGGAGGAAGTGTCGATCTTTCTGTTGGTGGGACTTTAACTTCGCCAACTATTACCGATCCAACCATTTCCGGAAATATTAATCTTAGTGGTTTTCAAACTAACGCGCTTTTATTTACTAACAGCACTGGTAATATCTCTGCCTTAAGTAGTCTTTCAGTTGATGATTCCGGCAACTTACTGATTGGCACTACCTCAGTACATGAAAGGTTGACTATTGATGGGCCGTTGTATTTAGGTGATGCTACCCCTACCACTACTACAAATCGGCTATACAGTATTTCTGGCTCTCTTTATTGGAATGGTTCACTAGTGACTGCCACTAGTAGTGCCAATTGGAGTGCTCTAGCCGGGAATGTGTATCGCCCAACTGGCTCTGTCGGTATTGGTACCAGCTCACCCTACGCCGAGCTTTCGGTAGTTGGCGATATTGCTCTGACCGGCGGTATTTATGATTCCAGCGCCAGCCTCGGTAGTAACGGAACAGTGTTGCAAAGTACTGGTTCAGGCGTTAGTTGGGTAGCAACAAGCTCCTTGGGATTAGCGGCCGATTTAAGTGGGAGTTCACTAGAAGATCTGGGGGACGTAGCAGCTATGACCAAAAACTTTGGTGACTTATTATTCTGGAACGGTACGGCTTGGGCTGATGTCGCCACCAGTGCTCTAGCTATCTCGACTACTGATTTAATTGAGGGTAGCAATCTTTTTTATACCAACACCCGAGTTAACACGTTGATTAACTCTTCATCAACCATTCTGACTAACAACACCGAAAGTGCTTTGGAAACTTTTCTATCGGACGTCAATAACGTTTTTACCAACAATGACACTATTGGTGACGCCAATATTTCTGACACTATTACCGCCTCAAATTATTTGGCTTTGACAGATTGGTACGCCACTACCACTGATGGTCTAAGCGAAGGAAGTACAAACTTGTACTTTACCAATGCTCGCAGTGATGCCCGGTTTAATACTAATTTCAACGCCACTACCACGACTGCTCTCGCAGAGGGGAGTAATCTCTACTACACGCTGGCTCGGTTTGCTTCGGCCTTAGCAGGTACGACCACCGACGCACTGTCCGAAGGCAGTACAAATCAATATTTTACTAATGCTCGAGTCGCCTCTTACATTCTAAGCTCGACCACCATTTCACGCTTGGGACAAACTATAGAAGAATCTGAGTTAGATACTGCTGGGACACTGGCTGATGGCTATGTGCTACAGGCTTCTTCCACAGCCAGCGGGGGATTTGTGTGGGTGGCTACTAGTACTCTTGGCTTCTCCGGAAGTGGTGCTACCACTTTTACTGATTTAACTGACACGCCCGCTTCGTATTCTACCGGTGACATTTTTTATGCTTCAAGTGGTTCCACTATTGAAAGATTAGCCGCTGGTGGCGATGGCACCGTTCTTAAAATTTCCGGTGGGGTTCCCGTGTGGGGAGCAGACTTAGGTGGTAGTGGTGGTGGTGGCGTGTGGGCTACTTCTACCAATGATCTCTTGATTTATCCAGTCGATCCTACTGATGTGGTGGTCATTGGTGGTAGTGCTACCACCACTATTGGTTTTGATTTAGAGGTAATTGGTAATGCATTAGTAAATGGTATTCAAGCATCCGTAGCCACGGTCACAAATGCTTATGTCACGTCCAACCTAGATGTAGCTGGGCATGCTGCTTTTGGTAATGCCGCCACAGTAAACACAGATCGTATCTTGCAAATTGATGAAAATATTTCAAATAATAATAGCTTCTTTAGCTTTTATAACAATCCGAAAGTTACTGCCACTCTGTCCACTAGTCGAACTGGCTATGGTAATTACAACTTATTTGAAGCCGATGCCATAGTGGAGGGGGTTAATGATTATACTGCTGTCGGCTTGTATGCTGAGGTACAAGTTGATGGTACGTCTTCAGTTGGTTCAAGTAGGGCCGGTCAATTTGTGGTTGATTACAATAGTACAACTGGAGTTGGTGATAATGCTTACACCCTTTCCTCTACCTTGGAAGTAGCCGGGGGAGCAACTATCAGTAACGGTTATGGTTATTTCAGTGATCTTGATAATCAAGGCACTATCACAAATTATTACGGTATCTTCTTGCAAGATGTACTCGAAGGCACAATGAGTAACTCCTACGCCTTTTGGACAAACCAAAGCGATGTTGTTTTAGATGGTGATGGTACTGGTACGGCTGGTGGTAATGATGGTGGTTCTGACCTATTCTTTGGTGAAGGACAAGACGCCGCTATTTGGTACGACGGCACCAATTTAAATATCAACCCACAGGTAGTCGGTACTGGTAGTGTAATTGTTCCTACTGGTAGAGTAGGGGTTGGTACCAGCTCTCCCTATGCTGATCTTTCAGTGGTAGGTGATATAGCTTTGACTGGCGGTATTTATGACAGCAACTCTTCCTTGGGTAGTTCTGGTCAACTAATGCAAACAACCGGTGCTGGAGTAAATTGGGTTAGCACTTCTAGTTTGGCGATCTCTACTTCAGATTTAGTTGAAGGCAGTAATCTTTTCTACACCAACACTCGAGTCAACACCCTCATTAATTCCTCTTCTACCATTCTGACCAACAACACCGAAAGTAGCTTGGAGGCTTTCCTAACAGACGTTACTAACGTTTTCACTAATAATGACGGCTCACTAGCTGATGATGATTTATCTGACAACTCAACCACGGATTTAGCAGAAGGAAGCAATCTTTATTTTACTACTACGAGAGCCTCGACCACTGCTATTGCTGTCTTAAACGCCACTACTTCCTTGCCAAATATCACTTCTTTAACTCAACTTAGCACCATTGGCACAATTACTACCGGCGTTTGGCAGGGCAGTCCAATAACGGCCATTTATGGAGGCACTGGAACATCAACTTATGCAACTGGAGACTTACTTTACGCAGCTAGTAGCACTGCGTTGGCTAGACTAGGAATAGGTGGTGAGGGAGCGGTTCTCAAGGTGACCGGCGGTGTGCCTTTTTGGGGAACTGATTTAAGTGGTGATACTTCAGTTTGGGCCACTAGTACTAATGGCCAGTTCATTTATCCAGCTGATACTAACGATATAATAGTGATTGGGGCTTCAGCTACCAGTACTACTGGTTATATGTTTGAAGTAAATGGCAATGCTTTGGTAGACGGTCTATTTACCACCGCCGCCACGACCACCAACCTAACTATTAATAGTGAACGTTTTACAGATCTAACTGGTGACGGCTTGCAAAACAGCGCCAATACTTTAGCAGTTAACTGTACTGATCTAGAAGGTACTGGTATCCAGTGTGTTACCAATAACTTTGCTGTTGATTTTTCAGAGTTTGATACTGACTCAATAACCGAAGGTTCAAGTAATTTTTGGGGTAAGTGGGCCGAGAGTTTTGGTAAGCTTTATTACAACTCAGGCGGAACTGAGCAAGTTGGTATAACTGATACCGATCCAGATTATTCACTTGAGGTTGCGGAAAGTAACGGTAGTGGCTACTTCGCTATTTCGGCCACCGCTGATGGAGATGGTGACATATTTGAAATTGATGGTAGTGGCAACATCGGGATAAATGATAATAGTCCAGGTTTTAAACTTGATGTAAATGGTACCCTACGAGCGACCGGATTAGCCACCTTTGATTCAGGAATTAGCGTTAATTCTGAATCCTTCACCGACTTCACCGGCACCGCCCTTGTCAACAACGCCGGCGTGCTCTCCGTCTCTACTTCCTCTCTGGCCGCGTACTTCGCTTCTACCACCGACTTCGACACTTCCGCCGAACTAGCCGCTATTCTCACTGACGAAACCGGCAGTAGTGGTGGTGGTTTGGCCGTCTTCAGTCTCTCACCAACTATCACCGGTACGGCTGACTTTGTATCTGGTGATTTCTCCAGCACCCTCACCATGAGTGGTGCGGCGGCTAATATTGCCCTCGGTTCTAACTATATTTCTAATGATGGAGATGATGAGGGTTGGACTATTGACACCGCCGGTCGGGCTCGTTTGCAGACCACTAATGGCGGTGAGTCATCCTTGTGGTTACGTAACGCAGCTTCAAGTGACGGGTCTTCAATGTCACTTACTTTTGAAGCCGGAGGAACTGGTGTTGATGTATCAAAAATTCAAAATGTCTTACGGGGTGGGACCGATGACACCGATCTCCGATTCTCTAACAATCAAGGTGGTACTTTGATAGAGATGATGCGACTCTCATACACTGGCGAAATACTCATGGGGACTAGTACGGGTGACGCCTTTTTGACTGTCAGAACTACTGGTACTAAAGACATCTTAAACTTGCATGAAGCGAGTGGAGCTGAAGTTTTCACGGTTCTAGAAAACGGCGACGTTGGCATCGGCTCATCAACCCCACTTCATACCTTTTCTGTGGCCGGTGATACATACATCACCGGTGCTCTCTACGACAACGCTAACAGTGCTGGCAGCAATGGCATGGTCCTGCAAACCACCGGCACTGGCTTTAATTGGGTGGCGACGAGTACGCTCGGTATCAACTCGTCACTCTTCACTGACGGAGGGGCCACCACCTACCTCACTTCAAGCGACAATTTTGGCATCGGCTCGACCAGCGCCAACACGCTTCTTACCATCGAAGCCACCGAAGACACGGCTCTTATCGCCCTAGGAGACTCCACCAACTCCGACCAGGTCAATTTATACACTGGCACTACTTCACCAGAAGGTCGGGTGTCAGCCCCTATTGGTTCGCTATTTATGGACTCACAAAACGGAGCTCTTTACCAGAAGACTGGGGACGATAACGGAAATACTTCATGGGGTATCTTTAGTGTGGGGACGACAACTCATATGGCGCAATTGGTGCGAGCTACCGCTACAACAGCACCATCAGTAACGTCTCCCGATCAACCAATGGACTTTGATACCGTTACCTTTGATCAAGGCGGACTGGCTGACACTTCTCTCGATAGGATTACCATTAAGAGAGGTGGTAAATATTTTGTGCAATCATTCATGCAACTACCAAGCCTTGATGCTGGTGAACGGTTAGAAACAATCGTTTACAAAAATGATGTGGACGTGGTGGGATCTAATCGTTCGTATTCACCGGCCGCTAATCAAGCTGTTACTTCATTGATATCAAATGTTATTGAATTGGTTGCTGGGGACTACATTACCTTCAAATTTACTCATAACGAAGGTGCTGACCTAACCACCCCCACCGGTATTGGTACTCGCCCAACCCTCACTGTCACCGAAGTTGGTCGTGTCCAAAACACGGGCGGGAATTCCCTTTTTACAGATGCCGGCGTAGACAGCTACCTCACTGACGAAGCTGACAACCTGCTCATTGGTACCTCTACCAATGTGGCTTCAGCTAAGCTTGTTATCAGACAACAAAGTGCTTCTGATATTGTGAATATATTTGATGGCTCAACTGAAGTCTTTTCTATTCTTGACGGGGGAAATGTTGGCATCGGC
>Ga0210043_1001344_pt1 | contig 20900 bp, 36 predicted proteins | sample CryGeymet201501t_FD_183990 | JGI IMG/M metagenome (GOLD analysis project Ga0210043, IMG submission 183990) | Groundwater microbial communities from Crystal Geyser aquifers in Utah, USA - Crystal Geyser metaG 2015-01t (SPAdes) (version 2) | ecosystem: Environmental > Aquatic > Deep subsurface >... | reverse complement strand
GCAATAAACGGCGCAAACGCTACAATAACCGGGGCGACTGCCACGGCAAGGTTGACGAGTGCAACAATCAAAACGGCTGTAATCATTGTCGCTAGAGCGAGCAATCCAATTTTGGCTTGGGTCGAACTATTCCAAAGGTTTTGGAATCCACTGAGGAGGCCACCTCCAAAGAGACTTGTAAGGCTTGCCAACCCTGAGTTGATGAGCGGGAGCACGTTGGCCCCAAAATAGTTAAACGCTCCTTGGGTCAGCGTCCCGGCGAGCTCGGAAAAGTTCTCCTGAGCTTGCATGGCTTGTCCGGTCGTGGAGGTCATCAACTGTTGAGTTCCGCCTCCAAAGGCTTTCTCCATCCCTTGTTGAATGAGAGGCAAGGCGTCACTTGCCAATAGCTTCCCTTCTTGGGATAACTTCATAACCTCTGCGACTGATAGACCCATCCCGTCGGCAATCATTTGCCAACCATTGATACCATTTTCTGCTAATTGCATCATTTCCTCAGCCGAGACTTTACCCTTGGCTGTCATCTGACCAAGTGCTCGACCGATATTGTTAAACGTCTCGGTTCCGCCACCGAGGACCGCTACACCGTCACCGATTGTAGGGAGCCACTTGTGGACGTCCTCGAGTTCCATTCCCATACCCATAAGAGACGTCGCTGTTGCGTCAATCCCTTTGTAATCGAATGGAGTCGTTTTGGCGTAGTCTTTAATCCATGCCATTTGTTTTTCGGCCTCTGAGGATGACTTTAAAAGCGTCGTCCATCGAGACTCGGAAGTTTCGAGCATAGAGTTGTATTTGACACCCTCGACGAGTGCAATCCCCATCCCGGCTCCCATAGCGAGCAACGCTCCGTTTGCGAGAGTACCCGCTCGCTCTGCCTTGTTGACCATACTGTCAATCGAGCTGTTTACACCTTTAATGGTGGAGCTCGCCCGGTCGGTTGCGTTAATTAAAATATCGATAGCTGAACGAGCCAAGTCCCTCACCCCCCTCGAGCGTTAACCCCGCCCATTTTTTCTCTTAGCTTGCCTCGACGAGCCTTTTTGGTTTCCCCTCGTTCGTACTCGTTGACGGCGTTGAATATCACAACAAACTCCTCAATAACTCTAGCGTCTTGTTCATAGAGTTCTTGAGGGGTCCAACCAAAGTGTTTACATAGCTCATAATCCAAAAGCGACTCGGGGGCGTCTTTCACTTTGCGCCCCTCGAGACTCGCTAGGACTATCTTGTTTAAGGCTTTTTTTCTGCCTCAGTCATCCCGCCCTCAATTGCCTCTTGAACGGCTTGAATGAGTTCAGCGACGAACTCGTCAGCCAAAACTGAGTCGAACGTCTCAAGAGTGATAGGGAGGACTTGGTCGTCCTCGTCGGTTACATCCCAAGACTCAATCGAGGCGATGGTCCGTAAAGCTCCGAGGAGCGACGTATCGATTTTGGCTTTTGAGGTCATTGGGTCGACCTCGACGGCTTTCGACACAATTGAGCGAGAGTCACCAAATTTCAAGTTACGAACTTTAATCTTGGCCCCCATTACCTCAATCTCTTTGCTTTTCGGTTTGTGCAACCATGCTTTAGACATATTCATTCATCCTTTCGTTATCAAAGTAGTGTGGCGTTTCCATCGACAGCGACGACCGTGATTCCAGTAAAGACGGCCTCGAGCTCTTGCTCTTGGTTATCCTCTGCGCTTGCTGTAAGCGAGTTGGTGTCATAAAGTCCGCCTGTCAACGTGATTGTAATCGAATGGTCAGCGTCAGCAATATCTTGCAACTCGAGTTCAACCTCGATAGCGTTACCTTGCTTGAACAAATCCCACTGAGTCGTGTTTGTCATATCCATCGTGATTGAGGCTGTAAGCTCCAAAGAGCCCTCCTCAATTCGACTTGCCGAGCCGTCTCCTTGCTTGACTCCAAACTTGCGCTCGAGGTTGTTTGCAATCTCAAGTTCAAAGCTCGTGATATCAGCGACGTCGACCGTGTTGATTTTGACAGCGCCCTCATAGAACATAAAGTAGTTGTCAAGCTCTGCGGTGACCGTGGCAGGAGTGACGACCGTATCGTCAAACTTTGTGAAAAGGAGTTCCGCCTCCATAGTGACCGCTTCCTCAGCTTCCGCCGTGAGGGTGAGCGTATCAACCTTACCACCGAGGTAGTTCCGAGTCAGTCCCAAGAGGGCGTTATCGTTTTGAACCGTCATCGATGGGAGTTGCTCTCCCGGGCCTACAGGGGTAATTGTGTGGGCGTTACCTCCACCGGAAACGGCCGAGCTGACCTTTCCTAAAGCATATGCAAACAAGCGACCATTTTGGACCGCTACCGAAATACTAGCGTCTACCTCACGAGCTCCCGTCCGTAGTGCGAATGGTGCCCGCTTACCAAGCCCTCGGCGTTGGTCGACGTTCATGGCCTCGCTAGGGTCAAAACTTTCGACGATACCGACCCATTTAAATCCGGTTGTCGGGGCCGTCCCGTAAGTCGTCTCTTTTGCGACGACGACCGTGTTATCAAATCCATGAGACTGAGCCATTGTCATTCATCCTCCTTATCTTTAGCGACCTCGACAACCTCGAATCCGAGGGCTTTTAGGTCCTTGATAAAATTCTTGTCTTTTGTCTCCACTTCCGTTCCCTCTTTGACGTTGAGCTCGATTGGTCTCAGAATCAAGAGGGGGCGTTTTTGCTTATATACTAATCGCATTTGTGAGCCTCCTTATGGTACTCGTTTTTGAACTACCAAGCTGATACGGGCACCTTGTAAGAAATCCTGTCCCTGTTCGACTGTACCAAACTCGACCTCATCGTCAATCGAGAGGTAATGAGAGACACCGCCTAGAGTCTTGTCAAGTTCGATAGCCTGCTCGACCATCTCGACAATTTCCAAGCATTGTTCCTCAGCTTCTTCCTCATCGAGAATATTTGTGTAAACCCACACGTTGAAAGTCATCTCTAATTGTCGAACTCCAACCCCTCTTTTGGGTTTTCTGCGTCCGGTCAGCTCGAGTGAAATCGCCGGGAAGTTTAGGATATCCTGATAAGGTAGCGGGTGAACCTCGATAGGGTAATTAAGTGTATCAAAGTGCGCCTCGAGTTGTGACTTGAGGGCGTCCTTTGTATCCGAGTAAATGCTCATTGAACCAACTCCCTCACGTAATCCTCGAAAATACGGCGGACCATGTTTTCATCTTTTGCGTCGAAATATAAAAACTCACGTTGCGGAACATATCCAAATCGAGTCGACCCACCAAAGTTGTGAAGCGGGGCGTATACCAAATTGGTTCCGTACTTGAGTTGTTTCTGAGTTTGCAACTTCCGAGCTCCCGAGGTGACACTTGCTCTCAACCTTCCGGTATCGTTCAATGGTCGGCCTCCTGCTCGGTGGGGGTGGCGTTTAATAGTGGCCGAGCTCAACCCGGGCCACGGGGCGCTATTGAAGCGCTTCCCAATCGCTCCCTCCATGTAAACTCCCGATTTTTTAAGTGGAACGGTAAAGTCGTCGACTTTGCCCTCGAGTTTGTCTAACATCCGTCTCAACTCGTCCGCTCTCACGGTCACCCTCATGGTTACTGCCATGTTACCACTCGGGATTCTCGTAATCGAAAATTGGAGCCTCGTCGTTCGTCGATAGCATACCACCGTTATTCTTTGAAGGATAAGCGGGGCCGAGTGAGAGCGTACCCGTGATGATATCTCCGAGAGTATCCATGATTCGTTTATATCTAACCTCGAGCGTCTCGTCGACGTTTGGACGTTGTGAGCTGTATTGATTCTCGAGGTAGAAATACAAAGCTAAATCGGTTGCCAAGTGCTTGATGAGGTCAGGAACCGGATAGAATGGAGTCACAAATACCTCACCGAGTTTAGCGTCGATGAACGCTTGAGCTTTCTCGATAAAGACGAGGAGCTCGGTGTCTTGGACTGACGACGAGAGACGTCTTTCGAGTGCTCTCACGTTAGCGGGTGAGGTGTACTCCATAGCTTATCCCTCCTGTTTTTTCTTGGCAGGCGCTTTCTTAGCCTCTTTGACTTCCTCGACTGCGCCGACTTTAATCAAATGGTGAGCGTGGAGGACGTTCTCGACCTCTACGACGTCGCCTTTCTTGTCGCCCGGTTTAAGGACGTTATCGTTTAAAAGTTTGACCTTCATGGGTCCCACCTCCATATCAAAAATAAAAGGGAGGGAGTGAACAGTTGGGTTTTACTGTCTCTCCTCTCCCTTTGGGGTTTTGCGGTTTAAACCTGTTAATTGCCCCTCAAGGTACACTCCTGAGGAAATCCGCAAAGCTCTGAACTGCCCCGTCCACTCTTGGCAATTTTTTATACGGCTACTTAGCGCTATTCACCGTAAAGGTAATCTATCAAGCGATGACGTTCTTGAGTCGGACAATCGCTTTCGGGTCAGTCAAATACGCTTGCGTGAAGCGAGTTGCCCGGACGATAGTACGGTCGTTTTGTGGCTCGTTGTACGTCGATGTGCGGAGTGGGTCAGCGTCAGCGATATCCCCAATAACCTTACGTTGCAAGAGTACAACGTCTTTGGCTTCCGGCATATTCTCATCAACGATAATCGAGAGACCCATGAAGTCTCCGATATATCCACGGAGCAAAGCAACGTCAGTATTGTTTTGGCGGAAAGCGTCACGGATGACTTTCTCTTTCAAGAGAGTCGCCTCGACTTCCGGGCTCATCAACATTGTGTCCGCTTGATAAGCGAAATCTTTAATCATCTTACGTGCGTCGATGATATCCGAAATCATGTTATCAGCGCCAGTTGTTGCGTTGTCCCAAGCGAGACCGTTTTGGCTTTGAATCCCGGCTGACTCGTCGAGTAGCTTATTGAAAGCCATCGTGTCAACCATCTTGCGAACGTTCATAGCGAGCTTACGGTAAGCACGTTCAATTTGAGCGCCGTCACCGTATTTTTGGACCTCAAGCGAAATAGCGGCCTCGAGACCATACTTGCGAATCATCTCGATAGCTTCTTCTTCGTCGAGCCCGACTCGTGGGAACGTCGAACCTTCACCGATTTCTCGAACAGCGTCGTAAGCCTGACGGCCAGTTGCGTCCTTGTCGGCGTCTTTCATATACTTGATAGCGAGTGCGTTTACAGTAACACCCGTAAAGAGTTGGTCCGCTACGAATTGATGACCCACGAGGTCACGGATACGGCGGTCAATAAACTCTTTCTTGAGTAATGGGTGTTGACCTAAAATGATATCAGCCATTTAATTTCCCTCCTGTTGTCATCAAAGAAGTGCGACGACAATCGATTGACCGTCTGCCGTGGCGCCTGAAACTGCGATACCAATCGGCTCGCCTGTTGCGTTAGCAACGAGTTTACCTGCTGTACCGACTTCAACTTTAGTACCTGCTGTTACCGCTCCACCTACGACCATATGGACGAGTGGCTTTTGGATAACAACTGTGGCCGTGTGTTTTTTGTCGCCTTCAAATCCCGGTGAGACACCGTTGATTCCGACAGTACCACCGACGACGACCCCAACAGCCAACTCCCCGGCTCCTGCTCGAGCGACTTGGAAATTGCCTGTAATTTTGACAGGTTCCCCGATTTTAACAACCTGACCCGCTTGAACATCTAACGAGTGGGTGCAATCGACAGGAATATGATATTCTACTCGGTTACGTGCCATTTAATTTCCCTCCTGTCTTATAATGATTTGCCGTATTTGGCAACATATTCTTGATAGAACTTCTCATCATCTGAGAGTTTCTCAGAATCATCTGAGCCGTCTTGTTGGTCAACTTGACCTTGCTCATCGAAATCAATCTTTTGAGCGTTGCTCATAAACTCATCGAACAATTGGGCTTGAGCTTCGCTGAAACTTGCCAAGAGTTTTGAGAGCGAGTCAGCTTGAGCCGGGACGACTTTCGATTGCTCTGAAAGTTTCGTGACCTTGTCCTCAATCTGAGTCTCTTTCAATTGTTCCTCGACGCCCTCAAGTTTTTCCAAGCGTGACACGAGCAAGTTGAACTCTTGTTTCATCTCTGCCTCGATATCTGCTCGGAGTTGGGCTTTCAAGTCCTCAGTGTCAATCGTTTTGTTTTCGTCAGACATTTGAATTTCCTCCTCGTAATCTGAAACATAGCCATTCTCGCTGAATAGTCTCGCCGTTTTAACTTGAGGGAAAGCGACAAGTGAGACCTCTCGCAATTTATAAGGCTTAATCCCATTAGCTGTCTTTTTGAGGTAGAATGAAATTGAGAGCTTTTTCATCAATTTCTTGTTCACTCGTGCTTGTACATTGTCGTCAATGATTTGGAGCTTCCCAAGCAACTTGCCGTCGCTCATCGAAACCTCTTTCAAATATCCGACCGTATGCAAAGCGCTGTCTGAGTGGTCAATCTGAATCGGTACTTCCTCATCCTCACTGAAATTATCCATGAGTACCTTGAGGTCGTCCTCAGTATAATCAACGCCACGGTGGGTACCAACCGAGAACAACTCAGCGTCCTTCAACATGACGCCCTCGTCGTTTTCCTGAATAGTTTCACCAAAGCGCCCGATATAAAATAGGTTTTCGCTACTCATTATTTCACCTCCCCAAAAGTACGTCCTAAAACTCCCCTCACTAGAACTATCGGAAAGGTGTCACCAAATAAGGTCCATCTCATCGATTTTCGAGAAAATTAATAAAAATAAATATTTTTTCAACTTTTTTGGTGACACTTTACCGATAGATATTATGAGAGGGTTTCCTAATAAGTTTAACCTCTAGAGTTAACTAATAAGTAAACTAATAGAGTTAACTAATAAGTAACTAATTAGGCTTACTCATATATATATAAATAACTAAAGAGTAACTAATAAGTAAACTCTATAGGTAAACTAATAGTACCTTACATACTTACTATAAATAAAAAGAGGTTACTAATAGAGTTACCTACTAGTAACCTCTAGAGCGCTCTAGAGTTACTCTATAACGCCCTCAGGGTTTTCCTGAGCCGGATACCTTGGAACCTTGATGAAACGAATATCAGCCCCCTTGAGGCGCATATCGTTAAAATACAAGTAAGCGTCCCACTCGTTCCGACGGACTGCGACAGTACGCTCAGTGAGGGTGATTGGGTCGAAAACCTCTCGCTCCATCTCCTCGAGGTACTCTTGCAAGCCCTCCACTTGTGACCTGACAGTAAACTTGGGGGTGAAAGAAATCTCCACCCGAGCCTTATTGTATTCAAAGACGACCATATCAAAAAACTCCTTTCATAATCGCATAGACAAACCCGAAATAGTCGGGGTCCTCACGGTAGAACTTCCCGGGGTTCCGGTACATCTTTTGGAGTCCCATCGAGAGAATCTCCTCCCCTTTTGTCAAGGAAGCCGTAACAAGTCCCGCCTTGGCGTTCTTGATATCCGACTCGTTGACGTATACACGGCCCATATAGGTGATTGAGAAGTCATCCGGGATACCGTACTCTTTGACTAGTTGGCCTCGACCGTTCATAGCCTCGTACATGATTTGAGCCTCCTCGCCTGCCGTCCGTCGCTTGAAGAACGTTCTAATGAGTTGCTCAACATCCCTGTTTGAGTTGTGAAGTACATGAGCGACCTCGTGGATAAGCGTTTCGACCTCGTCAGGTGCGAACTTACCTGAGTGAATCTGAGCGAGGTGAGGACGAGCGAACGCTCGGAAATCGTCGGTACCGTGGTGGTGAATGGTGACTTGTTGTTTCGGAATCAACCGAGGTGAATAGAATTTCTGCATGAAGTCATATGCCTCTTGGACCATGGCTTTAGCGTTCGGGTCACCGTCAAAGTTTTTCACGAATGACTCGCCACCTGACGGGACAATCTTCCGAATATCCTTGGTCCCCTGTTTGACCTTGGCCGAGTTCTTGGTGGAAATCGGAGCACCAAAGGCGTCCAAACTCTTGAGCTTGATTTGACCCGCTTTCGGTCGGTGAGCCTCTTTGATTATTCTCTTGAACTCGTCAATGAGCTTAATCTTTTTGAGGTCGACTTTTTCGCCTGTATCGTAAAGCTCTTTCATCTCATCCAAACGGTCGAGGAATCCGTCGACTCCCAAATCAGCCGAGCCCGCTTTCGTGTTGTAATCAGCGAATAGCTTGTACATAAATTTGCGGTCATCGTCATAATCCTTTTGAGTTGTCTGAATGAACCACCGTTGGTCATTGAGGGTGAAATCAAGGTACGACTTACGGCCCTTCTTGTAAGGGAAAGCCTTGTCGACGCTTGGGTGTCTCATATCGGTGTTGATTTTGGTCCGAGCAAACGGGACCTCTTGCCAAACACCCTTGTAATCCCGCTCGAACATCATTCGGCCACGGTCTCTGACAAGTGACTCCTTAAGAGCGAGGTCGTCGATATTCTTGAGGGCCGTAACGAAATCATCGTCACTCTCGAGAGCCTTGATGGTCGAAACATCATCAGGTCCGAGTTTTGAGGCGACCACATTGGGGTTGGCTTTGACGAGTGGCTCAGTTTTCCCTTTGAGCAATTTAGGGACCGGAGAGGTAAACTCAAAGTTACTCTCGGGCTCAACCGAGCTGTCCCAATTATCCGTCCAATCCTCGTACTGAGTGACCGGGAGCCAAGTCGAGCGACACTGAAAATGGTTCGGAGGTGTAAACTTGGCAATTTCCTCTTGGTTATCGATACTAATGATTCGTGAATCCAAGTGGATACAAACCTCGGTGGTCCGTGTATCCAAAATCGCCGTATACTGCAAAGCCTGAACGAATCCGGCTAGGTCCGGGTCAGTGTACCGGGTGATACGCCCGGCGTTGTACATCTTGGAGTTTTCGGTCCGAGCAATCGTCCGAGAGTGCCACTCGGAGACGGTACCAAGTGATTGGTATTGAATACGCTCAAACAACTCCTTGTTGCTGATACCTTCCTCCAATCCTGCCTTGAGGGTTTCGGTTATCCGAGCCCGTAGCGTCTCGTCAGTGACCACTGAGAGCTCTAGAGCGTACTTCTCGAGGAAGTCACGAGCCTCTTTCGGGAAAATCACTGAGTGACCATAGCGGGACCGGGTGAAATCCCCCTCGTTGAATTTGTAGCGAACCATCAAGTCGGCAATCTCATCGTGAGCTCGGAGAATCCCGGTTTCGATACTTGAGAAAATCAGCGAACGGATGAGCTTGTACCATTCTTTCTGAGACGGCACCCCGATTGAAGCAATCAAGCCCTCTAGGTTTTCCTCCTCTCCTGCCTCCTGAGCTTTTCTCATGGCACCGAGTTTTTTCTCGATACGTTTGACGAATTGCTCATAACGTTTCGTGTTAATCCTCCGAGCACCCTTGAGGAACTCGCTCTCAATCGAGTCGAAATCCTCAGCGATGAGCTTTGTAATCGCTCGGCGTTGTCGTTCGGAGTAAGTGAGGTACTCCCGAGGACGCTCGGAGGTTGTTACTTTGACTCAGAATCGTCCTCAGAATCGTTTGAAGACCCCTCTGAGCCCTCCGAATCCTCGTCAGGTGTCTGTGTATCCCCCTTGCCCTTGAGAGCGTCCTGTACGGCTTTCTGTCGCTCCTCAATCTCCTTCTTGGTCTCCTCAGACATTGATGGGAAACCGAGCTCCTCTCTAATCCACTCCTCAGACGGTGCGACGACCTGAGCGGAAATCATAAGTTGGAACACTCGAGCCATCTTCTCGATATCTTCCGAGGCGAGCGGTTGGAATTGAACTCCCGGGTAGCGTTTTGCGTTTGGGAAGTTCAAATCGACGAGCGGGCGGACCACTTGCTCCTCGATGAGAGCCTTGAGGTCACGCTGTAGAGCCTCCAAACGAATCAAGAAAATATCGAATTGGTTACCTGAGAGGGCGTAGCTACCGGATTGGCCTCGTGACAAACCGAGGAGCATTGGAGGGACTAGCATGGACTCCATGATTTTCCGGTCGTGGTGCTCGATATATCCGATAAAGTCGGCGTTTGAGCCTTGAATCGATTTGATATCCTCTCCACCACTGATAGCAAACCCGGTCATAGCGTTGATACGGCTCAACAAGCCTTGCATTTTCTCAACGTCCTTGGCGTCGTTCACGGTACCGACCAAGAAAGGCGTTCCATACCGCTCATAAGCGATATTGGCGAATCGATACATTTTATCTTTGATGTACCAATGCTTGTAAGTCGTTCTGAGGATGGAATTACCGTAAAGGTTGCCAAAACGCTTGTCATATGCGTACCACATGACTTTCTCAGGGCGTAGCTTAATCTCTTGCTCACCGATTCGTTGCATGACCCACTCGATATCCCCAAAGCGGTTCGTCTTGACCCGAATCGTCTCAGGGTGAAGGACTTTGAGCTTTTTGAGGTGGATTTTGCCCTCTTTGTACTCGAAAACCTTCTCGGTACAGCTATATCCATACTCGAGGGCTGATAGCATTTCCCCTAGAGTGTCCTCGATATTCCCCTGAATCAACTCGAGGTTGGCGTTGATAAAGTCGGCATAGCGCTTACTTTCAGCGTCATCCCCGGCCACTACAAAGCCCTTTGAGGTGGCTGAGAGCTTAATCATATCTAGTCCTGCCTTGACCTGACCATCTTTGAGCATTTGGTCGTAAATCGAGAGGTCAAAGTCGGCAGGGTTGAAATCTTCCTGCTCAGGTCTCCAATGATTGTCGTCTTTGTAAATCCCTCGCTCTTGGAAAAAGTCTTTGGCGAGTTCCATAAGCTCGGCTTCTTTGCGAGCATAAGAGCGCCCGGTGACCCGGTCCGTCCAATCTCTGAATTTACCCATTTTGTTTCCTCCTTGTTGTCTTCTGAGCCCTCTAGAGGGAATCCGACAAAATAAAAGAGAGGGCGAACCCTCTCATAAGAACTATCGCCTTTAAGTCACCAATCGTACTCACTCGGAAGGTTGTCGTGGATGAGCTCCTCATCGACTGTCAACCCTTCCCGTTCAACAAATGCGAACTCGAATCGATTCTCGGTCTCATAAAGCGCCTCTCGTGTCAAGTTCAATGAATGGAAAGCGTCGTCCGGTGTCTTGTGGTCGTAGAGCTTGCGCCCGGTACCCGTCTTGGATTCGGTGAAGACCATTTCAATGGCTGTATAGTGGTCAAAAGCAAATTCAACCTTGTCAGGTTCCTTGTAGGGGATGACGAGCTCTTGACGTTTGAACATATTTATGAGTTGGTCCATCGAGTAAGTCCGGTCGACTTGCAAGGTGTAATTCCCCTTGTATTCTCGCTTCTTGGGGTCGCTGACGTAACTGACGTATCTACAAGCGATGGCTTCCCGGCCGAGAATCTCGTAGAGTTTTTGTGCCTCGTAGGAGCCATACCCGATATCACCGACGAGCTTCTCGACGTTGTACCGAGCGACGAGCTCGACGAGGTAACTGACGAGGTCCTCGTGGTTTGTGATTTTGCACTCCTCGAGGTGATAAATGATGAGGCGCTTCTTGCCCTTGTACCACTCTCGTTTCCCGATGTGGATAATGGTCTTGGACTTCCCACCGGAACCATAGTCAATTCCCATGACTGTCGGCTCCTCTGAGCTCGTTCTGAGGCTCATGGAACGGTCGGTACAGGCTAGGACGTCCTCGATAGTGAGCGGTTGCTCATCCCCCGAGTAGAACTCCCCGAGAACCTCGTTAGCGAACGTCATCGGGTCCATGGTGATAAAGTCACGGTAAATCTTGTTGGCACTAATCCAAGACATATTGAGCTGACTAAAGAGGTACCCACTGTACAACTTGTTTTGGGGCTTGGTGGCAAGCCACTGTCCGTTCTCACGGTTCAACTCGGCTTCACACTTGACACAACCAAAGTAGCGTCGCTCGTTTTCTTCCCCCTCGTCGCTTACCATGACGTTTTGCATGGTCATAAACTGATGATGACCACAAGCCTCGCAACAAACGTCCCATTTCTTTTGGTCCGACTGCCCCCAAAGAACCCGGTCGTAGTATGACCCTTTTTGCTTGGGAGTTCCCGTGTAAAAACAGCGCCCGTTGAGCTCGGTCTTGGGGTCGTACAACTCGGAGTGGTCAATGGACTTCTCAATCGACTCGATAGCGGTTTGAGTGATATCCTGCACCTCGTCAAAGAAAACGATATCCCCCGGGATACCCCGCAAAGCGTCCCCGTCGGCCCACGCTGAACCAAAGTAGTAGACCGTTGAGTTGGTGAGCCCGATGGCTGTCTTGGCGTCTCGCTTCTTGTCGACGGACCCCTCGAGGATACCTTGGTTGGACTCTCGGATGGCCTTACGGAGTCGGTCGTTGACGAATCGGGTCGTTTGTTCCGCTCGAGGTGCCGTGTAGGTAATCGTAGTATGACCTCGGGAGTACCCGTGGAAAATGGACTTACGGAGAACGCTCTCGGTCTTCTCGACCTGACGGCCTGCGACGATGACAACTCGTGGGTGGCTGTCTCGATAAACATCGTCTAGGTGGTGACGGCCCGTGAAGCGGAAAGGTTTCCCCTTGACCGTCCCGGTGGTCTCGGTGAAGCCGATAGGGTCCGCTAGGGTGTTACGGAGCTTAATCAACTCCTCTGCTGATAGTTGTTTCAAAGTGGTTCACCTCAGTTTTCTGATATAGTTCTGAGGTGACCTCGGAAGGTACCTCGAAAGTTTCTAAAAAAAAATAAAAAAAGTTTGTTTAAAAGGTTTACAAGTGGGCCAAAGAAGGTATATATTAGTAACAAGGAAGAACAACCACTCAAACCGAAAGGGGAAATTAAAAATGACACAATCACAAATCTTGGAGCTCGCAATCGACGGAGCTTATGGCAAACTCGCTAAACTCTCAGTTGAAATCGAACGAGGCGAGAAAATCTACGAGGAACACGCAAACCTAGTAGACGGCCACATCACAAGAGCTAGAGTTCAGGAAGTTCTCAAAGGTCTCCGAGAGGAAGCCAAAGAGCTTCAAGAGCAAATCTCAGAAATGCAATGGATGTTAGCAACACAAGAGTAACAGCCACCCGAAAGGGTGGTTTTTTAATGGCCTCAGGAGCCTCCTCAGTGGACCCGAGTTGGTACCTCAGGGGGTTACTATGGGGTAAACGGCCAAAGCCTTAAAAAAGCAAATCTGAGAGAATTTTTTTAAATTTTTTAGGGAGCTGAACTCCCAAGATTACCCCCCTAGCGCTTGTTAGTAGGGGGGCTTTTTGAGGTGACTCAGGGGGTACTAGGTTGGTCACTCAGGGGGGAATTTTTTACTTATTTTTAGGTCATCTGTAAAAGACACCATGCGGGCGTAGAAAGACCCCCCACACCTCGTAATTATTCAACCGAGTCACCTCCGTCGTCCCGCTCCACGAGTTCCCCCTCGAGGACCTTCCGAGGTGACCCTTGAGCTAACTCGGTTGGTGACACCGGGGGTACTCCCGAGGCTTGTCCGAGCAATACTGCGATATCAATTGCTTGAGTGTTGCTCGAGTTGTCTCTCGACTCGTTAAACTTACGGTCAACTCCCAAAGCCTGCATATATCTGAGGAACTTGGTATCGTAATCGTTGTATGATTGAGACTCGGCCAATGAGTCCTCCTCGTTGAGTGCAATCTCTCTCCGTTGGTTGATGATGAAGTTACGGATAGCTCTATCCAACAGTAGGATATTCCCAAGGTCCAACTGTAGGGCCTCGATATAGTAGTTCATCATGCCAACATAAAAGTCCATCTCCTCCTCAGACATAACAAAGCGACTGTACAGGCCAAACACCATGTGGGCTTGGGGGTTGAGCTTGGATAGTGCTTTACGGCGTCCCTCAGGGGTTACAGGGCCGTTAGTGTTGCCTCCATGCTCTAGACAGCGACCATTACTAGAGCCGTCCTCCTTGGTGTGGGGTACTTTGGTACATACTTTGCCCTCTCGGTTGATAGCTCCACAAATCACCTTGACGTTCTTGAGCTGTTTTTTGATGAGCTCGGCTCGTTTCTTACGGGATTTAGCGTAAGTCATATCGTTGATATTGTCGACTTCCTCGAGGAGCTTTGCATATTCGTTTTCACCGCCAAATTCCGGGAGCGGTTGTCTATCTTTATGGGCCATTTCCGTTCAACTCCTTTTCATAGCTGTCTCATAGAACAAACGAGGTGACCTCAGCGGGGGGTGGGTTGAACCACTAGAGGTACCTTCCGAGACCACTTCATGTAGTATTCAATACTACCTCTTGAGTAACCACTAGAGGTACCTTCCGAGACCACTTCATGTAGTATTCAATACTACCTCTTGAGTAACCACTAGAGGTACCTTCCGAGACCACTTCATGTAGTATTCAATACTACCTCTTGAGTAACCCCTTGAGTTACCTTCCGAGTTACCTTCCTCGACCCCTACTACTGAGTTCCACCTCCAAAGGACTTTAGTAATCCTCTTGAGAGTCACCTCGTGAGTTAACAATCTTGGTTTCCACTAAACCATATTCGTACAACTCGACTTGATTTTGGGCTTTACATCCCTCACATTTGATATGGATTCTAGCCTCTCCTGTCACCTTAAACACTTGACTTTGCTCCAATCCAAACATGACTTTCTTACACTGATAGCAAGTAATCATCTCCATTTTCTTTACTCCTTCATCGAGGCCACAATCAGGGCCATTAATAGGCTCGGCTCACGTCTTATCAATTCCATTTCCAACTTCTCAACCAAGAGAAATTGTGGGCTTTCATATTTCTTGAATAACTTTATTCGTCTCTCACTTCTTTTGTCCATATAGCCTTTCACCTCAATCCAAACATCAAAATCAGGTAAATAGAAATCCGGTAGGTAACTCTCTTTGTGAGCTTTGAAGTAAAACCGACGAGGCTCATAGTCCCACTCAATATCCATCTCCTCGAGCCACTCAGCCATCTCAATCTCCCAATTACTCCGAAAGAACATCTGTAGCTTTTCACTGTAAAAGCGTCGACCCTCTAGGTGTTTCGGTTTGCGCTGTCTCAATATCTTCATGGCCTCCTCAGGGCTTTCAAACGGTTCGCTACTTCCCTTGATAAACCAAATCCCATCTCGTGTCTCTATCTCACGGTACTTCAAAGAATCATCTCCGGGATACTCCTGAGGTTACCAACCTAGTGACCTACTGAGGTAACCTACTGAGTAATCTAATAGACTCACTTGACTTACTTATGATTTAAGAGAGGATACTCTAGAGGTACCACTATAGTATATATATAAGACCGTCAGGTCTTACCTCTATAGGTTATACTCTAGTAGTTAACTAATTAGTATCCCTTTTAGTCTATTCACTAGAACTATCGGTAGAGTGTCACCAAACTTTCGTTCGACAAGATAGTTGAGCCGGAAACTCCCATATCAAACTTGGGGGTTCTCAGCGCTTGGAATCTTTCCGAATACTAGGACACCTGTTTTTAATTGCGAGAGCTCTGAGGGGCCATTCTGTGCGTCTCAGGGCATATTAAAAGGACCCTCTAGGGGTCCTCAGTTTATCAACTTGTCAATTAATATTGAAATGTGGCCCATCAGCAGGAATCCGACGACGAAACTCATAAACCAATAAAACCAATCGCCCTCTCGGATGATATCCCGGATGAGCACAAACAGCAAGACCGAGTAAACGATGATAACAATCAGCGATTCAATCATAAGCTAAAATAGTGACCTTTCTCGAGCTTCTTGACGACCTCTAGGACGTTCAGGTAGTCCTGCTCAGTCTCCACTCGAACCTCAATCAGCGTCAACTCTTTGGGTGGATACGACCGTTCAATCAAGGCTCGGAACTCCATGGCCTCATGTTTTTCACTTGTGAACTCTACCCCGGCTCCGTCGTCGTGCCGGAAAATGATTGCGTAGGTCATCTCGATTCTCCTCTCAGGTGTTTGGCGTGTTTCAAACATTGTCTCTCAATTGCTCTCGTGCGTCTACGGGTGATTGTGTTCTTCTTGAGCCGGGGTTTGTAAGCGACCACCGAGTCAATCATACAGGCAACCACCAAGTCATTTGCGAGTCGCTCCTCGGGTGTCAATCGTTCAAACAACATCTCGATTACTTCCTCGTGAGTCATCAGTCCACCTCCAATCCGAATGACCGAAAGCCCTCGCCACCTCGTAAAACTTTACCCTCCTCAACCAAATGGTCAATGACCTCTTTGAGCATGACAGCCTCAATCCCTGTATCATGTATCAGGCTCCAAAAGGTGCTCGGGAAGTCCTCGTTAGGGAACGCCTCGTGGTCCAAGCGCATAACGTGTAGGACACGCTCGATTCTTTCCTCTGTCAAATATGCCATTTTAAGCTCTCCTCTCTAGAGTGAATACTAGGACACCCGGGAGCTCCTTTGGAGAGCTCCTAGGGCCCATTCTGTGCGTCTCAGTGCATTTCTACGTGGTATACAAAGGGCTTGCCGTTATCTGACTTGACAAGAGCGGTACCAACCAAGCAACCATCGAGGTCCAACAGGTCGTAAGTTGAGCCTCCACCGATTCGCTGTGAGACGAACTCGGCTGATACGATACGCTTGTCGTCGTTTGCCATCTCACGAGCTGAGTAGGCGATGAGACCCAAGCGCTGTACTGTAACAACGACCTTTTGGAATCCACGGTAGTAGTGGCCTTTAAATCCTGCTTTCCAAGGGCTGTAAGCCTCGTAGTCGCAACGTAGGATGGCCATTTGCTCGTGCATATCGCTAATACGAGCTGATGGCATTAAGCGTTTGTCGACTTTGCGAGCGATGACTTTGCCGTTCATCCGTTCGACAATCTCAGTGACGACGACCTCTTGAGCTACCTCTTGAGTTACCATTGTAGTTTCCTCCTCAGTTTGGGCTTGGTCCATCTCCTCGACCATCTCCTCAAGTTTGCGCTTGATGATGGCACAAGAGCGTTTAGCAATATCCGAAAGTTTAAGGTCCAAAGTGTTGACGATTGGGAGGCCCGCTTGGTTGCGTTCGATTGTGACACGAGCCTTGTGAGTGTAGTACCCTGATTTCCAAGTGAGGAGGACTGAACCCTCTTGTGAAAAGTCGAGCTCGTAAGTCCGTCCGTAAACTTTGATTGTTGCCATTTTGAATTTCCCCTTTCAAGATGTGGTTTGTTGTTGATACTAATATATACCACGGTATCAACTGTGTCAAACATTTATTTTGTGGTATGTACCCCCGAGGGGGAGGGAGTTAGAACAAGACCACCATGAGCGAGGCGATGGCTCTTTTAACTCCCGACTCAACATCGTTGTCGTATTCGTTACGTTCAGCGAATCGGTTGAAAGCGAGGTACTCGTTTGGCTCTCCCTCGTCTTCAAACTCGATGACGTTTGCGAAAAAGTCGCCGTCTACTGTGACTCTCCATTGTCTCTCGAATCCTTTCGAGGTGAACTCGGTAGCCTCTACAGCGTACTCGAGAATTTCAAATGTGAAGTTTTTCATGGTGATTTTCCCCTTTCAAGATGTGGTTTGTTGTTGATACTAATATATACCATCATTCTCAAAATATCAAACCTTTTTTCGCAAATAAATAAAAAAAACCTCCCGATTAAGGGAGGAGGACTATTAAGAGCCCGATTGGGATTGATAGGAAAGCGAGGAGGCCGACAAAGAAAGCGAGCTCGATGAGTGTAAAAACGAGCTGTCTCATTGGACCACCGCAAAGGCTACCATGAATAAACCACCGAGCATATACAACAGGAGCAAAGCCATGATTGGCTCTAGGTCATCTTTTTTCACATCTTCACGTCCTTTCTCAATTCCCCATTGTTCGACTAAAAAATTCCTCGTCCACATCGTAATCCTTGGGAGTCTCAAACTCTTGAACGTCCGCTTGAGTGTAAACTGCCTCGAAAGCCAACCGGACCACTCGAGCGCTCATCTCGACTCCATAGTTGTTGATGAGTCTCATCGTCTCGATAACCTCGTCGTGCGTCATTACCAAGGCTTCCTCGTGGTGTCTGGTGAGACCCATGTGGGTAATCACTTTGAATCCGTCATCATCCTTGTGGGTGTCGACTCCACTGACAAACATGAGTCCGATTTGGATATAGAAATCGTTGTTCATCGGACTTCCTCCATGACCAACTTACTGACCACCTGAACGACCTTGACGTCAGCGCCACCCAAGAAAGCGGAAACCTCGTTGCGTACCTTTTGAGCTCTCTCGAGGGAGTGATATTTTATGCAAAAGTTTACGAGGTCGACCGCCGTGTCGTATTCTTTGAGGGTGACTGTTTGGAGTTCATTCTTATTTTTGCGAACTACATTGTCGACAAAGGCGTTGCCTACTTGGATAAAGTACATATTATTCATTTGATTTGCTCCTTCCGGGGTTTGGGGTTCGATACACTGTATTTGATGAAATCTCCAATAGTTGTCATTATCTTTTTCAAAGTATCCATAAGTTGTTGTTCGGGCTTGGATGGTATCACCAACCTTGTAACCTCTTTCGATATCAATATCGTAAACCTCGAGGATTTGATAAGTGCTATACTCGCTCACGAGCCCACCTCCCAAGGCTCCACTTGCTCGAGCTGTTCAAAGTCAAAGTAACGGCCCGTGTTGACCTCGAAAATACCGTCAGGGTCTTGAGTGCCCTCGGTGGCCTCGATGATATCTCCGACGCTGAAACCGAGGTCGCTGTCCCAACCCATCACCTCAGTGATTCTCCAAAAGCTCATTCCGATTCCTCCTCACTCTCCATCATCCGGTCGAGACTAAATGAATCCTCTTTCTCGGCTACATCCATAGCGACGATATGGTCAACGTGAACGAACGATTTGTAAGTCTTGTCTCCGAGCTTCTCCTCGATGATGATGAACCCTGAGACCCCTGAGGCGGTCAACTGTACGAACGCTTTGACAAAGCTGTTGGCCTCGACCCCACTGAATCGCTTCTCGTGGCCTCCGACCATTTTGATATTGACGTTTGTAATCATTTTCGAGCTCCTCTCTCAAAGTAAGCGTCTGATATGCCCTTGAGCAATTGTCCGGTGATTGAGCAATCATATCCATCGATAACGGTGATGGATTCAAGAATCAAGGTTGAAACAAAATAACTCGACCGATACTCATCGGCTCCGATTTTAACGGTGACCGTCTTGGTTAGCCCTGTGAGCTGTCTGTCTCCAAACTCAAGGGTACGCTCCTCAACTTCCCAACCGAGGCTCATAAGGTGCTTTACTTTGTCGTTCAGTGTCATCTGACAAACCCCTTTCGCTCATCCCAAATTTTAGTGTAATGCCCGTCGGCCTCGTGGAATATCGCCTTGGGGTCCATCAACTCGATATACTCGTGAACTGTGAGGTCCTCGAGGTCGGTCGGATAGAAATTGTTTTTACAGTCAATCACGAACATACCTTTCATGGAGCGGTTGCAACTTACGTGTTCTCCGATTCGGATATCATGCTCGACGACCTCTAGGGACTCGAGAGGTAAGGTGAGCGAGCCACCATCGTACCCCTCGAGGTGTACCTGATTGAATCCCACGTAGGTTCCTTGGTAGGTCTCACCGACGTTAAACCCGGTGACCGAGGGGAAGTAGCCCGCCTCGCCTGTTATCTTGTAAAGTCCCATGTTATACCTCCTCGGCCTTGATGACCCCAAGGAAGTCCTCGATAGTTGCAATCGATGAGTGAACCCGGAACGGGAAACTGCGCTTGATTTGTTCAGCGTTCTCACGGGCCTCTAGGCGTTGCTGATATGTGAGACCGTGGGCCTCTCCGTAGCGAGCCATATTGTCGTGTTCACGGAAGCTCGTCACGGCGTCTTGGATGGCTGTTTGGATTTGTTGGACCCGAGGGATATCGCTGTCGAGTTGAATCGGGAGCGTAACCTCGAGGTGAGCGAGAAAGTCAGCCGTGTTGCGGAACAAGTGTAGTAACTGCTCGTGGTGGTCAAGTGAGCGGTTGCTCAAGAACATCTCTAGTAGTTGCAAGGTCCGTTTGGCCTCCGGGATGTACTTAATCGAGGAGAGCTCTTGGTGAGTCATAAGGAACTTGTCAACGATGATACGGCGCTCGGCGTTTTTCATTTTACTTACCTCCTTGGTAGTAAATAGCGGGGGTGGCTTCTCGTGTGAACATCATTACCGACTTGGCTTTCTTGAGTTTGAAGTTGTGCATATGGTCGACGAATGAATCATACTTGTACGGGTTGTACTTGGCTACCCCGTCGTAATACTTTGGAGCTTCATCCGAGGTATCCCCGGCGTACACTCCTTGGAGCCCGGCGTGGACGTTCTTACGTTGCTCTCTCAGGACTCTCTGACGGCCCGCCTCGGATACTTTGAAGGTCACGTTATCAAGAACGACAGTGTCCTTGTGAGCGACCACGAGGCCACTCTTGACGTCTCTGACCGAGAATAATTTCTTGTGCAAGTTCCAATAGACAAAGACCTCGGTTCCCTTGTGTAACATCTTAGCGTCCTCCTTTGAGTTTTGAGAGAATACAGCAACGCTCGTCGTATTCGGACCAGTCGAGGTTTTGGTGTTGATTGCCAACCCAATTGGTCCAAAGGGTGACGACTTGACCGTTGCTCAGATTGAAAACGGCGCATAACTCACGACGATTGTGAGGTCGACCTCTCAAGAGAATCCGGTGAGACCCGTCCTCGGGGTGGTGATACTCGATGATACGATGGTCAGTGATTAGTTCCAAAAGGTGAAACGGATTGATACGACGCTCATCTAATCGCTTGTTACAGTACCGACTGATTACCCACAATTCCGGGTCGACCTTTTGGAACTCTGAGAGTAACAAATCGAGTTCCTCGGGGGTCATTTGGGTTACGTGCTTTTTCATTTCAGCTCCTCCTCCGTTGTGATTAATACCGTTATACAACACAATTACCCGGGGTGTCAACTATTTAAACAAAAATAAATAAAAAAAGAGTGACTCGAAAGTCACTCGGTGGGTCAAACAGGTCGCTCGATTTGATAACTGACGTTGCGACCGCTCGCTTGGCGAATCTGATGGACCAAGCTCATGGCCTTATCGACTGTGAGGCACTTGAAGCGGATTGTA
>Ga0210043_1001342_pt1 | contig 20962 bp, 23 predicted proteins | sample CryGeymet201501t_FD_183990 | JGI IMG/M metagenome (GOLD analysis project Ga0210043, IMG submission 183990) | Groundwater microbial communities from Crystal Geyser aquifers in Utah, USA - Crystal Geyser metaG 2015-01t (SPAdes) (version 2) | ecosystem: Environmental > Aquatic > Deep subsurface >... | reverse complement strand
CCCTTCCCGGGACGTCCTGCACCTCGTAGGTGGGATATCCCCCTCGGTGGTACCTCCCCAGGACGAGGGGGTACTGCCCTGCTGTAATGCAGGAGACCCGGGGCTGGTTGTCCCTCCAGGTCGGCTCGAGGGTGTGCAGGCAGAGGCTGTCCAGGACGTCCGGGCCCTCGATCCAGATGCGCCCCCAAGTCCCGGACGGTCCGGTTTCGTAGCGCTCGAGGTGGACGGTTGGGATGGTCATGGATTCCACGCCTTCCACGCCGCTGCGATCTGGGCCGCGCTCTGTTTCAGGAGATCCCTGGCCTCCGGAACCGTGGCGTAGATGATGGCCAGAAACAACACCCCGGCCCGCTTTGGAAACCACCAGATCATGGTGGCCCAGTTTGCGGCCCACACTGACGGGGGACTCTGGCCGAGTCCAATGGCCTCGGTGGTCGCCTGGCGCCATGCGGTGTTCTCCGCCACAGCGTCGGTGAGGTCACGCAGGTCTCCTCGTATGCGCCCCAGGTCCTCGCTGGCGAGCTCAAGCTTGTCGAGCATCGTCCTGTGCTCGCCGCGGTTCTCGAGGCGAAACGCGTCGATGTGGGTCAGGATGTCGGAGTCCCTCACTCGTAGTCTCTGGGTCGCCATCCGAAGGGCAAATCGCATCCGCCGTGCCAACTCCGTCCTCCGGTCTAGATCGGGGTGTTTCTGTCCCGGTCCTCGTCGCCGTCGCTGCGTTCCCAGGCCTCGCCGGTGCCGTATTCCTGGAGCAGCTTGATTTCGTGGCCGAGGTACTGCTGCCGGACGGCCCGACGCCACTGGGGCCCGGCAAGACCGGCGTACCGGGTGAGGTCCCGGCGGGTGCGGTGAGCGTACCAATCGACGTCGACCTCGCCCTTGTCAGTGAGCGTCAGCCACTCCCGGCCCTCGAACTCCGGGTGGGGGCGGATCGGCCAGGTCTTGGAGCGGTAGAACCCCTGGTCGTCGGTCCCAATGGTCTCGACCAGGAAGAACCCTTCATCGAGTAGCACCGTCACTGTGGCATGCCCGCTGTACGGCCCCGATGGCGGGGTGTCGAAGAGGTCGACGAACCCGGCGTAGCCGAGGTGGGCCCGCTGGTCCATCTCGTCGGCAACTTCGCCGCCGGCGTGCCGGCAGACGATCTCGGCGCCGACTTCGAGTACCTTCGCCCCGGGGGTGTTCCTATCCCAGACGTGAGCGTGAAGGATCTCCACGTCTCGCCGGGAAAGCGGCCCGTTGGCGCGGTCGACCTTGAGGGCCCGGAGGGCCCGGCGGAGTTGCTCCTTCTCGCGCCGGGAGAGGCGGCGATCCATCACTGGGACGCCCTATCCATCAGCGCCTGACGTTCTAGCTCAGCCTGGGCCTTGGCGTCCGCCACAGCCTGCTGAAGAGCAGCCAGCTGCCGGTCCCTCTCGGCCTGGCGAGCGGCAAGATCGGCGTCCACCTTGGCCTTGATGAGCGCCCTGCGCTCGGCTTCGGCGGCTACCACAGCCTTCATCCTGGATCGGGCCTCGGCGTCAGATACCAGGCCGGCCTGGAGCTCGTAGGAGGAAATGATCTCGAGACTGTTCTGGCGGATGGACTCACCGAGACCAAACAGTTCGCTCTGGAGGATGGCCTCGATAGACCCGGATTGATTCTGGATCTTCGTCCTGACCTCGTAGAGGTCGACCAGGTTCTGGTAGGTGGTCCTGGGCACAGGGATGGAAACCAGCTCCCCGTCACCCTGGACCAGGACCAAGCGCATAGGGAGGGAGCCGGTGGTTCCTGCGGATGCCGCAGCGGACTCCGTGGAACCGGTGTCCTGGGCGATGGCCGGAGCGGTGACGCAGCACAACATGGACGCCACCATAAGGAACAAGAACTGTCGCATGGGAGGCCCTTTCATGGGTAGTCGACGAGGATGGTCGGAGTGCCGGCGTCGTCGACGCCGATCAGGTCACCGGTAGTGCTCTGGTTGGCGACCTGGATGTAGTCGGTGATGTTCGAGCCGACAGCGGACTTCTTGAAGTAGACGGGGCCGGAGAACTTGGCGCCAATGTCGAAGTCCACGGCGGCTGTCCCCCCGTCCCCCGTCCACCCCGCACCGCCCACGGTCTTGAGCTGGTTGGTGGACGCCGTGAGCCGCATTCGTTCGGACCCCGGGGCGCCCAGGGTGGTGAAGTTACTCCCTCCACCCAGGACCACTAGGCCCGCCCCGCTCAGGACCGACACCGTCCCAGAAGCGGTAGTGCCCTGCACAATGTCTGTGTAGACCTTCTGCCCGGCTGGAACAGTTACGCCCTTGGTCAGGCTAGGGGCGGTGAGGCCGTCGGAACCAGCGATGCTGGAAGTCCAAAAGGCTCCCGACGTCATCCTGAACACCGAGGCCGGCTGGGCAACCACGTTTTCAGAGGCATCGATGTAGAACACGTCCATTCCGCCGCCGTCCCGCTGGATCTTGGTGTTGTATCCGGACGGAGCGTAGAGTCGGAGGTCGTAACCAGAAGGAGCAGTCAAGCTCGGGACGGCAGCCCCGCCGTCGAACACCACTCTCCCACCGGACTCGTCTTTGTCGATGTTCCCGGAGGGCGACCATGCCATCTGCCGGAGACCTGCAGTGTCGTAGGCGATCGTGCTGCCGTTGTCCTTGAACAGCCAGCGTGCCTGCGCTCCAGATGCGGCGGACTCCTTCATGTAGAAGAAGCGGTTCTGGGCCATGTTGACGATGATGTCGTAGCCAGTCTTCGCCGTGAGCTGAAGGCTAGTGGAGTATCCCTTGATGGTGTCGACGAAGAGCTCGCCGAGACCGTTGAAGCTGAGGTCCTGCCAGACCTGGGCGTCGGCCCCCGGGGACACAGAGACCGCCGGCGATCCGGAGTCGTCCTGTAGTTGGAAAGTCGCCCCCGAGTTCGGGCGAATGTTGTCCACTACCAGCGATTGCCCATTAGACAAAATAATGTCAGTACCACTGGTCGCCCTCAGGGAGTTTGTCAAGATGCTGCGACCCGCTTCGACATACATGTCGTGGCCGAGTATTCCCGTCTGACCACCGACCACTCCGAATGACGCATAATTTGACCCTGCGGCCCGCACATATACTCCGGTGAGCCCATGGAGCAGCAACTGAGACCCAGCATGTGACGATACCTCGTCGGCCGTCAGGACTTGACCTGTTGCGACGTCCCCGCCCAAGGTCAGGTCCATCGGACAACTGGCCTGGAGGCGCCCTCCGACGACCTCGAGGCAGTCGAGGACGTCTCTGTGGGCGGGAGAAAGACCAAAGCTGCGATACGAAACAGCCAGAGATGCGGCGGGGAACCAGAGGACCAGGAGAGCCGTCAGAATGACTCGCATGATCACCACTCCGCCACGAAGGTCGCCAGCACGGACCCTGCGGTGCTGCGCCAGCAGAAGTCCTGGATTGCAGCGTCACCGACCAGATCGCCCCGGGCCGGGTCGGTCATCGGAACTCCCGCAGACCCGCAGACGAGGCTGTCGGTGGTGTCGGTGGTGGCCCCGATCGCTACGCAGATCCCCGCCGATGCGGACGGATCGGGACCGGCCGTCCACCCGAAGGTGCGGTCGGATTCTCCGGCAGACGTTTCGTCCTGGAGGTTGTGGCAGGTGTAGGACGTGGTGAGCTCCTCGGATACAAACCAAGGCTGATCCGGCACCCAACCGATTCCGCTCCGCAAGGTCTTGGCATAGACCATCGAGGCCGTCATTAGGACAGCCATCAACCAGACCAGGTAGCGCTTCGTCTTCATCGCTTTAACTCCTCCTCAGGACGCGGACACGCGCCCGGAATGGTTCGACACGCGGCAGATAGTGCCGATCTAGGGCCGGGAGCTCGTCCCCAGCTTCGAGGATGTCCCGGCGGAGCTCTGCAGCGAGCCCACTTGGCTCTCGTCCGGAGAGCACAGCATCAGGAATCGTCGAGCCGGCCATGGCCAGTTCATGTTGAGCAGCCTCGATCCTGGTCAGCCGGCCGGCCGCTACCCGCAGATGGTCAAGCCGTGCTGCGGCCTGGGCACGCGCTCTCCGCAAGCGGGCTTCCACGACGTCTTGGTGCCACCCCTTCTTGGATCCGTCGTAGACGATGTTGAACTCGACCTCTTCGAGACGCTCATGGACCCTGGCGACCAGCTGATTGGCGCGCTCCTGCTGCTCTACCTCTCGACGCTCCGCCTCGTGGGCCTGGCCGAGCCTGACGGCCAAGTCGGACACTTCAAGCCCCAAGGCCTCCAGGCGAGCAGCTCGACGCTCCTCGTGTTGTCGCCGGCTTTGCTCCGGACGAAACTCGACTTCCTCCTGCCAGGCTCCAAGGTCGATGAGCTGCACTAACCAGTCATCTGGCAGGGGGCGCCCGTCGATGGGACCAAACGGGTGAGGCAGACCAACGACCTTCTCCGGATCCATTTTGTCTAAGAGGTGAGGAAGGAGTCCACTCCACGGCGGGCTGCTGGAGTGGACGACGGCTACCGGCGTCTCCGATGCATCGCACAAAAGCCAGACGAACGCTCCCCAGTCACTTCGCCCCCCCATGGCAAACGGCGGCGAAGCGTCGATGTAGACGGCATGGAAGTTGGCGTTGTAGGCGTTGTTCAGCGTCAGGATCTCGATGCAATTTACGGCAGCGGCGGCCGTCGTGTAGTTGGTGTCCTGGATCTTCGCCCTTACCCCCTGCCCCGACGATCCCCAGACCGTCGGGTAGAACGAGTAGCCCGAGACGGACCACTGGAACGCTGTGTATGCGAGATTGGTGGTTGCCGCCTGGGTCACTGCCGTCTTGAGCTTCGCCCTCGAGATGATCCCTGCCCCGACCTGACTTTCGATGAGGGTGCCGATAGCCGCAGTCAGGTCGCTTCCCCTGGAGTTCAATCCATCGTGGTCGTGATCCTCTTCGAGGACGTAGTTGTTCCCTCCTAGCGCCCCATGGCAGTGGCTAATCGAGTAGTGGAACTTGGTACCGTGCTCCGCCAGGATGGGGTCGCCCGGATCCATCTCGGACAGTGGTGGCAAGCTGTAGGGGTCGAGGGCCATCAGATGTACCGGTACCCTTCGTCGCCGTTGGGCATCTTGCCTGTGGGCGCGGCGTAGAACGCATAGCGGCGCTGAGACTCGCTGGCGTCCCCGTAGGCAGTCGCTGCGGTGTTTTCCTGGTAGAAGCCCCACCGCTTGTCGTTTTTGGTCTCCTCAGCGATGTAGTCGAAGGTGATCATCGATCCGCGCCGACGGGCCTTCTTGATCACGAAGAACTCGCGCCTTACAGGCGCCCCATCGAAGTCGACCAGCTCATCCAGGGTGAGATCCGCCTGGGCCCCCAGGGCCAGGGAGTCGCCATCCTTTGCCTCTAGCCGAAACGCTACATGGCGAGGTGGGGTCCTGGATCTCGAGAGGATCCGGAATGCCCTGGCCTCCATCGCCGCAGACTGGGTTGCTGGAACGTTCCTGGCCCAGATAACAAGATCAATGGTCCGTCCGACTTCATTGGGACTCTCGGCATCCGCATCGATCGCTTGGGCAACCCGCTGGTAGTTCGTGATGTCCTCGAGGTCCTTGGCCCAATTTTTTGGGCCATAGAAGATGGTGCAGCGCGTGATCTGCCGCTCCCAGGCACGGGAGAGGTCGTTTCCTCCCCCGAGCAGGTTCCCCACATCGTCGTAGGCCGGGGCGGATTCGGTGGGAAGTCGTGGGTGGTTGACCCGGAACCTGATCAGCTGAGTTTCCGGGTCCTGCCATGTGTAGGCGTCGGATTCCTGGAGCAATCCGACCATGAGCTCTTCCGCTGAGGTCGGCTGTGGGTAGCAGAAGGTGCGGAGGTCCGAGGCAAGCCAGAAATCATCTTCCTCAACCGCTCCGGAGGAATCGATCTGGGAACCATCGATGCCGCTGTCGCTCAGGAGGCCAATCCATGCCTCGTAGACCCGCAATCCCTCTTCGGCGTAGCACTTCTGCACCTTGGATCCAGCGTCATGAGCCTCCGCTGTGGTTCCGAACTGGCCTCGCTCGATGACTGAGAACTCGTCGCCGGTCCGAGATGTGACCTTGAGGATTTCTTCCCCAATCGCAACCCAGAAGCTGGCTGAGCCATACTGCTCCCCCTGCCCACTCCCAACCGATGCGCTCAGGTCCGCAGCACCGATGGCCGCAGCGAGGGCCCCATCTGTTGGCGCCGGAAGCTTGGTGTCGGAAAGGCGCTTGATCGGGTCCTTGGCTCGGAGATCCAGGAAGCCGCCCTTCAGAACCATGTCTTCGATCACATACTCCTGGAAACCCCACGCTGCTTCGTCGATGGTCCCGTCGGACTGCAAATATCCCGTCCAGAGCTTCACCGGGCGTCCCTTGTAGTTGATCTGCCGCGCAAGAAATTTGCGCCAGAAGGTCTTTGGGTAGACCATCGGCCTCGCTCGGTAGTGGGGGTCGATAGCGACGTCCTCGTCAGGGAAATCCCGGATTTTGATGGTCACAAGGTGCCGTGTGCCAAGGCCTCGCTTCCGGTCGATCTCGCCGACCACGAAGGAGATTCCGTCTTTGGCGATCGCTCGATAGGCGTGCCTGCCGATGGCCGGCGGGGCGTTTTCGGGGGCGAACCACAGCGACGTCGTAGTCCGGTCGAAGTTGGGCCTGTCCTGGCAGGTATCGAAGGTCTTGTAGCAAGCCGCAGAGAGCGATAGCGCCGCGGTACATGGAGCGGTCCCGTAGGTGAGAGAGCAGCGGTCCATCACCAGTTCGACCAACACGAAGGCGGTGGCGGAGAACGACTTGGTCACTCGGCCACCGCCAGCAGGTCCAGGCGCATCATCCGGCCCTTGGTCGCATCTACGAGGCCACCCGAGCCGCCCTTGGCGTTCGCAGGCGAGTAGATGTAGAAGGCCTGATCGGGGAAGTCGCCCTTGTTCCAGGCGAGAAAACCGGGAAGGCCGCGCTGTCCCTCGGCACCCTGGTCACCGAGATGGCTCCAGATGTCCAGGTAATCTCCACCGAGGAAGCTGACCGAGGGATTCGGCATCTCCAGGGAGAGCGGGATCGGAGTGCGCTGCACAATTCGTCCCAGAGGTACACCATGCCTCGTTTCCGCCACCTCGCTGGCCAGCGTGCGGGCCCAGGGATCGAAGCCTGGAGAGATCCAGTTCGGCAGCTCGACGTACTTCCCAAAGGCGGCGACGGCCACCTCCGGGCGATTGGATCCGTTGGCACCCTCGAACTTGAGCCGCCAAGCGGCCTTCGATACCGGGCTTTGGGTGTCCCTCCAGATGGTCTTGTTCGCCGTCGGGGCGGCCGAGAGAAGCACCGTTGGAGCAGCCCAGGTGTTCGGGACCTCGGAGTACTCCAGGGAGACCTCTTGGCCAGCTCCATCGGCCAGATTGTGGTCATGGAGAGCCAGGTAGTTGACCTCCTGGGCGTGCGGAGTCGCCTCTGCCGACTGCCCGAGATAGAGGACCACTCCGTCAAATCCAACGACGCCGGCGGCGCCGTTGTTCTCGAGGCGGATCTCCAGTCCGGTGGCGTCATAGGGCATCTCGATGGTGGCCGTCAGCCACTCGTACGCGCTGACCCCGGTGTTGTAGGTGGACACCGCAGAGGCTGTCCCCGCCTGGATGGAGATCCTTGCCCGATAGTTGACGTTGGCCCAGGACCAAGCTCCGACAGTCAGGTATCTACCGAGGAGCGACCCCCACGAGGGTACCTCTTGGACGAGATAGCAGTTGTCCGTGGTCCTCGTCAGGCGAGCATAGTACTCGTGGATCTTCGCTCCTGCATTCGCCACCACGGATGCCCCGGCCCCCACGAGTTCCCAGGAGTCTGGAAGCCCACCGGTCCATCGCCCGAAGTACCAATTCAGCAGAGGGATCAATCCTGCTTGGTCCAGGGGATAGCAGTAGACGTAGGCCACCGGGGGCGGATTGGAGCTCCAGGGAGGCTTCCAGTAGAGCCCCGGTCTCAAGTCGGCCAGAAACTCCACTGGATTGGTGGTCTCCTCGGCGGAGGCGATCAGATTTCGGCGGTTCAACCACAGCAGGTTGTTCAGTCCGAAGCGAGGTTTGGTGCTGGTCATGCGGACCTCGCAAGCACGCCTACGTCGTAGCCGTCTGCGACGGCATCCTTGAAGGCTGGCACCACTTTGGTGCGCACAAATCCATCGAGGTCGAGGATGTCGCCCTGGGCAATGACGGTGACCGAGATTCTGCCCTTCGCACCATCGGCCACTGCCGGTTCAATGGATGGGACGGTATCGGCCCCCTGGGCGGCCGACGGAAAACCGATCCCCCCACCCAGTCCGGAGCCGCCTCCGTCGGACCGAATAGAATCGACCTGTTGCTTGGCCTGGGCAGCCACGGCAGCGGCGGCGATGAAGTTCCATGGAGGTGGACCGGAAGCCAGGGCTTCAGAGATCGCCATCGGGACGTTCCGCAGGGCTCTGGCGATCTGTAGCGACTTCGCCACCTCCGAGTGCTTGCCACCGAAAACGGTAGCAATCGTCAGGAGGTTGTTCTCCCGCTGGACGGTCTCCTTCTCCCGCTCTTTGGCGTCCTTGGTGTGGCGAGTCGTGGACGCCTTCGCCCGCTTCTCCTCGAGTGCGCCTTGTGCGTCGTGGGCCTTGGCCAGGAGCTCCCGGCGCTGGTCCTCGGTAAGCGATTGGTCATCGAGCAGGGACTGTTGGTACGCCTTCACCATCTCGAGCTGCTCTTCGAGGTGAATCTGCAGTAGTTCCTCCTCAGTGGCGTACCGCTCGACGATCTGGTTGATGCGCTCCGTCTCCCGCTCGAGTTCCTTGGCCGCCTGCTCCGCCCTCTTGGCCTCTGTCTCCGCCTCCTTGGAGGCGAGCTTCTCGGACTCCTCGATCCGCTTGTCCAGCAGTTCCTGGCTCAGCCGGTCGTACTTCTGATTGATCTCGATCTCCAGGGCGCCGAAGCCGTCCGCCTGTTGGAGCAGTCGCTGGCGATGGATCTCGAGCTGTTGGAACTCGTCTGCCTGGGCTAGCTCGTTCTCTAGTGCGAGTCTTTCTAACAGCGCCTTCCTGGCATCGACACGCTCCTCGGTCGCCCCCTCCTGCCCGCTGCCAACAGGGGCTCCAGGGGAAGCGGCAGAAGCAATCCCCTGGGCCATCTGGAGGTCAGCTTGAAAGACGGCCAGAATCTCTTGGTAGTCCTTGATCTTCTGCTCCAGAGCCTGGGCTGCCGGAGAACTCTCCATCGCCCGGACGAAGTTCTGGTAGCCGCCCGGGTCATCCTCGTCGGCTCCCAGGTCGAGGACCGCCATTGCCTCGAGCTCGTTCCGTAAGTCAGAAATGACACCCCGGGTCTCCTGGATTTGCTTCTTGAGCTGCTCCGCCCGACTGAACCCCCAGAACTCCTCCTTGAGGTCTCGGACGCCGTGGACGAAGGTTCTGACGATGGAGGCGGCCTTTTCGATCAGCGGGACGAAGGGCTCGATGGTCTCCCTCGTGAGGGCATCCCATTCGGTCTGGAGTCGAGAGATCTCGTCCCGCATGGCTCGGTACTCAGCCACCTGCTCGTGGCCGATGACGTACCCGGCTTGCCGCGCCTCTTCCTGGAGGGCAGCGAAGGCCTTTCCCCCGTCCAGGATAATGGGAAGGAGCTGTGTTCCCGATTCGCCGAGGAGCTTCTGAGCGTAGGCCAGGCGCTTCGATCCGTTCTCCACCATGCTGAGGCGCTCCGCCACCTTGCCGAAGAGCATGTCGACGGCGAGCATGGACCCGGAGGAGTCCGAGAGATCAGCCATCTCGATACCAAGCTGCTGGAAGACGGCCTTCGCCTCTCCGGTACCCCGGGAGAAGTCCTCGACATTTTTGTTCAGGGTCCTCAGTCCAGTACTGATGGCGGTCAGCGACACGTCCGAGATGTCCGCCGCGAACTGCCACTCCTGAAGCTTCTCGACCGAGATGTCGAGAGCCTTGGCCTGGTTGTCGAGTTGGGCCACGTTGGCGGCGATGGCCTGGGCGAGCTCCAGCACCTTGCCGACCGTCTTGTCATATCCCTGGCGCAACATGCCAGCGCCGCGGTCGATCAGGGAGAACATGGAGTCGAGTTCGGTGAAGGACCCGATGAGCGAGGCGTTTCCCGTGCGGCCCTTCTCCTCGAAGTCCTGGAGGCTGATCCCGGCGCGCTGGAGCTTCTCCGTGAACTCGTCACGAAGAGAGAGCAGCCACTCCAGCGTCTCCTGTCCAGCACTCACCCAGGACTCTCCCTTTCCTTGTCTCTCCTGGCCTCAGTGAGGCACGAGGAGATCCAGTGCATCAGCGGCTCGAACCACGCCGGCTGGTCTTTCATTCCTCCCGACCAGGGTCGATGACCCGCCTCGAAGGCGCGGAAGATCTTCCAGAGCTGCGTCCACTCGGCGGGTATCTGCGGGAGCGGGCAGACCCGGTGCTCCTCGCCATAGATGATCCACGGCTGGTACCCCTGTGGGACGGGCCCCAGGGAGCGGATCAGCCTTCCGTCTGGTCCTGGCCTCCACAGCTCTCCCTTCTCGTCGCAGAACCTGCGGCCACATCGCCGACAATCGAAGTGCTCCGACTCGACGGCGATGCGGCAAGCGAGTCGGATCCCGGAAAAAGCTGGGGTGGCACCTCACCCATCCTCCGCAGCTCCCGGAAGAGCTCCGCTCGGATTCCTGGGGGGATCTTCGAAACGTCGGCCGGCATGGCTCCTGCCTCACTTCCAAGGAACTCCGCCGGCACCACGGTTCCGGTCTCGGGGTCTTGCCATGTGAAGTTCCGCCAGCCGATCAAGTCGAGCTCCAGGGCGCGGTTGTAGGCCCGATTGGGGGTGATCCTTCGCTCCCCGGAAATCACCGCCAGGAGTGCGTCCTCGAACTCGGCGTAGTGATCAGCCGTCGGAAGTCGCAGGCGAAACTCGGTGGGCCTGGAGTCTCCCCGCTGAGAAGCGGGGGTGTACCAGGCCGTTCTTCCGATGCTGAGGCCTACCAGTGGCATGCCGCCCTCCGATCAGGTGTAGGTAACGGTGAAGTCGTCCCGGAGGCTGGCGGACTCGCTCATCTTGAAAGTAGCGAGTAGGTCGAGGATGCCCCCGTTTGCTTGCTTGTCGAGGTCGGTGATCTTCACGGCCGGGGCGGTGATGGTCGTGATGTTTCCGGCAGTCGCACCCATCTGGTAGCTGAGCGATCCGCCGGCGTCGTCGTCCGCCAGGTTGGTTTCCCATGCCCTTGCCGCCACCAGGGTGTGCTCGACGGTCATCGAGCCGGTGACGTTGAACTTCCCCTGCTCGATAGAAGAGACCCCGTAGGTGGGGCCGACGGCCGGGATGGCGTTGAAGTCCACCCCCGTGTCGAAGCCGAAGGATCTCAGGATCGCAGCGTAAGTGTCGAAGGTGAAGGTCTGGCCGACGATGGGTACGGGCTTGGTGCTGTCGAAGACCGGCGAGGCCACGAGGGCGGCGTCGGCCGGAGCAACGAAGATGGCCTTGCCGGTCACGCTCCACTTTCCGAAGGCTCCGGCATCACCCTGGAAGGAGGACTTGCCTCGGAATCCAAGGGCCTTGTAGAGCAGGCCGTCGGTGTAGAAGTAGAGGGTGGAGGACTTCTTCTGCGCCAGGTCTGGGGTGTAGGCCACGGAGGTCGAAGCGACGACGGTCTCCTTCATCCCGCACGATTGCAGAAGGGGACCGAACTCTGGTGCGACGCCAGGGGAGCCGGAGCCCTTGTTCGCCCACTCGAGGGAGATGTCCCAGTGAGTTCCGCCGCCAACTGGGGTCTTGGTTGAGGCCGACCCAGTAATGCCGTCCACCTGGTTCGATGTGTGGTTGGGCTTGAACTTCGGTGGAGACAGGAGGAAGATGGCGTCGGCTGCGGCAGGACTGGCGTCGACTCCATACCCTCCTGCCTCGAGCTTCGCCAGGAAGACCGAGATATTGTCGCGGATGGGCATGGGCTACTCCTGCTTCTGCTTCCGCCTGCGGGCGGGTCGTTCTTCGGTGGCTCCGGAGATGCCCCGGAGGTCCTCGGGAAGGTGATCCTGGGGAAACCCATGAGGAAGGCTGTCCAGGTCCCCCCGGTGGATGCTCTTCAGGCAGAGAGACTTGTAGGCCTCGGCCTGCTCGGTGTCGGATTTCACATCTCCGGTGATCACCGGAGCGGTCGGGATTCCCATCAGGCGCTCATCTCCTCGAAGTCACCCTCCCGGGTGCGGTACTCGAGCTCGAAGATCACGGCGACGCTCACCGGGAACTCGGAGAGGTCCTCGGGAAAGAAGTTCGTGACCCGGTACTTGGTGTCGATGGCGAAGCCTCCGCGCTGGCGGTCGGCGATGATCGCCTTGGTGATGGCCGCCTCCATCCGCATCGCTTCCTCTTGCTCCCAGTCGGCGTCTCCGGCCTCCTCGAGGGGCTTCTGAGTCACCATTCCGACAGCGACACCCACCTTGCGGTCGATGAGCTCGACGCCACCGGCCGCCCCACGACGCACCAGCTCTGGGTTGGAGACGTGGATCAGAGCAACCGGGAGTGAGGCGTTGCGGATGTCTGGAGCCGTCCCGCCCATCTTGTAGGCCGCTGCTACCGTGTCCCAGTAGCCGTTGGCCTCCGTGATGGTGAGAAGCGCCGCCTGGACGTTGTCGATGCAGGACGTGAGGACCGGGGTACCCATTAGATCTCCCGCACCTCCACCCGGATGACGTGGGCGTCGAGGGAGACGACCTTCCCGACCAGGAACGTTGCCGCCCCAATCACGAGAGAGGCATCCGTTCTCGGGTTGGTGACCTGGTCACGGCGAAACTCGACCAGGTCCTTGTTCTCGATCACCCCTCCGAACTCATCCAGGACCTGGGCCGCGCCGCGAAGTAGCTGGACCTGGCAGGACACATCTTCCCCGCCGACGGGGGTGTAGGTCGCAGCTTCGGCGAACTCATCGGAGGAGAAGAGTGCGTCCAGGTCGTCCTGGGTCTCGACGTCGGAGATTCCCAAGGCGACGCCTCAGTCCTCGACGAGAGAGGGGTTTGCCGGGGGAGTCGAGGCATCGGAGTCGGAGACGGTGTCGCTCTGGCGGAGCTCCATCGCCGCCTTCACTTCGTCCCGGGAGACCTTCCGGCCGACGATATCCGACAGCGGCCCGACCTTCGGAAGGCCCTTGGCGAAGTCGGACTCGGGGTCGAGCTCCTCGATGGCGTCGGCGATCGCCTGAAGGTCGACGGTCCCGTCTCCGGAACCCTCCTCGCTGGAGGCGTCTGCCTGGGCCTCGACGATCTCCTCGAGATAGCGGAGTTCCGCCTTGAAGAGGTCTCCCTCGATGGAGAGCTCCTCGCCGATCTTGAAGGGTGTTTTCTTCAGGAGTCGGAAACTCCCATTCTTCAGCCTCTCGGCGTGGCCGTGGTCGAGCAGGCGCTCCGCCTGCTGATCGGTGAGGTCGTGGAGAAAGAGACCGACGTGGAGCGGTACCGGCTTCTCCACCACCTGGAACTTGCGCATCTTCTCGGCTCCCTTCAGGGCCTGAATGATCCTCTTGAGAACGCTCATGACGCAGAGACCGAGCGATCAGGACTGGGTAAGGGTCACCTTGATGATGGATTCGGGGAGCCCGTACCCTGCGTTGCGCTGGGCGTCGACACCGCAGAGGATCTCCCCGGTGAAGAAGTTGTGCTCGCTCCGCGCATCGAGGATCCTGACCCGCTTCTGCCGACGCTCCATGAAAATGAACGGGGGGGCCATGGTGCCAACTACCGCCATGAAGAAGCTGGTGGTAAGGCTTCGAAGCCGGGCATCCGCCACGACGTCGAGCTGGAACTCGCCGTCGGCCGCGGTGTTGGTCTCTCCGCCGGCAAGGGCCTGCGCCTTGGCCCCGGTGCGCGCCGGGTTGTAAAGACTCGGGGGGCAGATCGACATGAAATCGGATGAGTTCTCGAAGATCGGTTTCTCCTGGTCATCCAGGAAATCGAAGAAAAGAGCCTGAACCTTCTGCTGGACCCGGGACATCACCTTCGCCGAAGGATTGGCTGGGGTCCCCTGCTCGTCCGCAGGAACACCGATGGCGTTGATGTTGATCGACACCAGATTGCTCTGGGTGTTGCCGGTGGTCCCGATGGGATGAGCGGTGCCGAAGAAGTAGTCGCCGTCGTGGCAGACGTTGATTCCGCCGTTCAGGAGGAGATTGGCGGCCAGGTCCTTCCAGTTCCGCTCTGGCTCCTGGGCGTGCTCGTTGATCCTGGTGCGAATCTGCTCGGTGCTGTCGAAGTCGACGTCGTCCTCGTCGAACACGAGGGTCGACTCGAGCTTCTGGTTGGTGATCTCGAAGCTGGAGATGGCGAGTCGCTTGAGGTGACGGCTAGATCCCCACTCCCGCATCTTGGGGGTCGAGCCCAGGAACTTGTAGGTTTCGCTGAGCTGCGTGGTCTTCTGATAGAAGCTGAGGCGCCGTGCCCAGCTGGTGCCTTCGACCGCCTCCATCTTTCGGAAATACATGCCCTGGATGGCTCGACTGGAAAGTTCCTCGAGTCCCATGATTCTTCTCCTGCTTCCTTACCCGGCGATCGCCGGGACGAGTTCAGACCAGACAGGCAGATCAGGCGCCCTGAATTTCCACTTCGAGAACGCCGGCCTCGACGAAGCGGGATGCAGTACCGATCAGGGAGTTGCTGGTAGAGGTCTTGGTGAAGGTGTTGTTGTCGGAGGCGTAGATGTTGGCTCCAACGTCGGTGGCCACAGCGCTTCCTACGGCGAGCACGACACGCCCTCGACGCCGGACCTTGACGTCGATGTCTCCGGCAGATCCGGAAGAGTTGTCCGCCTCCTTCTCGGCGAAACCGAGAAAGGTGTCCGCAGCCACCAGGTTCCTGGCATTCCCGGAGGAGTCCTCTCCGACCGCAACCCCCTCGGGGATCTTGGTGGAGGCGGCAACGGGGTGGTGGTTGAAGGGGTCGACGTGGGAGATGTACTCCCGGATTTGTCGAGTGGTGGCGACGGTCATGAGTACCTTCCTGGGGCTTCGTGCCTATGCCGTGCTGGTGACTTGGTCTCTGGTAGGGGCCTCAGCCCCGCATGGAAAGGAGGAAGCCGTGGTAGTCTTCCCACTCTTCGAACTCGGACTGGAGCTTCCCCGAGGAGTCCCAGGCGGCCTTGGCGCTCTCCTTGGTGACGTTCTCGGGAGTCGGCTCGCTGACAGCCTTTTGCTTTGGCGCAGGAGGAAGATCCCTCACATCCGGCGAGTCCTCCTTGAGCCCCTGGATGACCGTTAGCCGATCTTTTCGAAGGTCCTGGTTGATGGCCTTCAGGGCGGTGAGTTCGTCGGATCCATCCTTCACGAGCTTGAGGACCAGACCCTCCTGACCTGCCTCGGCGTGCTGGTGGATCGCCATGACACGGCTGCGCTCGACCTCGGCTCCCTGGGAGCGGAGAGCAGCAGCTGCCTTCGGGAAGGAAGTGGCCACGGCATCCAGCTCGTCGGCGGTGACGATGGCCTTGGTGTGGTCGGTGGCCTCGGTGGACTGGGTCGGCTTGGACATGAAATCCGCTCCTTGGGATCTGGTCCGCGGGACGGTCGGTGCCCGCAGGTCTTGGAGAACTCGATCGAAGGTCTGGATGCTATGGGCGAATCCAATGGTGATCGCCCGGGGGGCGACGTAGACGTCGGCCTCGGTGGCTCGGAGGACACTCGCTGCCAACCCGAGGTTACGGGACACCGCGTCGACAAACATGTCGTAGTAGTGATTGGTATCGGCTTGGAACCGAGCCATGGCTTCCGGGCTCAAGGGAGCATGAGGCGTTCCGTCGATCTTCCGCTTTCCAGCGAAAATGTGCGTCACGACGATGCCGCGGGCCTCATTGGCCTGGGATATGTCAGCGTGGGCCATGACGACGCCCAACGACCCCTCGGAACTGGTCTGCGTCACGATGATCTCGTCGCAAGCACTTGCCAGCAGGAGGGCTCCAGAGTGAGCGCTCCCGTCAACGAACGCGATGATCGGCTTCCCTCCGCGTGCCTGGTAGATCTCATCCTGGAGGTCGAAGATCCCATTCACCTCTCCACCGGGGGAGTCGATGCGCAGGACGATGGAGGCAACCTCCGGATCTCGCAGAGCGCTGCGGAACTCGGAGCGGATCTGCTCGTAGCTCGTGAGACCGCTCATGGCGTCGAGCCCGCTGGCCCGGTAGACGAGGGTCCCCATCACGTCGATGATGGCCACCCTCGAGACTACCTGGACGGGAGCCCTGTCTCTGTAGTCCTGGGCCTGAAGATCTTCGGCAGCCATCTGGACAGTGATCCCGAGGCGGGGGGCGAGGGCTTGCTCGATCACGTAGAGCTTCTGCTCTGAGATCAGGAGCGGGGTATTGAAGAGCCGGCTCGCGAAGTGCGGGTAGTTCACGCTAAAAGCTTATGGAGAGGAACCTGAAGGATCCACGAAACTGCTAGATGTCGCGCCGAAACGCTAGATGTAGCACTCTCGGTGCTAGATGTGCGTCTTGCTCGGCACGATCACTCTCGCTTGAGGGGGCCTCGTTCGCGCCGGCGGAGCAGAAGAAGGGCCATCTGCAGATCCAGAGGATCAACCTTAGTCAGGGCCCTGCTTACGTCTGGCTCCACCGGCGCTTCGAAGGTCTTGAAGATCTCCCCACAGGAAAGACACTCCCGGTCCCGGCGGATCATGGTCAGGTCCTCCGCCGAGTTCGTCCGCCTGACGAAGGAGCGGATCCCGCTGCAGGAAGGGCACTTCATCCGGCCGCCATCCTCTCCATAGCGTCTTGCTGCTGGGCGGAGGTGTCCTGACTCTTGGTCGGCTGGGAACCGCCTCCTATGGAGACACCCTTTCTCTCCGCCATACTGCGCTCCCTGGAAAGCTGGTCGAGGTTGGCCTCGTGGTCCCCGCCTGTCAGGTAGGCGGTCTGCTCGGTCCTGGTGGAGTAGCCCCCGTCGACGAGCATGTTGGCCGCCTCGACCTCCTTGGTCGGGTCGATCTGGCCGGGAGAAGGGCCGATCCAGTCGGCTCGTAGGTAAGCGGCCCGGATCCTGGGGCTGCCGAAGAACCCGGGAGCCTTCAGACGGCCCTTTGCGATGGCCTCCACCAGGACGCCCTCATAGGCGAACGGACAGAGGGTTCTGATGAGAAACGCACGGTAGGCTCGGTAGAGCTTCCAGGCGTCGAGCAACGCTGCCCGCGATGCGGAGTAGCTGCTCTGGAAGTGCTTGACGAGGACCTCATAGGGGATGCCCAGGCAGGCCCCGAGCCCCCTCAGCATTGCCCGCTCGAAGACCTCGAAGCCCGAGTTGGGACGGTTTGGGTCTGCGAACTTGACATCCTCCCCAGGGAGAAGGTCGAGGATCGCACCGGAGTCCATCTCGAAGTTGTTGGTGCGGGCGCCGGTCGAGTCGTCATCGCTGGCGGTCGTCCGCTGGGCCTGAAGACCGTCGCCAAACTGGGTGGTGATGAAGGCGGTGAAGCAACTCGAGACGACAGCCGTGTCGAGCTCCGACTCGGTGTACTTCCCGAGGTGCTTCAGGTTCTCGATGACCGGAGTCAGAAACGGCTCACCTCTGGACTGCCCAACGCGGCCAGGCTCGAAGAGCAGGAGTGCCATGCGCTCACCAGACTTCTCGCCTCGGACACGAACGCGAGACCAGCGTCGCGTGGTGGTGGTGGCGTCGCCGGGATGGGAATCGGCGATGTGGAGGATCTTCGGCCTGCCACGCTCGTCGTATTCCACGCCAAAGCGCAGGCTCTCGGTGTTCTGCCGATCATCAGGATTGGACAGTCGGTCACCTTCTACGAGACGCAGGCGGAGGTCGAAGACCTCGCGTTTTTCTGCGGAGGGATACTGCTTGAGGACCACGATGTCCCCGTCCCGGAGATGACTCAGGAACGCCAGGCGCTGGATACCCTCGAAGGTCAGCTGGTCTCGGGCATCGCAGGCAGTAGAGTTTGCCCAGATCCAGAACTCACTTTCCGCTCCTCGCTGGAACTCCTCGGCTTCCTCGTCCGTGAGTCCAAGAATGTCTCGCTGGACTCTGGACTGCACTCGGATCCCGGGACCGACTACGTTCCGCGTCACGTCGTTGATGGCGGCCCTGGCCCAGGAGTTGTTGCGGTAGAGGTCCCTGGAGCGGTCTCGTAGGTCCTCGAAGGATCCGTCGAGGTCCGTGTCCGCATCCCCGCTGCTTGGATCCCAGTTCAACGTCTGGCGGCGACGGCGGCTGGCACCCAAATAGGCGTCAGCGCTGGCCATTGCCATTCGGGCCCGGTATCGCTCACCAGCCCACACCGGGGCAACAAACTCGATGGCCCGGTCAATGAAGTTCTTCTTTGGCTTTTCCAGACGAGGCCTCACGCCGATACTCCGTTCCTGATTCGAATGCCGCGTTTCCCGCCAGAGGTCCGCTTCACCATTGCCTCGCAGAAGGCCAGCTGCTGCTGCACCTCAGAGAGGTTTGCGTAGGTGAGCGTGCGGCCAGCAATCGAGTAGCTCTGTTTCTTCGAGATCGCCAGGTAGCAGGCCTTCCAGCCGTCCCGGAGGGCTACCCAGTCTTCGTTTCCTAGTTCCACTATCTCCTCCTCGTCCTTATCCCCTGGCTCCGGACGCTCCGTCTCTTGGCTGCGGAGGCCCCGGGTACCTTGCCTTGTTCCATCTGGTCTGCAAGTGCGTTCACGTCGATGTTCAGGGCTGCAAACGCGGCGATGTTGTAGACGACCAAGTCCAACTTCTCATTGGCGTCGCCCTTGTTGCGTTTTCGGAAAGCCCCGTTGTCGTCGACCTCGGAAGTCAGCTGGGCGAACCAGTCCTCGTTGTATGGCTCCCGCAAGGGAAAGTGGTAGAAGCCTGGTCCAGGCTTCGAGATGGCAAGCCTGCCAAAGAGGAGTTCCTTGGCCGTGTCCGTTCCGACGACGAACAGGTTGACCTTCGCTAGGTTGTTCCGGGACGGCTTGCTGATGAGCGGCTTCCCTGTACCGCCCTGCCCTTTTACCGCCAGGACGCCCTGCTTGAAGCGAGGCTTACAGTACTGGTAGACGCTCTCGGTGAAAGCTCCGGAGTCGACGCAGGTGATGGCAATGCGAAGCCGGAATCCGTTCGGGTGCTGGTAGATTTTGGTTCGGTGAGTCTCCAGGGCCTTCCAGACCTCTTGCCCGGTAGGGTCCCCCATGAGGACGAAGGTGTCGATCGACCAGCGCTCCTGGTCGCGCCCCCAGCCTGCGACTTCCATTTCCAGCCGATCAGCCTGGCAGTCGACCGCAGCTGTCAGCGCTACTACTCCAGACGGGACAGGGTCCGCAGCGTAGGCCTCACGCCGATTCATCAATGGCTCGGGCTCGAGCTCGGTGTCGTAGGTGAGCTGCCAGCTCCTCCCCTCGGAGGTGTTTACAAAAACCTTGTGGGTGTCCGGGAGCCTCACCTTCTCGAGGAAGTCATCGACCATCCTCTCGAGCGAGACCCAGGGAGAGTAGGCTTCCCAGACGTGGAACCCGGCCCGTCCAGGCTTGCCCTGTGCCGTGGGTGTCCAGTCCCCGAGAGGTACAGAGCCCCACCTCTCAGCGTCGTTCCATGGTGCAAGGCAATGCCGGCAGACGTAGCGAGCCGTGGAGGCCTTTCGCCCATCCCATTTGACTCCGTAGGGGACTTCCTTGCCTCCCCAGACAAGCACCTGGACCTTCCGGCAATCGTGGCAAGGTACGAAAAAATGCCTTTGATCAGTCTCCAAGAAGCCCCGCTCGATGAGGGATCTTCCCGTTATCGTGGGGGTCCCACCGATGACGATCTTGCGATTCGGGAAGGTGGTGGTGCGCTTGATCGTCAGGCCGAAGGGATCGCCCTCGGAGCCGGCTGACTGAGGCCAGCGATCTGGCTCTTCTCCCTGGACGTAGCGAATGGGGCGGCTGGACATCCCGGCTGGCGAGTTCGCGCCTACGATAGTGAGGTGCCCCCCCGTAAAGACCTTGTGGAGCAGCGTCTGATCCCCTCGCTTGGCGAATGGGTCGTCCATGATGCCAAGCACCTTGGTGCAGTCGCGAATCGAGGGGGCCAGGCGGTCCTTGGAGAAGTCCCTCCCCATCTCCACCGTCGGCTGAACCATGAGTGCCGGACCAGGGTCCTGGTCGATCATCCAGAGGATGAAGTTCAGGACGATCTCAGTCCAGCCGATCTGTGCTGACTTCATGCACCAGACCTGCTCGATGGACGGGTCCGTCATGGCTTCCATGATCCCGACCTGGTAGTAGGCCCTGGTGAGGTCCCACTCCCCTGGCTCCGCTGAGCTCTCCTGCGGGAGCATTCGGTACTTGGCAGTCCACTCCGACAGCCTGAGACGCTCTGGGGGGGCAAGCATCGAAGCCAGGAACTGGAACATCTGAGCGAGCCACGGAGGCCCACAGACCTCAATCATCTTGGAGAGCGACAACCGTCACCTCCGAGAGCTGCCTTAGGACTCTGTCGAGTTCCCCCTGGATCTCCTTCTCGATGAGTGGGATGGAGCCTCCATGCTGTGGGCACTTCGGGGCAGCCCTCCGGCTGACGTTGGCCAGCCCCTTGAGGATGTGCATGACGAACTTCTGAAGCGCCCGCTCGGTCTGGTCCAATCGGATGCTGTTCCTCGCCTCCTCCTGGTTTGACCTGGCCTCTCGCTCGGCCTTGGCTGACCAGTACCTGGCTTTCGCTTCCTCCAGGCTGGGAGGCCCCTCGCTGCGCTTCTCCCTGAGGTACTCGATGTAGGAACGAACCGATTCCCACAGGTCCCACCTCCCACGGGAGAACTTTTCGAGGACCCCCTCCTCTTCGAGCTGCCGGATCCTCCGGTCGGTGACGCCGAGTCGCTGGGATAGCTCCTTGGTGGTAACGACCTCGATGTCCGGATCCGCAGTCATCCATCACCACGCTCCGGATGCCAAAAGCGGAAGCGGCCACCATGAGACACTTCCGCTTCTTGGTCCACGGGCCCGCTTCCATGGCTGGCGGGTGGTCGAAGTGGAAACGGAAGAGCGTCTTTTCGACTGGCACCCACCGGAGGATCGCGGCGAGCTACC
>Ga0210043_1001340_pt1 | contig 21016 bp, 19 predicted proteins | sample CryGeymet201501t_FD_183990 | JGI IMG/M metagenome (GOLD analysis project Ga0210043, IMG submission 183990) | Groundwater microbial communities from Crystal Geyser aquifers in Utah, USA - Crystal Geyser metaG 2015-01t (SPAdes) (version 2) | ecosystem: Environmental > Aquatic > Deep subsurface >... | reverse complement strand
TTCCAACTCGTCTTGAACTTTTGATAGAAGATGAGCTGCGTGATCTTTACCGCCTAGACCAAATGCCAAACCTCCAGCTAGAGATACCATGGCGATAAGGCCGGTGATTAAGGTGTTAATAATAGACACTGCGATACCTAGCTGTACTAAAGAAGCTAACATACCAAAAACTACTATCACCCACCATGCCGCAGAACCAAGAAACTTAACTGCATGGAGTTTAGCACCCATAACAGATGCTTTTACCAAATGCTTTGCTAAGTTAGCAACAACAACTGCTGCCACCATGATTAATACAGCGATTACTAAGTTAGGAATGTAAAGAAGAACGTCGCGCAAGAAACTTGATAACGCAAAGAAACCAAGAATATCAGATGCTGCTAACAAGAAAGCCAAAAGCAAGAACCAATAAACTACTTCACCAACAAAGTGACCGGAGTTTAGTTCTAGATTAGCTCTGTGTGTATATTCTTCTAAACCTAATTTTTTAAGAAGTGCATCAACTTTTAATGCAGAAAGTAATTTTTCTACTAGTGATGCGATTCCTGCTGCTACAATAAGACCAACGATGAAAACTAAGATTGCTCCTAGTAGTGAGGGTAGCCAGTTGAACACTTGAATCCAAAGATTTTGAAGTGAACTTACTAGCACGTCGGTCCAGTTTTGAATTAACATAATTATTTTATAAATTATTTAATTTTTAAAGTCGACCTTTAAATTACGTAACTTAAAGGCTGCCAATCAGCAACCTTATCTTAATTATACCAAACAAAAAAATTATTAGTTTTTTTACTAATGTGGAGAAATAAAAAAACCACTTAATTATAAGTGGTTTAAATTTTATAACTATTAATAACAAAAGTTGTTTTAATGTCTAAACCCTTCTTTTTAAGGTTTAAGGTTGTTAAAGTATCTTCTTTAATTTCTAACTCTACTTTAAAATTAAGACCTTTTGTTCTGGCAACGCCCCTAGCTAAACTAATTAAATGTTTTCCGAAATCTTCTGAAGTCGGATATTTATCTGTGTTGTAATGGAGAATGAATCTATCGGTTAATCTAGAAACCGCACCATTCTCTTCGTGTTCATAAACTTCAATAAGAACAGTAGTAGTTTTCAATATAATTGCCCCTCAAGATATTCAGTAACATAAATCAATCTCTGCAAGAAAATTGCAAAATTATTATTCTCTAAAATAAAATCAATGGCTGGGTGGCCATCAAAAAAAGAATTTTTGCTTTTCATCCAATTTTTTTGAGCATGAATAGATTTCGGAAATAACGTAGCAAGGGATTTATAAATCCTTATATTATAAGAAATAATTTCTAGCTGTAAATTAGACAAAATAACGCTCTTGTTTTTTTGAATTCTTTTAAATTCAGCCCGATCTTTAATTTTTAAAAGAGACATTTTTTCTGCGTCTGTTAAATTCCAGGAATTAACTATTCCTAAAAAACAATTTAAAGCGGCTTTTGATAATTTCTTCCTTTTTTCTTTAGTAAAATAAGGGACTAAATGTTTATTTTCAGACAAGTCTACCTTTTTCTTGGTCATACCTACCCTATTTATTATTTAAAGATTCTATTTTAAAAATAATATAAAAAATTTTATTAAGCAAATAAAAAGCCGCACATTATGTGCGGCAATAAATTTACCAAATTTTTACTCTTTCTGATTTTTTTCGATACATCTTATCTTTTGGAGTCACTCCAAAAATTTCATGAAATTCATCCATATTTTGAAGTGGTTCATTTACTCTTTGTTTTGAAGGAGAATGAGGATCTTCCACTAAACATTTTTTAAGATATTCAGAGCGATTATTACAAGCCTCTGTTTGCGCATAACTAATAAAGAATCTCTGTTCGGAAGTAAACCCGTCAATTAATGTTTGATTATCTCCACCTCTAGATAATGACCTAAATGCGTCAAAGGCAATAGCTAATCCACCAAGATCAGCAATATTTTCGCCGAGCGTCAACTTACCATTTATTTTCCTATCTAAAATTTCGTGTCTTTCAAATTGCTTAATAATTTTTCTTCCTTTTGCTTTGAATTTTTTCTTATCTTCTTCAAACCACCAATTCTTAAGATTTCCGTCTTCATTAAATTCTGCGCCAGCATCATCTAAAGCATGAGTTAATTCGTGGCCAATAACTGACCCGATACCTCCATAATTAAAAGCGTCATCTGCCTCAAAATCAAAAAAAGGAAACTGTAAAATTCCAGCTGGGAATACAATTTCATTAAATAGCGGATTATAAAATGCATTTACTGTTTGTGGGAGATCTTCCCACTCCTTATGATCAACTGGCTTATTTAATTTATCTAAAGAATTTTGAACTCCAAATTCATTAGCCCGCAACACGTTCAAAATATGCGAATCGGTCTTAATTACTAAGGCAGAATAATCATCCCAATTTTTGGGATAACCAACTTTTCTAGAAACTTTTTCTATCTTTCTAATTGCCCGGAACTTGGTTTGCTCAGACATCCAATCTAAGGCCTTGATTCTTTTTATATAAACTTTGATCAAATTATCTATAAGTTTATTAATCCTCTCTTTAGCTTTCTTAGGAAAGTAATATTTAACATATTCCTTACCCAGAACATCGCCGAGTGATTCTTCTAAAGAAGATAAACACTTTTCCCATCTATGATGCATTTTTTCTGACCCATTAAGAACTCTTCCGTAAAAAGAAAAATTTTCTTTTACAAAATCATCACTAAGATCATAAGAAGTGTCGGAAATTAAATGCCATTTCAAGTAAGTTTTCCAATCATTAATATTAATTTCTTTCAAAAGACTATTAACTCTTTCAAAAAACTTAGGTTGTAAAACAATCACATATTTAACTAACGGAATCTTTGCGGCCATAAAATATTTTTCCCAAGATATATCAGGGGTTAATCTCTGAAATTCTCTAAAAGTTTTTTTATTATATAGTCGATTTGGGTCACGCATTTCTTCTTCGCTTAATTGAGCGGATGCTAATAGCTTTTCTATTTTTAATACTAATTTAGCCGATCGTAATGGTTTTTTATCATTTAACAGAGTAAAAGTTCTCTTAATATGTTTAATAAATTCTTTACGGATTTTACGCATATCCTTAGACCCGCTAGTATAGTACTCCTTTTCAGGAAGGCTTGTGCCGGCTTGAGAAAATTGCAAACACATTACTTCAGTATTTTTATCATCAACTTCAACAAAAAAATCCCAAAGTCCGCCTATGCCTATTCTGTGTAGTAAGGCTACAACAACAACTAAATCATTAACATTTTTAATGTTATCGATTAAATGAAAATAGCTCAGTAGTGGTTTAATCCCGTGGTTATTACGCTTTTTTTGATTCATAGCTGTGAGCCAAAAATCTTTCACTTTTTGCTTTTCACTACCTCTTTTGTGTTTACCGACGACTATCTTCTTAGTAATAATTCTTAAACGTTTATAATTTTCTTTAATCAGAATATCAAACAAACTCCATCTACATTCAGACTTAGGAATAGGATTTTTTTTCATCCAACCACCATTTACATACTGATAAAAATCATCAGTAGGCTTAATCAATTTATCAAAATTACTTTGATCAATCAATTTTTTCATTTATTATTCCTGCCTCAGAATATCGACAGTAATTAAATTAATAACTGCCTGCCCAACATTCTTAGGGGCGTCAACTGGCAAACTCTGAAAATCCGAATGCATCAAAACAAGTCTTTCTAGCTTTATCATTTTGATATTTTTTCTCCTTTATTGATTTTCAAAATGCTGTGTACATACTAAAATAAAGAATATTAAAAGTCAAAAAACCCTTATTTCAAGCCAAAATAAACGGCTCAATCAATTGAGCCGTTTATTGTAATGGTGGACCTAACCGGAATCGAACCGGTGTTTCAACAATGCGAATGTCGTGTATTACCACTATACGATAGGCCCGCAATCTTCTCTAAGTAAAATAGAAGAACTCTAAGATTATAAGAATAAACCAACCAATTTGTAAAACAAAAAATGCGCCAATTTGAATAAATTCTAAAACCTGCATTCTAGACATACCAAGATTTTCGGAAACAATAGAATAAATATTTTCTAAGGCCTCCATCTTAGATCGAATTTGTTGACGCCAGTCTTCTAGTCTAAATTTTTTGGAAAATAAGTCAAAAAGACGAGCTGAGTACCAGTCCCCGATTAACTTAATATCTCTTTCCATCGATTCAAATTGAGAAATTGATTGTGAACGAATTTTGATTAATTCACGAAAAGATTCTGCCAATTTCTTGGACCTAAACCACTTGCCCGTTTCTGCTTGAGAAAGTTTAGAGGCCTTCTTTAGGCGAGAGTCTAGGTCTTCATCAATAATTCTATAACGCAATAATTGATAGTTAGCAATTTCACATAATTCGATTATTTCATTAAAGTCCCCCTTGGGATCAAAAACAAAAGCTCCGTCCCAATCTAAAATAATTAGATCATCTTTGGCATATTTAAATTGATATGAAAGGGTGTGTTCTACTTCTTTATCCCCAAGCTCTAATTTTTCTGACTTAAGAAGTCCAGCTATTTTTTGCATATTACCTCTTAAAAATAATTCAGGATCTCCATTGTATTCTGAAACTTGATAAAGAGTATATTCTTCAGAAGGCTCTTCTTTGGCGCCCCTCTTCTTGGCCACTTCAAAACAAGCATCTAATAATTGCTCTTTTAAATCTAAAACATTATCAGTAAACACATTATTTATGTCGACACTCCCCTGTACTAAAATAGCGTCTGGCGGATAACTTTTAATAATAAGTTCTACTTCTTTACCATCTATCTTAACTTTTTCTCTACCTAAAATAGATTGAGTAGGAACAGATTTAGCAAAATAATGAGGGGCGCTTTTAACAGGAGCTGAAACTAAAGACTCCTTTCCTTTTTTAACTCTGCTAGTTTCGGCTATTAAAAATGAAGTTATTTTATGCATATTAATACTATTATACCGCGATTATTATTCTGTTGCCAGATTGTTAAATAATTGACATATTAATAATATTCTTATATTATATCTCTGTTCGTTAACAAAAAAATGCTAAAGGAGGAGATGCGTGTTTCTGGGCGAAGAGAGCATAGATAAAAAAAGAGTCATTATAACTAATCATGCTATCACTAGATTCGTTGAAAGAATTAATGAATTAATTAAACGCCCCGACTACCAATCATTAATTCAAGAAATTAAAGATTGTCACAATCTGCACTTATTAAAAAAACTCTATAAAAAAACTGGTCTAACTTACAATGAAATTGAAGATGACTCAATTATTTCGCGTAAAAATCTTCTGAAAAATTTACTAATAGACTCAACCCATATCAACGCGATAGGCAAAGCCAATAGAGTGAGGGCGCTGATAGACTATGGCGAATCTTATTTCTTTAGAAATGGTAGATGGCAATTTAGAATTATAAAGAATAGAAAGAGATTTATTCTTGCGACTATCGTTTGGTTAAACAACAGAGATTATAGTTTCTGTTTTTCCTAAAACTCGTCCCCTAACTTCGGTTAGGGGGTTTTTATTTATTTAAAATTATTGCCGCTGCCACGGGCCCAGTTGTTTCAGTGCGTAAAACTAACTTTCCGGTAGAAATAATTTTGGCTCCGCTTTCTTTGGCGAGTTTTAATTCTTCTTGTGTCCATCCACCTTCTGGTCCAATAAATAAACTAATCTCTTTTTTAGATACATTATAATCTTTTATACTCTCACCACTTCTATCTAAGAATAATTTTTCTCCTTTTACATTATTTAAAGCATCGTCTAGCATTTGCTCTTTCAAAAGACTGGGAACAATTCCTCTCTCTGATTGTTCAGCGGCTTCTTTTAAAATTTTATTTGCTCTTTCTGTGTTAAGACCAAGCTTTTCAGATCTTTCAGCTATAACAGGAATAAATTCGGAAATGCCAATCTCTGTGCCTTTTTGTAATATCCATTCAAATTTATCTTTTTTACAAAAAGATTGATAAAGACTTATCTTTATATCTGGCTCATTATTGTTTTCTTTAGTTTCTAAAACTCTTCCTCTTAATATCGTCCCCAGCTCTTCTATCTCAATTAAAAAATCGTTCCCACTATCAGTAATAATAATTCTGTCACCGACTTTAGACCTTAAAACCCGACGCAATTGATGAATAGTTTTTTCATCTGTTATAGTAGTTTCATCATTGCTTATTTTTAATTTTTCTATAAAAAATCTATGTAATTTCATTTTATTGAGATTCTAATTTTGCTTTATCTATAACATGTATGAACACCTTTAGTAAACCAAAATGTAACTTCATGAATAACTCTTTGAGAAAAAGATATTTCTATACCAACTTTAATACTATGAATAGTTGTCCGATCTTTAAATATCTGTAAAAACTTATCTAAGTTATACATAAATTTTAATTAATTACTTGTATTTATTATAATAACAAATTTTTCAAAAAAATTCGGTGATATCTATATGATATAATTAAGCCATGAGAAGCGAAGAACTAAAACAAAAAGTTAAAAAGATTAAAGAAAAGACAAAAGAGGGTCAGAAAAAGATTAAAAGCCTTGTCATTAAAAGAAAAGATGACTTTTTAACTGCTTTAGAAAAAAACTGGAGAGATTGGTTATTTAAGCCACTAACTGACTACTTTAAAGATAAAAATATAACTGCGAATCAAATAAGCTATGCTGGATTTGGTTTAATATTTATAGCTTTTCTTCTATATTTAATTAAGGCATCAATCGGCTGGCAACTATTTTTTATCGCTCTAGCTACTTTTTCTGATATGATTGATGGCCCAACGGCTAGAAATAATAAAGATGTAACAGTGCTTGGTACATGGCTAGATCATACTCGCGACTACACAATCGTAGCCTGGGTTACTTATCTTTTATATACATATAAAATATTAGGTATACAGTTAATAGCTGTTTTATGGGGGCTACAACTGTTATTAATCTGGGCTCTAACCAGAGACTTCTTAATTAAATACTTAAAAGGACTATCTACTAAAGAAGAACAAAATTTAATAAAAAAGTTTTCTTTAGATAATCTGCAAGCTTCTATAATAGGTAGATTACAATTCGCCTTTTGGATTGGTGGCTATATATCTTTCATCATTTTTCTAATGTATCAAAAGCCTATTTTTATCAGCTTGGGTAATATAGGAATTATACTGGCAATAATTTTTGCAGCTTTGAATATATCAGAGGGTTTTAGCAAATCTATTTAAATTAGATCATTTAAAAATCCCCGCAATTTACGGGGATTTTTTATTTTATAGAAAAAATAAACCCCACTCTAGGGCCAGGCAGGATAACATTCCTTACGAAGGGAAGTAAAATTAAAACCACCTAATTAAGGTGGTTTATTTATTAATAATAGACTTACCAAGTTTTCCTAGAACATACTCAACTAATATTGGATTTGTATCGGGGATAGTTTTTGGGAAAATATAAAACCTTTCACTTAATAACTCAAGTATCCTTTCTAATTTTCTATTATTCATCTTTACTAATTTCTTGATTTCACTGAATCGTAGAGGTTTACTCTGTAAAGCTCTTAATACTTCTAACTCTTGCCCAGACAATTCTTTATCCATTTTTATTACCTTGATCTCAAACTAAGTTGCTATCTATAAATTATCACAATTAATTAAGATTGCAAAATTTTGAGATTAACTATTTCACAAAATATTTTTTCTTAATATCTTCTTCTACTTTAGTTTGCGCCTGATCGGCAGATTTTTTTGCGAACTTAGCCATCTCGGCAAGCTTTCTCTCTTCTAATTCCATTAAATCTGTCACTCTAGCAGTTAGGCTTTCTTTTATATTAAGAGATGGATCATCTAAAACTTCTTCTAAGAGAATGGCTAGTATATAGCCCATCTTGGGCCCCGGCTCCATTCCTAAGTCCTTAACAAAATCATCGCCATTTATTTTAAGCATCTTTACGCTTATTGGATCCTTGCTAACTTTTTCTATTCTAAATTTTAAATGTCTTAATCTATAAGGCTGAGCTTTAGGCACGCCAGAACCAATTCTATCTGCTTCTCTTAATTTAAATAGATCATCAATATTATCTTGACCAACGCGACGCAATAATCTTCTTGCACCAGCATCAGTAACTGTGTCTGGATCATAAACAAACATATGCTCCCTAACTAAAAGAGCGATTTTTTCTATCATATCCTTTGGGTAATGTAATCTATCCAGAATCTTAAGAGCCATTTTTTCTCCGACTACCTGATGACCATGAAATGTACAAAATTCTCCCTCACCTCTTTTTGATTTTGGTTTACCCACATCGTGAAGAAGTGAGGCTAATCTAATATGAAGTGGAAAATTTTGTTTAACAGCGTAATCTAATGATTTAACATTGTGTTCAAATACAGTATAAATATGATGCTTATTTTGGCCGATACCTACTCCTGTTTCTAATTCTGGGATTACATATTTCAATAAGCCGAGGGATTGCATTTCCCGAATAGCACTGCCGCCCTTATCAGTCATTATCATTTTTGATAATTCATCTCTAATTCTCTCACCAGAAATAAATTCTAATAAATGAGCATTTTTTCTAATCGCCTCTCTAGTTTTTTCTTCGATGGTAAAATCTAATTGAGCCATAAATCTTATAGCCCTCATTAATCTAAGTGCGTCTTCTTGGAATCTTTTATCTGGTTCTCCTACCGCTCTAATAAGATTATTTTTTAAATCACCCTCTCCACCATAAGGATCAACTAAATTTAGTTCTGACTTATCAGAGAGATTATAAGCAAGGGCGTTTACCGTAAAATCTCTTCTACTTAAATCATCCTTAATATTTTCCGTAAACCTAACTTCGTCGGGATGGCGTCTGTCTGTATATTTACCCTCACTACGATAAGTTGTAATTTCTACTATTTTTAGCGTTTCATCTTCAGAGCCAGTTTTAACACCAACAGTTCCAAAGTTATTTTCATATATAGTAGCTGGACTATCTACTGTCGCACCTTTAAAATTTTCAAAAACTTTTTGAATTTGTTCGGGAGTTGCGTTAGTGGCAACATCCCAATCTTTTGGTTCTTTATCTAAAAAAATATCTCGTACACATCCACCAACTAAATAAGCTTCAAAACCAGCGTTTTCAAGTTCTAGGGCTATTTCTTTTATTTCATTTTTTACCAATATTTCTTTCATCGTTCTTTAATTATATATTGTAATTTAATTGATTGACAAATTTTTATATTATTGATATCTTATTGACTGTTGTTTAAATAACAACTAGCACATAAAAATAGGAGAATGCATGTCTAAGAAAAGCAATCGATGGGCTCGAGAAGAAACCAGACAACTGCGGCGCGCCAAGAAAAGAGATCTGGATAAAATCGTTAAGAACGAATTGAATGATTATCACGAAACCAAGTCTCCGATCATTTTAAGTATCATGGCAATGTGCTAATGACTTATATACGCCTCGAGAAAATCGGGGCGTTTCTTTTAAAGAAAAGTGATATATTATTATAATATGTCCTCGTGGTGAAACGGACCCCGAAACCAAAACTAGTTTTGGTATGGGGTAAATATCATTTCCAATATGCGCTCGTGGTGAAACGGATATCATACATGGCTTCGAACCATGCGTTCTAGGTTCAAATCCTGGCGAGCGCACAATTTAAAGAATCTTTACCTGTCCTTTGGCAGGCCTCCGAGGACACAGACATAGAAAAACCGGCTTACTGTCGGTTTTTCTATTTATATAATAGAAGTACACCTAGTAGGACTTGAACCTACAACCGTCTCCTTAAGAGGGAGCTGCTCTACCAATTGAGCTATAGGTGCATATTGATAATGCCATCATCGACTATCTTTTTAAGATAATCTTTTCTCTTTAATTTTTTCAACCTTTTTTCTATACTCCTAGCGTCTTTCAGTGTTTGATATTTTTGTTTGAAAACTAGTCTCAATTCACCAAATCACTTAGTCGAAGGAGTAAAACCGCCAATATGATGTTTTAATCTTTTGTCTAAATCTACTGTACTACCAATATAGTAGCGTCCATCTCTTAAACTTTCTAGTATGTGGACGTAAGACATAATTAATATGAGCCCCGACGCAATAGTCGGGGCCCCGACATCATGATCGTCGGGGCTATAGGTGCATATTTATTATTGTTTATTAGAATCAATATGCTCTTTAATCTTTTTATGAAAGTTAGCCTCAACAGCAATACCGATAACATAAAACAACATAGTTACACTAAACAATCCGAAGAAAACTGTAAAGAGCTTACTGACATCATGAGTAGGAGTTAAATCGCCATAACCAATTGTGCTCATGGTAATGGCGGCGAAGTAAAAAGAGTCTATCCAAGACCAATTCTCAACATATTTAAATAATGTCGTACCAACAGCTAAAACCGTAGCCGCTAGAAACATCGCTTTTCTTATTCTTGAATCATTCATAAACTAATAATAGCACACTAATTATTAAATACTATTGAAAAATGTTGATATTTGTTATAATGTATACACAATTTATAAAGGATATATGAGATTAGATACAGAATTATCACAAATATCTGGAGTGGGTCCGAAATTTACTACGAAGCTTGCAAAGCTGGATATTAAGACTGTAAAAGATCTATTATGGCACTTCCCCTTTCGCTATGAAGATTATTCGAAAACTGTCCCTATCGGGGATCTTAAAGTAAATCAATCTGCTACAATTCAAGGAAAAGTTCATCAAATAAGCACTAGAAGAACTTGGAAAAAAAATTTACTAATAACTGAGGCAATTATCGTTGATGATACGGGCGGTATTAAAGCTGTTTGGTTTAATCAACCCTATGTTCAAAACATTCTTAGAGAAGGCAATTTTTATAACTTCGCTGGTAAAGTAACTAAATCAAAAAGAGAGATATATTTAGCTAGCCCATCTCATGAACCAATTGGTGCTTCTGGTAGAGGTGAGGCTAAACACACCTCTGGATTAATTCCTATCTATCCAGAAACAAGAGGTTTAACTTCTAAGGGGTTGAGATTTTTAATCCAACCACTTCTAAAGCAATTGGATAAATTAGAAGATTTTATCCCAGAAACTATTCTTAAAAAGAATAAATTAGCAGATATTAATATCGCCCTAAGAAGAATTCACTTCCCCCTTAAGCCAGAGGATTCTGAAAATTCTAAAAGAAGATTCGCTTTTGAAGATTTATTTCTTCTCCAATTAAATAATTTAAGATATAAATCTAAACTTTCTAAAACTCAGGCGCTTCCTATAGAAATAAAAGAAAATGATCTTAAAAAAATATTAAATGATTTACCATTTACGCTAACTAAATCACAAAATGATTCTCTAAATGAAATATTAGGAGATCTTAAAAAAAGCCACCCAATGAATCGTCTACTACAAGGAGATGTAGGTTCTGGTAAAACTATCATTGCTGCAGTAGCTGCTATATTTGTAGCCAATAACGGTTTGCAAGCTGCCTTTATGGCTCCTACAGAAGTATTGGCGGGTCAACATTACAGAACGCTAACCGGAATATTTTCTAAATTTAAAAGCGGAGTAGCCTTGTTGACTGCTAATAGCGCAGAAGTTTTTGATGGTAAAAAATCAAAGAGCGTAACTAAGGCAAAGTTAAAAAAAGAAATAGCAGAGGGAAATATTAAAATAATTATTGGCACACATGCCATTATTCAAAAAAACATTAAATTTAAAAAAATGGCTCTAGCTATTGTAGATGAACAACATCGCTTTGGTGTAAGACAAAGAGCGGCATTGCAAAATAGTGCTAATAAAATAGATGGTCTGGTTATGAGTACTCCTCATTTTTTATCGATGTCTGCTACGCCAATACCCAGAACATTGTCTCTAACTGTTTTCGGAGATTTAGATTTATCTACTATTACCGAACTTCCATCTGGAAGAAAGCAAATTATTACTAAACTAGTTGATCCTAAAGATAGAAAAAAAGCTTATAAATTTATAGAAGAACAAGTTAAAGAAGGTAGGCAAATATTTGTTATCTGTCCCCGAGTTGAAAAAGGAGCTATTAAAGAAGGTGAAATAGTTACCGATGCAAAAAAGAAGGCCTTAGAATTAAAGTCTGTTAAAGAAGAATACGAAAAACTTTCTACTAAAGTTTTTCCTAAACTTAGAGTTGCTATGCTTCATGGAAAAATGAAAGGAAAAGAAAAAGATCAAATAATGAAAGATTTTAAAGAACATAAATATGATATTTTAGTTTCTACTTCTGTTATTGAAGTTGGTGTTGATGTTCCTAATGCAACGATTATGATGATAGAAGGTTCAGAAAGATTTGGTTTGGCACAACTTTATCAATTTAGGGGGAGGGTCGGTCGAGGAGAATACCAATCATATACATTTTTATTTACTGATTCTGGCACAGACGCATCTCAAAAGAGATTAAATTTTCTTATGACTGCTAAAAATGGATTTGAATTAGCTGAAAAAGACTTAGCATTGCGTGGCCCCGGTCAATTTTTAGGAGACAATCAAGCCGGTCTTCCTGATGTAGCTATGGATGCTTTAAAAGATATAAAAATTATTAAAGCTACTCGTGATGCCGCTAAAGAAATACTTGATAAAGATCCGGAAATTAAAAATTATCCTGCTCTAAATAAAAAATTAGAAGAATTTCAAAAAGACATTCATCTGGAATAAAAAATCTCCGCTAAAGGCGGAGATTTATTATATAGGAGGATCTATAGAGCTATGAGAATCAGGAAAATCAAACCGGACATCGGCATTCTCTAAACCATTTCTGTTAAGAATTGATCTGATGTCATTTTTTAATTCTTTGTTCGGTTCGTTAAAAAACTTAATGACAATTAAATGTTTGAGTTGCCCAGACTTTTCTTCAATACTCCCTGGTTTATGATCTACTTTTTCTACTCCGGGGCATAAAACTATTTCTTTTGAAACGGGGCTCAAGACACTTGTCCTCCAATTTTTAAATATAAAAAACTAGTGATTATAATACTTTATTGATCACAAAAGTCAATAATTATCCTAGCTTTCTTTCTCTATCTTTAGGAGTCACCCAAAAACCAAGTCGCCACTTACCGCCTAAAATCATTCTTGTTTGTGCATCTAGGGCTGGAAACGCACCAAATACTATCAAGGTGATTGGTAAAAGTGCCCACTGGAAAAAATATAATAAATAATCGGTTCTTTTTAACTCTCTTTCTCTAGGGGGTAGTAAAATAATGCTTAATATCGCAGAACTAATAATACCAACCATTGCCCCAGTCATAATTATTCTTGTAATCTCCGGGAGATTATAAGCTAAAACAGTTTCGTTAAACCCACCTTTACCAAGAAAGAGTGGCAACCAACCTAAAGCAAAAATCATTAAAGAGTGAGTAGACCAAGAATGAAACCCTTCAACGGCATTAAAAGTCCAATACAACTTAGTTCTTAATGAAATAGATTTATTTTTAATAAAACCTTTCAACATATAAGGAATGTTTTCTGCTCCCCATGCCCAACGTCTTTGTTGTTTATAAATATTAATCATCGTTTTCCAAAATGTTGGAGCAACATTGGCGTCCATAGACACAGGATAAAACATAGGAACCACTCTCCAGTCTCCTTCATAATACAAATAACATTGCCAGAAAATCCTTGAATCTTCTGAAACTATATCTTTATTCCAATAACCTATTTCCACAAGCGCCTTAAAGGGCATGGCATGAGAAGAAAAAGTTGTTAATCTTTCTGGGCGCGATTGTTGCATCATCTGCCAAAAAGTTGCTGAAAAAGAAATTATTCTAGCAAAAGCCGGTGCTTGATAAATATTATTTATAAAAAGTGGAATTGGTTGGAAGCTAGAGTGTTGAGGTTTTTCTGCTGTTAGAAAATCAAAAGTTAATTTTCCGAAATATTCTTTATATACTTGAGTATCAATATCAAAAACTGAAACCAAAATCTTTTCGTAAGGAATATTATTTTTATCAATAAATTTTTCTTTTACCTCTTTAGCTGCCCAAGACTCATTTGAACCCTTGCCCGGTATTTCGTTTGGTAAGTCTTGAGGGTGTTTAGTAATTAATAAATTAGGGAATAAATCAGAAAATTTTTCTTTAATTTTTTGAGCAGTTTCTTCTGCCTCCTTTCCAGCACGCTCTTCAGTAGCTAAAACAATAATAAAATTATCTTTAGGGTAATTAGTTTGACTAAGACTTTCAAAAGTGTCTCTCACTACTTCATATGGTTCAGTAGCCATAGGTAAAATAACTAAATGTCTAACCGATTCCCAATCAGTAAAAATATTTAATTTTTCTCTCCAGTCAATTTTTAAATTCTCTTTCATTTTATTAAAAGTAGCTCTTAAATGAAGAGACAAATAAATTGATTTAGACAACCAATAGATATCAAAAAGTATAATAAAAATTGCTATCCAAACAGGCTTTTGCCAAGATAGAAAAATAACTAGGGCTAATGTTCCCCAAGATAATAAACCCGGGATTGATCCTAAAAACCAATATAAAATCATATATTTAGAATAGTAGCGAATAGTGCCCGCCACCCATTGTCACCAAGATAAGACTAGATACTAAAAGAATCAAGTCTAATTCATAACCATTAACAAATTTATCACCTTTTAACTTTTTCCAAATAGATCCTACCAACATTTCAATAGCAAACAATAAAGCTATTACTTGAGTAAACACGCCTAATAAAAGTAAAAATCCCCCAACAGCCTCTAAAACCGAAATAAGGGTGCCCCAAAACCAACCCGGTTTAAATCCAATTTTAGAAAACCATTCATTTGTATGGTTTAATTTTCTTAATTTAGGAACGCCGTGAAAAAGCATTACGCTCGCCACAACAATTCTAAGTAAAAATAGTGCCCAATTGTTAAATACTAATAAAACAGGAATCATGGTTTAATATAATAGTACTTGATTATTTCTTAATCTAACTATAACATATCAGTAGTCTGTCTATATCCTGATCTGGTCCCATCGTCTAGGTTGGTTAGGACGCCAGGTTTTCATCCTGGAAACATGGGTTCAAATCCCGTTGGGACCACCATATTTAATTTTCCGTCTCGCCAAAATTTTTTGTGCTGTCTTTTAAATTCTTAAATTTTATTTATATAACATCGCGATTAAGGAAAGTTTTTTCTTCCTCGTGGAGTGAGTGAAACGAACGGAACAGAGCTGAAGAAAAAATTTGGGTGGAGAAGTCTGCAAGACTTCGGAACTCTTTAATCGCTGTTATATTCGTCTGACCAAAGGGAAGACCTAAAATTTAGTGCAACGTGCCTTGCGTATTTTTGAAAAATTTATCCATATTGTTCCGTTTTTGGTGGGCTTTTTATTATTGTATTTGATTTTTTTGTTTTGAAAAATGGAAGAGGGGCTGGGGGTGAATTCCATTTTTCAAAACTCCTTATTTAATCGCTTTCTCTATAATTTCATCAATCTTGTTTCTTTCACTTTCAATCTTGCTTTTAATTTCTTCTTGTTTGTCTAATTCTGCTTTGATTTCATCAACTATTTTTTGTTGAGCTTTTAAAGAAATATCAATCATTGGAAATTCTTGTATTTGGCTTGGAAAGATATTTGTGTTATTTCCTAATCCTTTTTTATTTACCTCTACAAGATATTGAAAATATTCTGTTCTGAAATAGTAATATGCAAAAAGAGGATTGTAATTTTGCAGTCTTATTCTCATTGTAAAATCCGCAAAAATACCTTGTAAATCTTCATCATCAATTAAAGCTACTTTTCCGATTGTTCCTTCTCCTGAACGAGCTATCAAGATGTCATTTTTAGAAACTGTTTTATTTTTATTTTGATCTGAATATTCTTTGGAAACAAGTTTTGAATCTTCACTTTCAAATTGCCAATTTTTAATATTTGCCATTGAGATATAAAAATAATCTCCGTTTTCATCATAATCTTTTGGCGAAACTGATTTACCTAAAACAATAGGTTCTGAAATAAAATTTTTAATTTTTTTGTTTGTAATTTTTTTAAGCTGTTGAATAACAAAAATTCCTGCTTCTCTGTGAAATTTCACGCTTTGTCTTATATCTCTATTGTTTCCAAAGGCGAATAAATCAAGATAATAATTTTTAATTTTCTTCAATTCTTCAAATTTCTCTAAATCAAACCCAAATTCTCTAGCGAAAACTTTATTGATGACTTCTTGTGGTGGTGTGATTTGTGCTTTTAATTCTTTGATTTTCTTTTCAATCGGTTCTATTTGACTAACGATCTGGTCTTGTTTTGGTTTTGCAATTAAAGGAATTTTCACATTTTCTAAATCGTAGGTTTGCAAGTTTGGTTGAGCTTTTTGTGAAACTACACCCCAAATGTATTTTTGCAATAAACTTGTTTGAAATAATTTTTCATAAAAATAAGGATTGTGATTTTTTCTATCTTTCAAACGCAATAAAATAGTATTATTAGAAAATGTTCCACCTTTAAAATCTCTTGCTAGATTGATTTTTCCAATTGTTGCTCCAATAGTCGCTAAAATTAAATCATCTTCTTTTAAAATTTTATCCTCGTTTAATTCAATAGAATCGTCTAAATAAATCAAATTTTTGTCGTCAATTTCAAATCTGAATGTTAAATCCCCAATTCTAATGTAGGGAATTTCTGTTGCTTCTTCAGTATAGTATTTTGTATGAGAATTTCCGTTTATCAAATTAAAAATATTTTTTAGCAAAATAAAATCATAAACTGCGATATTTTTTGTTGTATACCAAAATTTCTCATCAAATCTTAAATATTGATGTTTTGTATATTCCGTAAAATCTATTGTAAAAGTTTTTAATCCCATAGTACATCTCTTAAATGATCTAAAGCGGTTTCTTTTACACCGTCATCAACCAAGACTTCGCCTTTATCGTTTACACGATAAAGTTCATTTGGCATTGGTTTTTCGCCTCTTTTGGTTCTCTTGTAGCCAACATTTTCCACTTCTGCCATAAAAATTTTATAATTTAGTTCTTTGGCAACTTCACCAAATACCCACCAAGTATTTACAAAACCAAAAACATCTTTGGTGTCATTATCATATTTGCAAAGTTCTTTGAGTTCGTCTTTGTATTTTTCAACTAATTCTTTGGCAGAAAGTTTTTTATCGTCTTCTTCAATATAATCTTTGAGTATTTTTGCCAAAATTTCTTTTTCTTCTTTCTCGGTTAAGTCTTTTATTGAAGGCAGTTTTTTACGGTCTTTTTCATCAAGATAAACAGTTGATAAATTTTCACATCTTGTTTTAAGATTGTTCCATTCATTAGAGTATTTGTTCCAAAGTTTATTCCATTCTTCAATTTCGGCTTTGGTTTTCTTTTGAGCAAAAAGCAAACTTGTTTTTGTGCTGGTGAATGGTTCAAAAGTAAGCTGTGGCAAAGAAACAACTGCTTTTACTTTGAAATATTTATAAATAAAAAGTCTGATGTATTTATTTTCTGTCGTATCAAAAACACTTTCAGGCAAAACTACACCAAAACGCCCATTTGGTTTAAGAAGTTGATACCATCTTTCTACAAACAAATTTTCAGAATTCTTTTTGTCTCCAAAAATAAACTCATTTTTGACATTCTTTTTTGTGTCATTATCTAAATCCACACTAAAAGGCGGATTAGTAATAATGCAGTCAAATTGACCATTTACTTCTTTGTCAAAATAAACTTTGTCTTGTTCGTATTGTTTTAGGAAGTTTGGAGCAGTTTCTTTGTCATAAAATTTGAAAGGTAAAAGTCCGTCTTTGACAAAAATATTGGTTGAGCCGTCTCCGTGTAAAATCATATTTACTTTTGTCGCAGTTCCGAGATTGAAATTGATTTCTACACCATAAATAAAATTGGAAGCCCATTTATTTTCTCTATGGTCTGGCATAAACCACTGATGAAATTTATCTTCAACATCTCTTGTTTCGTGTAGTTTATCTTTAAATCTTCTTTTCAAATTTTCAGTGATAAATTTCATGTACTCAATAAGGAAAGTTCCGCTACCAGCACTCGGATCAATTAAATATGGAATTTCCAAATCGTTGTTTACTCTATCAATGGCTAATTTATCAAGCTGTAAGCCCCAAAGCAGAAATTTCACAACATTAATATGTGTAAAAAATTGTCCTTTTGATTGTTTAAATCCTTCTCTGATAATTCCTTCAAAAAAGTCTCCTAAAATATCTTTTCCATTAAAACTATTTTTTCCGTCTACAAAACTAAATCTTTCAAGTTCTGCGACTGTATATTTTAGTTTGTTAAGTGAAAACTTGTTTTCGTCTATAACAAAGGATTTTCTAAGTTTTGTCTCATCAACAATATTTAATCTTTGTTTTAATGCTCTTCTGTAAAGCTCGTTTATTCTTTCAAAAAGTTGTTCGTTAGATTCAAAACTTTCTCCGTCTTTGAATGAGAAAATCTGAAAGTCATATTTTTCGCCTTTTTTCTTTTCTGATTCATCTTGAATTTTGGCAAGAATGATATTTACCAAAGAAGAAAAAACATCATTATCATCAGTTCCACCGCCACCCCAAAGAACATTGTGTAAATTTTTTCTAAGTCCGTCTAATTGTTCGTGAGTAAAACTTGTTTCTAAATCTTTTTTACCATTTTTAATGTATGGCTCTTTTTGTGCTTTTCCGTATCTTTCAGGCAATTCATCGGCAAAATCTCTGACTTCTTTCCATGAATCAAAAGAAGTAAACTTTTCATAATCAATCAAAATACATTTGTCTTTGATTTCGCTTTCGTTTGGTTCAAAAGTATAAAGAACAAGATATTTTACATTGTTGCCTTGTCCTTTTTCCTGTGAAGCAAGATTGAAAAGCTGCTTTTCAATTACTTCGTCTTTGTCCTTTTCATAATCCTGTGGACTTTTTAGTTCAATATACAAAAAAGCATCGCCTTTATCATCTCTTACAATAATATCAATTCTTGGCTTGTTTACTTTTGGTCTTCCAATATCATATTGCTTTTCAAGTTCAATATTTTCAGGTTTATAGCCTAATTCATTTACAAGTTTGGCGAGAACAAAAGCTCTGACGATTTCCTCATCGCCTCTAAAACTATCAATCTTCCAGCCTTTTATCTTTTCAGAATACTTTACTTTTTTATGTTCAAAATCATAGGTTTCAACAACCTTGATCTTTTGCTTGTCTAAATATTGTTTGATGATTTTGTAATCCATATTAACTGCCATTAAATAGTTAAAATTATTTGTATTATATAAGTATTTCTCTTATTTATTCAATTTATAATAAATCGTTTTCGGAGCGATAGCGGAGAAAACACCTTATATCCCCTCTAAAAATAAAAAAAAATTTGTTTTGCTTCCTTATTTCTAAAGCGAAGCGGGAAACCACCTTAAAAGATAAAAAATGTATGTCGGACAACTCGTTTCTATACGAATTGAATGTATGATATCGACCTTTTGTTGTATATTATACGAACTTAATGTATAATTAGTGGCGAAATTACTAATAACCACTTAACTGACTTTAGTCTACTAATTTTTATAAAATTATGCAACAAGAATACTTGGAACAAATAAGGCGGGAATTAAAATTAAGAAATTATAGTTTCAAAACTATAAAAGCCTATCTCGGTTGTTTAAGAGAATATTTTGATTTTAAAAAATTTAATTTAGAAAAAATAGACGAGGAAAATATAAAGCAGTTTTTATTAAATAAACAAGACAAAAATTATTCTTCGCAAACGATAAATCTTTACTTAAATGCAATAAAATTTTTTTACCGCGAAGTATTGAAAATTCCTCAAAAGATAAATTTGAAATTCGCCAAACGAAGTAAAAAGCTCCCGATTGTTCTATCAAGAGAAGAAATTAAAAATATCATTGACGTAATTAGAAATCCAAAACATAAATTGATAATCTCTTTGGCTTACGGCACTGGATTAAGAATTAGCGAGGTTGTCGATTTAAAAGTAAAAGATATCAATTTAGAAGAATTAACTATCCATCTTAAAAACGCTAAAGGCAAAAAGGACAGAATCACTATTTTCCCAGAAAAAATTAAAACTGAGCTTCAAAACTTAATTGCTGGCAAAGATTTAAACGACTATCTTTTTGAGAGCGAACGAGGCGGAAAATTAACTGAACGGACAGCACAAAAAGTTTTTGAAAACGCGCTCCGAGGAGCCAGTATCAAGAAAGACGCTACCTTTCATTCATTGAGACACAGTTTTGCGACGCATTTACTAGAAAATGGCGTTGATGTCAGATATGTGCAGGAACTTTTGGGTCATCAAAGTATCAGAACAACCCAAATCTATACTCAAGTAACAAATCCGAAACTTAAAAACATTAAAAGTCCGTTATAGTAAATAAATTTTATAAATCTCTCAATAATTTAGTAAAACATAAAACCATAGACTAGTCTGTGGTTTTTTTATTTGATATCATCAAAATATGTTTAAATTTGAATCAAAGTCTGAATACACTGGTAATCTTTTTGAAGATCAATTCGTTGGTGCTGTAGATACTAATAATCCTGAATATCAAACAGCCCTACATAAGGCTGAAACAGAAGAAGCCGCTGAGGGAATGACGAATAGATATATAAGATTTAAAAAAGCGTTAGAGCTAACTAAAAAATTTCAACCAGCAGACCCCACAAATCCTAATAAGCCATTTGGAAGAGATTTAAGAATTACATTACAAGATTTATTAAAATTAGAAACAGAAGAAGAAATGGATATGATCAAATTTTACACTGCTGTTGGCACTCCACTAGATAAAATCCACGGGGTTGATGCTTTTTTAGAAGTTGATGGTGGTAAAGAGGGTATTTTTAGAACTACTTTTGACTTAACAACTAATCCTAATAAAAAATCTTATAAAAGCGATCTGATAATTTCTGAGGAAGATTTGCCAGATCCAAATTTAGAAGAAAAAGAGTATTTAAGACAAATGGATATATATGCAAAATTAGTTGCAGACAGGATTCCATTAAATATAATCACTAGAATACTCCACGAAAAGAGAAAGGTAATATTTGGTAAAAATGAGCCAAAAA
>Ga0210043_1001337_pt1 | contig 21075 bp, 38 predicted proteins | sample CryGeymet201501t_FD_183990 | JGI IMG/M metagenome (GOLD analysis project Ga0210043, IMG submission 183990) | Groundwater microbial communities from Crystal Geyser aquifers in Utah, USA - Crystal Geyser metaG 2015-01t (SPAdes) (version 2) | ecosystem: Environmental > Aquatic > Deep subsurface >... | reverse complement strand
GAACTTACGGTATTTTTCTGACTTTTACTACAAAATTTTAAACAAATATTTTATTCTTGGTTATCGAATTTAGTATTTATTTTTATATTTTTGTAGATTTTCAGTCAACTATAGATTACCCCCCAACATATTTTTAATTATACGATAAAATTTCTTTTGCTTTTATTTTGGCCTCATTTAATTGATGCAAACAATATTTATCTTCTACAAATTCTATTACTTTCTCAATATAATCTAATGCTCTTTGCTCTTCTCCAGCAGAGATAAAAAGCCATGCCGCACTATATGAATATGGCTGATGCCACCCTCCGTTATCTCTATCATACGAGGCTTGTTCTTCTAAAAGAGCAGATTCTAAATAATGCTTTTTTGCTTCTTCTTGTTTGTTTTCTCTCTTGGCGAAAATAGCCTTATCACTAATTTTCATTGCTCTCTTATGTAAATCTTCTGTTTTAGGATTCAACATAATCCACCTTTCTAAATCAATGATCGTAGTAAGATATTTTTTCCCAAAAACCACTAGACTCTCTAGAAATTCTATCTCTTTCAAGAATTTCTTTTTTCACTCTATTGAGATAATAAGAAAGACTTTCTCTCATTTCTATATTACCTTTTTCACACTTCCAACCGTCATAATGCTCAGAAAAAATACAAACTATTCCAGATTCTGTTATTAAAGTTAATGTGAATCTATCTTCTCTGTAAGAATGACTTATATAGTCCCATTTTCCATTGTATTGAATTTTCTTTTTATTTTTAAATGAATTTTGAATAACTAAAATTAGAAAAGACAAAAAGACAAGAAATGCAAAAAATATTAATATTGTAAAATAAAGCATCCTACTTTCCTGAAAATTATTGGCTCCTCGGGCTGGACTCGAACCAGCAACCACTCGCTTAACAGGCGAACGCTCTACCATTGAGCTACCGAGGAACATAAAGGCCCACCTAAAAGACGAGCCTTTTTTGTAATACGATGTTTTTCAACATTTTCTTAAGTGTTTACGGCCGATTTTACTTCTTCGGCTTCATTTTGTGATTCAAGGCGCATTTCATTTGCCTTTTTCTCTTTTGCCTTAGCAATACGATCTGCTTGAATCGCAGCCAAAGCACGTTTACGGTTCTTGCTACGAGTAGCATCAAGTGCCATACAGCGGAAAAGACGCTGACCCTGACAATCGCCGTTCATTAGATAAGATACGGCTTCCTGAAGGGCTTCTGCACGAGAACGTTCCTTGCGAAACTCTTCTTCTGGGCAAACAAATGCTGTCGCTCTTGAGATAAGTTTCAGATCGGGTTTTTCTTGTCCTTCAACAGGAACGGCCTTATGAATTGTACATTCAACGAAACGACAATCCATTGTTTCACGAATAGAAGAATTCGTAACTGGGTGGATTACAACATTTCCCTCAGCGTCCCGAATAGGGAGGTTACGAGGAATCGTTGAAACCATTTTACCTTCTTTGTTCTTCCGGTTATAATGGAACCGGACTACCACTTCGCCAAAAGCTTCAAACTGGAATCTTGCTGACATTGTTTTGTGTCCTTTCTTCGACAGGTTTAGTTATAGTAATCAACGGCGTTCAGATGTCAATGTTATTGGCCAGAATTTTCGTTGAAATATTCGTTTATCTGTTCTTTGATGGATAATTCGTGCTTTTTTTCTTGAATGGTCAATTGACTAAAATGTTTTCTAGGATTGCCACAAGACGGACATGAACAGATTTGCATGTTATTGGCGTGTGTTCTCACGAAATGTTCAAATCGTTCTTCATTGTCCCAATAAAAATGGGAGCTGTAACGAAATTTATTTCTTGCTCTTTGTTCCATTCTTCTAGAATGGTGTCGGCGTAGTGCCCTCTTCTTTTTTTTCATTATCATACTCCTTTGCAGGTACAGGTGCCACCTGCGCATGTATGATAATTTTCCAATTATAAATCATAAAAATTAAACCCTATAAAAAAGTTGGCGGTGAGAGGGGGATTCGAACCCTCGGGACACCTTACGATGCCCGCATCCTTAGCAGGGATGTGCAATAAACCAGACTCTGCCACCTCACCAAACCTTATTCGATACGATTTATCTTCCGGCCTTTTCTTCCCAAGTCATTAAAATTGCAAGAATGTCTGGATCGATCAAGTCTCCGTTTTCCATTTCAACCTGTTCGTTACTGATGACTCTCTTCATCTTTGTTTGAAGTTGGAGTCCCATGATACAAAATATAAGGAGGATTTTTCTTTTTCAACTCAACATCAACTGAAACAGAGTGTCCTTGAGCGGCACGAATTTTTTTTCCGTCATCAGAAATAACGAATCTCTTTTTATCGTTATTTTCAACAACATATATGATGTCATTCAAAGAGACATTGTATCCCTTCTTGAACATTCCATCAATCAAGTCGGGGATTTAAACCCATACATTTTTATCCAAATCTAAGTTGGCTTTATCTGGTCTATGTCTCAGGACTAAAGACATAAACTTACTTATTTTCTTTAAATCTTTTGCGTCCATCGTTTGATCTTTTCCTGTTTCACTCATTCTTTAATTCTCCACTCATAGGACTTTATTTCCACCTTTTCCACTTCAGGACATTCGACTCCCTGATCGTTTGTGTCTTGGAAGTAATGTTCATAGCCAGTGTGATAACTACCACAGCGGCTTTCACGAAGCATATAGTCCTTACCTTCGAACTTGAAGATTACTTTTCTTTTCTCATACTTTACGTCGCCGATCCATTCACCAACCTCGACCACATCATATTCTTCAAATTCACAATCAACTAATTCTTTCATGTGCATTTCTGGAAATCTCATATTAAATATTTTCCTCTTCTACTTTCTCTTCAATTCTATCTCTTATTTTTTCCATTCGCTTTTGACCAATGAGTTTGATTCTATGTAATCCAACCGTCGCTTGATGTACAAAAAATACATTCAGAGCACAGTATATCAACATAAAAGATCCTGCTTTTTGCGCCAAAATTACATTGATAATTACACCAGTTAATCCCACTGCTATTTGTGCAAAATACCCTTTTTTAAGGTATTGGTGAGTGAATAACCAGCACTGCGTAATTGTAAAAATTATATTTATAAATATTAGGAGACCAAGTATCATGTATCTTCTTCTTTTGACTTTTCTACGGCTTCTTTTTCAGCCATCTGATTCATGAGTTTTACATACCAAACATTTTGAATGTCTTCGTCTGTAATTCTCTTGAAGTCTTCTTCACTTCTAATCTCATCCCACCATGATTCCATGCCAAATATTATCTCTTGAATTTCAGGAACAAAGATGTCCGGATTGTGTCCAGACATAAAGGTTTGGAGTTCTTTTTTTTTCATTGTCTATTCGAAATCCAGTTGAAAGAGGAAGTTCTCCAAGATAGAAACCAATATAAGTTTTATTTCCATACTTTTCATTACAAGGACGAACACTTACCATCGCTCCTTTTTTAGTCTTGGACAAAAACGGTTCCTTAAAAATATCTTTTCCTGATTCAGTTAATTTTATACTTTTTAAAGTTGGTAGTTCATCTTCAATGAAAGTATAGGTAGAAAGTCCATCTTCTCCCCTTGAGAAGCAACGTTCATTCTTTATTTTATTTAGGGCGCTTCTTTCATTAAACCATCCTTTTGGACTTTCCCATGCCTTTAGAAACTCTTCTTCAGAATCATAATCTTTTCTAATAGATTCCTTTTCAGAATTATATGTTTTTAATTCTTCCTCGGTTAGGTCTTTGACTTCAAATCTCATTTCAAATCCTTTCAGATGTTAAAGTTTCTTGGTTCGTCTTTTCCATCGGTATCGTTCTTTTCAAAGAACTTTCTCCAATGTTTCTTTCTCCACTCAAACCCTGCTGAGATCAATTGCTCATCAGGGGGCAATGTCTGATAGATATCGAATCCAAATTCTTCACTATCAGTCCATTTAAACTTTATTACTTCCTCAAGAATTCTATCACGAACCTCTTGAATAGGATTGTAATGCATAATTCCAAAAATTATTCTATCCTTGTCTTCATCCGACAAGTCTTCCAACTTTTCAATTGGTTTCATTGAATCGATCTTTCCTTATTTCAAAAAAAATAGGTTTGAGCATCAAGGAGTATAAATTAAATCTCTTTGTCTCTTTTTTACATTTCTTACTTTCATTACAGATGCAACCATTTCTTTCTTTTTCATATGAAGTCATTTCTTCATAGTTGCATTGAGTATTTTTCTTTTCAAATAGGTGACTAACTGCTATAGCCGCACCAAAAGCGTTCATGTCAAACATCCCTGTTTACCTCATGTCGTAATATTGTTACTCTGAATACTACGACACGTGTAAACGATTGTCCTTTTGTTGAGCTAATGATAAATCCCTTTACCGCTCCAAAACATTAATAAAAATTTTATTCAAAATCTTTATCAATGTTCTTAAAGCGTCTTTGAGACAACCTTTTGAAACTACCTGCTATTTTATAATAAAACCAGTCAACAATAGCAGTTAGGGCATCATCAAAGAATGTCCAGATGATAGAAAATGGCCAGTATGCAATCCAGTAAGTAATTTTACTTTTGTAAAATTTTGGCAAAGGGCAAAGATCGGTATGTCTCACTGAATCTATACCCTTTCACTCATTTGATCTGAAGGTGAAACTTGATACTTAAAACTTTTAAAGCCATATTCAGTAAATCTTATTGAATTCCAATTATCAAAAAGGTAATATAAGAAATTAGCCTTTCCTCTACCAGACTTGATAGATGTGTTTGGTTTTTCAGAAAGGTATTTTTCTTTCAATCTTTCATATTCAGAAAGGGTGCTTTGAACAAGAAATGTCCATCTAAAATATGACCAAATCAATCCAATCGAGAAATATCCAATAACACCTTGAACCACCCCACCCACAAGGGGTTCCCTCATCTCGCTAAAGCTCGATTCGGTGGGGATTCCTCTTTCAATGACACTGCCAAGTTTTGATTCGAAGAATCCAAACTGGGTCTTACATTATCTCCAGAGGCGTTAATTCGGGCAGTCCCTGCCCTATTTAAAATATTAATTGCAGCATTATGATCTCTATCTAATTCAAAAGAACAAACACCACATTTATGAACTCTCCCACCAAGAGACTTCTGGTTTTGCAGATACAAAAATATGAATATGGTCTGGCATTATTTCCATCTCTAAAAGTTCCCATTCGTAACTATAACAAATTTCTTTTATTTTTTTCTTGGCAAAACATTCGACTTTATCTTTCAGAACTTCGTGTCTATATTTTGTAACAAAAACTATATGATAGTTTAAGTTGTAGATACTATGAGCAGTCTTCTTGTTTTTCATTTTCTTTTGGAAGTGGGAAAGAATTATAGATAGCATCTCTAACTAAATCTTGCCATCCAATATCTTCGTCTTGTTCTACTGCTTGGTATCTTGCCATTCTTTTAATATGGTCAAAAATTTTTTCGTCTATTTTGAGTTGCATTGGAATAGTTTTCATTATCTGCCTCCTACTTGATTTCTATATTACTATTATACGACTTTACTTTTAAATATTACTTGGCCAAGTTATTTTTTTTTTGTTAGACGTTGGGTCCGATTCATCCCCACCCACAAGAGGTGGGGTTTTCTCGAACCTTCCAATAAAAAAAATGTCTTCCATACTAATTCTTTCCTTTTGGTATATACTCCGTAATTTTTCTTCTTTCAATCATTGCTTTTCTAAACTTTATTGCATAAAGCCTATCGTGATCTATTGTGCCATCTTCGTTGATATACTTTTCGTAACAAAACTCACAACAATCAATAAAGTGTATTACTGCACACCCATCAGGTCGATCTCGGTGACATTCACATTCACAATCACATATTTTTTGCTCTGTCATATTTTTCACTTCCAATTAAAAGATAAATTTCTTATCAGTATAATGTTTAACTCTTCTTTCAGATATATTGTGGTATGTCTCTGAAATTTCACTACCTATATATCTTCTATTGTTCAAAAAAGACATCTTTGCAGTAGTCCCACTTCCCATAAAAGGATCATACACTATTTCACCCTCTTTTGTCCAACTAACTATATGGTCTTCAGCCAATTTCTCTGGAAAAATAGCAGGATGCTCATACGCTATTTTATCTTTACTTGAAGTTCCGCCACTAACAACATATGACCATACATTTTGTATCTTAACTAAACTTTTAGTGAAATCTCCATCCTTACTTCTCAAAACACCTCTAACTCTTTCCTTTCTTTTATCATTCCACTTGTTTCTTCTTTTACATTTGATAGGATATAAAGTTGGAGTGCCTTTAGAGAAAACAAACATATATTCAAAAGATTGATAATATCTATTTTCACCACCAACTGGTGGTGGATTATCTTTATGGTAAATCATAGTGTCGTGAAGATTGAAACCTATTGATTTAAAATAAAGAGCCTGATTAAAACTTGTTCCACTCTCACTTCCATTCAAAGTTGAATCACCTACAATCCAAACAACTACTCCACTTTCTTTTGTTACTCTGAAAAGTTCTTTTGCTATTTTTTCAAACTCAAAAGAATAACCTTTATAATTTCTTAAATCGTCATATGGGGGACTCGTTAGAGTAAGATCTATACATCCATCTTCCATTCGACTCATAGTATCAAGACAATTTTCACAATAAATAATATTTGTATTCATGTATCGCCTTATATTTTAAAAGTTTAGCTGCGAGAGGGATTTGAACCCCCGACGAGGTGTTAATCTATAGAATTTGCTGTCCTATCCATTCGACCAGACTCTGGCACCGCAGCACATGAAAATATTAATACGACAATCTATCAGATGTCAATTTTTTAGGCCAATATCTCTTATGGTATTTTGATTATTAAAGATATAGTTGGCAACTGTTCCATAGAAAGGAATGAATATTGAAATCTCGCCTTCCTTTTCTTCGGTTATAGTCTCTACATAATTAATTGTTTTTTTAAATTTCTCTAAAGATTTTTTTACGGAGTCTTTAATGAAATCAAAATCTTCTTTGATTACGATTTTATAGCCAACCATACAATACTTATTTTCTTCTGATTTTTCACTTATTATTTCTACAAATACTGATTCTTGTTTTTCTCTAGTTTTAGATGGCGTGTAATAAGCCCAATCTTTTACTCCTCCAGTATTTTCAGAACTAAAAGGAAGCCAGTCAACAAAACTTCCATACTGCAACCACCATTTTGTAAAATGATGTAAATCTAAAGAAAAAAACATAGAAAGGCCAACAGTCTTTTTAAGTATTACTTCCATACTTCTATTCTCATCAAATTCAATAATACGAGATAATACCCAATGACTTCCACGACCATCCTTGTTCACTAAGGACGCAAAAGCACATTCTAAATAATTTGGAAGAAACAAAATCAAGTCTTCAATTAATTGTGTAATTTGTCCATCAGAGTAAGTATAAAAATCTTGACGTAAGTCTATCTTGCCTTCTTTTGAAAAAGCTGTAAAAGTAGCGTGAGTAGTCATTAATCTATAATCCCTTCACCTTTTAGATGTGCCCAAAAATCAAGAGTTCTTTTACGATGATTAAAAGCAAACTCTCTACAATTGTCACTCCAAAGTTCCTCAATAGGAACCCACTCAGCAGTTTCAACCTCACCTACTACTGCGTTTTGTTTTGTGGTAAGACGAGGAAGATCATCATCTCCTTCGTAAAGATATACTGCACCAAAGTGAAAAGATACATTTTGTATCTTAACTTCAATCTCTCCATCTCTATCTGCATCATAAGGACCAGAAAAAACAAGAAAAGGTTCTTCTTTTTCATAATTATTGTAATCTTCGAATAAATTATCCACCCCTTGATTTTCTGAGTTATTTGCATAACGTAGAATATTAAATCCAGTTTCTTCAAAGACTTCTCTCATGGCACATTGTCCAACAGTTTCATCCCAGTCAAGATATCCACATGGCACACACCATTTTCCAGCAGAAACTTCATTCACTTCACCTCTTTTGACTGCTAAAAAATAAATATTACGCTCTGGAGGGGTTAAAAATTCTTTAAAGTTATGAATAAGAAAAATATGACCAACACAAGCGACGGATCTTGAATGCCAGATAGTCTTTTCTTTTCCTTGTTTATCTTTTACTAAATAAGGTATATTTTCTCGGTTATTAAACATTTTCATTTTTTTCCTTGTTCCATATTTTGTCGAAAATTTCAAAAATTAGATATTGAAAAGTCATTGCGATTGCTGTAGCGATACAAACGTGAAATAAGAATGCATGAATTTCCTTTTGTTCAAAAAAGAAAATAGCCCAAATTGAGGATAGCAACAAATGGAAACCTAGCCAAAAAAATATTCTTAAAATCATTTCTTCATCTCCACTTGATAAACCTCAGAACCATTGATAAAGAAAACCTTCTCTCTGGAATTAAACAATTTCATACCAGCATCGAATGGAGGATTCGATACTGTTTTGACTGCACTATTGTCCATAAAGATTTCCACCTCATCATCTTTCGACAATAAGATACCAACCTTTCCAGGGATCTTTGTAAAATTGATTCCTTGATAACTAATGTCCTCAGTAATTCTTATTGTGTATTTTTTATATTTAGAATCAAAGACAATTACAAATCTATTGTATTTACCGCTCTTTTCTCCAATAATCACAAGAACATTGTCTTCAGACTTAGCTTCAATTATTCTATAGTCTGCAACTTCCTTAATGATGTCAAAGAAAGCCTTACCTTCATCGTAAGGAATGAAGAAGATAGGTTCTCCGAGAGCATCTTGATAGATAACTCCATCATAAACATGAACAGAGTTAGGGAAGCAGTTCCCAACAAGTTTCAAGGAGTGCAATATTTTATTCTTACCTTGAATGAAGGCATGTTCATGGATTGCATTTCCAACAACAGTGTAAAGCCTACCACCTCTTGACATCATGTGATCTGCTTCTACGTTGGCAACAAAACCGTCATCACCGATCTTCTTTCTGACCTTACAAATTGTAATGTCTTTCCCTTTTCTGAGGGCCGACAAAGTTTCCCCACTGTCCCCACCCATGATGATTTCAACTTGGCCATAGTTCTCTATCTCTCTAGCAGAAGACTGTCCAAGAGTGGAGATATAAATGTTCTTTTGTCCGATAGAGTAGTTTTCTCCACCAATAGTAAGGACTCTGATTATAGTCTCTTTGTATTTGCCCATACGAACGGCAGTAAAAGTCTCTGTGCCAAGAACGATTTGAATTTCAGTAGAAACAACTTGGATTTCACCATCAGGCAACGGAGGAGCGAGTCTTTCGTTTTTAAGAAACACTCTTTTAAACCAATCAAAGTGTGGTTTGGGGATGACACTAAATGGTCTGCATGACTTTGGAAGCATGACTCCAGATTCCAATACAGAAACTCCATCGTCCATACGCTTCTGCCATTCGTTTGGTCCATAATTAGGATGCATACCTTTATATGGATGAATTCCAATATAAAGTTGGAAGACAACGACCGCATATGAAAACCAGTCACTTCCAGTCGTAAATTGATTATTCTTGACCAACCGATCTCTAACAGACTCCATAAGGGCTGAGGCTTTATGTTTGGGTGTTTGATAGGAATCAACATCAAGGAAGTACGGTATTTCATGCTTTTTGTCCGTGAGAAAGTTTAGTTCATTCAAATCTACGATTAGAAAATTTTTGGAATGAATAAAAGATACAGTTTCCTGAATGTTTCTAACCAAACTCACAGTATCTTGTTCCGAAAACTTTACCTTATCTCGATAAGCTTTCGTAATAAGTCTAGCGATTGGAATAGTTCCATCAATGAACTTTGACACAAAACCACAGGCTAAACCCCTTGTGTCATAAATGACTTCTTTTGGTCCCAAGATATTATCTCGGTTCAAAGTCATAAGCTCTTTTATTTTTTCTTCTGGAATCATGTTCTGAGGATCATGATATATTTTGTAAGCAAAGGTGCCTTTTCTGTAAACAATCCCCTGACCACCTTGAGCCAAGTAGTCGGATTTTTTAAAGTCTATTTTTTTTCCATTGACAACATAAGTCTTGTTTATCATTTCCTATTTTTCCAATCTTTGGGTATTTTCACCAAACCTTCATGAATTTCAGCGTGACAGACAAGACAGACCAGAAGACATTTATCGATTTCTTCTTTTAAAGATTCCCATTTAATTGTATAATTTTTACTTATTACAAATTTTTTATCCCTTGGATCAACATGATGAAAACACAGTCCATTAACAGTCTTTGAATATCCACATATTTGACATTTTCCTCCGCAATGGTCTACTGCTTTTTTCCTATTTTTTTGAGAAGATGTCAATGCTTTACATGAAGAGCACATTTTAGCACGATGTCCTTTTTCTCTATCATAAATATACTCTTTTTTGCAAACAGAACAAATTCTTGGCGTATCTTTGACTACTGGATTATAAATCCAATGCGTAGAACTTCCACCGCCATAAGGATTACAATCTAAGCAATATCTCCTATTGGAAACATTCTTCCAAACTCCCTCAATCTTAACGTGGTTTTTAAATTTTGATGAACAATTTTTACATATAGGCATATTTGAATCTCCTTTAATACGTTTTATATTAAAGCATTCAAAAAATTCCACCAGCAGCAACATAATCACTCTTGGAAAAAGAAATAGACTTTCCATTTACAATGTATTTAGTTGATGCCATTTTAGTTGAATTCCTCGACAGTTATGATTCCAGCGGTTGAATAATCGTCAGTATGATACAAACCTTCTTTTTCGCAATAACGGTTCAAAAGGTTTGTAACTCTGTGAAGATACTCTCCTCTTTTACCCTTCACGTCAAGTGATTTGGCCAGAATATCAGTAAAAGGAACAAAATCTCTACTATTCTTGGTGAAAGATTCAATTCCATCGGAAAAAAGAAAAACATCGCTATCCTTAGATTCTAAAATAAAAGTCTCGGTAGAATCGAGATCGTATTCACTGTCTAATTTTAATTCATCATTTTGATAAATTATTTTTCTTACCTTTTTCCCCATTTGTCCATAGTTGGAAATGTACTTATCCTTCAAACCTGCAACATCATAAGAAAGATAATAAGGGGCGTTACCGGAGTAAGATATATTGTAAATTACAAAAGATCCATCTGGATACTTTAGAACAATAGTCCCATCCCCATAAGCATAAACTATTCGTTTTGAACCAAAGGTTTTAGCCACAAGTAATGTAGCATCAAGAATGTTGACCGACAACCCCATTGAAGTGATCGCAGTCTTCACCTTTTTCAATACCCTTGCTTTAAAAGCCTTCTCCTCATTCTTTATATCTCCAAAAGTAGGTTCAATAGAATCGACAGCACAGGCCGCCAATATTCTGGCACCAAAATCAACATTAAGTGAATTTCTTCTGCCATTCAAAACCCCAGAGGAGCTACATCCATCGCAGACTATTGCATGATATGAAGTGTTGTCTTCATTTTGGGTTTCATCTTCCTTCCCAAAGAAATTAAATCCACTAAGGGCAAAGTCTTCACAGACCTTATGAGTAGATCCCATTTTGTAAAGGCTGTCTGAATTTAAAATGCGCATCACTTGTCCTCGAATTTAGTGTAAAGGCAAACCACAAATTTATCTACGGTGCCTGTTTCGTTAATCTTTTATCTCCTTCTTTGAAAAAAGGAAACTAAACGACTATTGTTCAATATATTCTCTATGAAAATATATTTTATATCATATGCTAAAGCAATGGTCTCTATGAAGTTTAAGATGTTGGGAAAACAACCTTTACTTCTTTGACTCTTAGAAATTTCAATTGAACCGATATCCAATGACCAAACCAAATCTTTCTCGTCTGGAAACACTCTCTTTGATTTCCTTACATAGATATTAATCGTGTCTGATCTCAGCCAAGTATTTTTTGGGAATTCTCCATCTTTATTTCTCTTCAAGAAGTCAGACAATTGGACTTTGAGACTTCTCTTGAGTCTTTAGTCTCTAAAAAGAGAGATAACATTAGTTGTCTCCAAAGTATTTTTCATATATTTCATTATGAAAACCATCTTCCATGAAAGATAAATGAATTCTATTTATACGCTCAACCATGTCACGATTTTCAGAAATTGCAAGACCGTAATATTGAGGTTTAAAGACATTCCCAACAACCATGCACTTACCTTTACCTTCTTGTTCAGAATAATAATGTATTGTCGGATAGTCTCCCAATTACTGCCGCAGCATTGCCATTCAACATCTGCTCAATGGCTTCATCAAGAGTGTCAAATTCAAATGGAATCATTCCATTCTCTTTTGAAGCAGAAACACTTGTCGATCCTCTTTTGACAGATACAATCTTCCCCTTCAAGTCACTCAAGTCTTGTATTTTATGATCTAATCTTTTCACAGTAAGTTCTGAGGATATTGTTCCCATGATAGAACTAAAAACCAGCATACCGCAGATACCAACAAAAACTGCCGCTACTCTTCCTGCCCATTTCTTAGGTGAAATGTCACCAAATCCAACCGTAGTTAGAATAGCCCAAGCACACCAACTACCTTCAAACAGACCTTTAGAGAATTTATCTGAAATTCCGTCTTCATTCCCAAGATCTAAGAACCAAAGAAGAAGTCCTCCTAAAAATATGGTCACTACAAAAAATATCAACGCTCCCCATATCTGAGGATTCAAATCTATTATATAAAATGTATAGAAAGGATTCGAAGTGGCGTCCTTTGAATTTACTAAAATTCCTAATCCAGAATTGAAGTAAGGTTGAGAGAAGTCGAACTTACTTTCTCTGTCGCTAGTTATAGACATTCCTCCCAATCCAAAATCCAAGTCTCCCTTTTCCAATCCTTCTATCTTGTCAGAAAGAGGGACGTTCTGATACTCAACATCAATACCGGCCTCTTCAAATACACGTCCCCAGTAGTCAATATCGAATCCAGAAAATTTCCCATCTTCTCCTATAATAAAAGGAGGAAATTCACTTACACCAACAGTGTAAGTTTTATTTTCTTCAGTCTGTGCAAAAACAGAAGATATAGAAAATAATAAAAAGAAAAGAGAGACCCAGATTTTCATGTTTTTTTCCTTATATGACCTGAATGTCGTCTAAAGATATTGCAGACCCAAGAAATAGTTGAATGAAGCCACCTTCTGGACTAAAGTTGAAATCGTTCGGAAAGAACCATTCTTCATTTTCATCGTCCCATTCAGGCTCACCTGGATCTTCGTTAAGACCACCCATTTCAATCAAGAGAAGTTGTTCTGCTGGCTTACCATCAGGACGCTTTTCATTCTTAAAACGTTCCCTAAACTTAGATGCAGCCTGATCACGACTTGTGGTTTTACCTGTTTGAGACTTATTTGATGCAGACTTATCTACACCTGAAGTCGTGGTACCTTTTTTGGTAGAAGGAGCCGTATTGTTTGGACTTGTCGACTTACTTCCACCAAAAGAGCTACCGCCTTTTGAAGGGGCAGGAGTTGCCTTTGGTGCTGGTTTCGGAGGAGCGGGAGTTGCCTTTGGTGCTGGTTTTGGTGCTGGTGCTGCTTTCGGAGTGGACTTTTTACTTCCGCCCCAAGAACTTCCCGATTTAGATCGTGAAGGGCTTGATGACTTAGAAGACCGAAAGGAACTACTACTTTTTGCACTAAATCCAGTAATATTATTTGTAAGACTTGAAACCGTTTCTGAAATAACATTATTTGAAAAATTTTGGATTGGAATCGAAATCCCGACAGAAAGAAGTACAACGAAAACTAACGTTGTAATTTGTCGCAAAAACATTGATTTTCTCCTTATGAAAAATGTATAGGGTTTTAATGGGGGAGTTTTCTCCCCCATTAAGGTTTAGAACGTCAAGAGTTGAGAAGGTCCGCCAGAGCCAAGAGACTGTGACTGACTACTAATGGACTGACTCACGAAAGCGGCAAGAGAAAGAAGGGTCTTCTTGTCTGCATGATCGATTTCAACGAACTGATCAAATTCAGCATCTTCTTTATATTTCTTAAGATATGAAGAGATGCCAGCATCGGCAGTGTTTACCCCAATGAGAATATTGAGGATAGATTCCATGTATTCGTCTTGACGTGCCTTTTCAACCAGATTCTTGATCGTGCCTGGATTGAATTTGGAAGCGTTATCGGCGCCGTCAGTGATGACGAAGTTGATTGCATTTACTGTAATGCCTTGAGATACAAGATTCTTGGCATAGGTCAGTGCAGATTCAATAGTTGTATGAGAACCATCATAAAGGGCTGTCATACCACGAATTTGAACAGCGTTGGTGTATTCACTGGAATTGATGCCGGAAAGCATTTTGTATCCGTGAAATTCTTCAACGTCTTCACTGAAGGTGACTACACGCATCATCAGATTTTCACGTCGAGGGTTTTTGTCGTCGTTACAAGTTTCGAAAATGGTCTTGAGGCAAGCAATCAATTCGTCTTTGAAACTTGCAACAGAACCCGAAACATCAACAACAAGAGTTACGAGAGTAATTTCGCTGGACTCAACTTCATCAGCACGAATGGCTGAGAATTGATATCCGGTTGGAGTTTGAATGCTCTCCAAGTCGTCGCCAATTTTAGGCATATCCTTTTCCTTTCAGTCGGAGGTTATTTTTTGTAAGTCTTACTCGTTCCAGAATTTCTCTGTGGTCGTAACCTGCATACCACGAGCGATCATTCGTTGAACGAAATCATCACTGACATCCTTGAAGTGGGCACTTACGCCAGCATCAGGACTTACAACGGGTGAGGTGGTATCTTCAAGAAGAATGAATTTACCAACACTATCATCACTGAAATTGTCGGCAATATCAAGAACCGTATTGGCGACACAGTGAGAAAGAGCTTCTCCAGTGATAAGAATGGCGTCAGCATTTTCAAGTGACTGAAGAAGATTTACATTGAGTTGGGTAGAAGGGTCTTTTGGATCAGGAACATCCGCTTTAAGCGCAGAGAAGTGTTCCGTTTTCCAGTTTGAACCCTTAGTAACACGATTTACAATTGCAATGCTTTCGTGTTCCCAGCGGCGAATTGCTTTTGAGAATTCATCGACAAAAGCGCCGCCTTGATCTCCGATAATGCAGTGAGGAGGCCAAAGGCACATTGGATAGCGAGAGTTTTTTCCGAGAGTTTTGTTATACTCACGAAGGGAGGTAAGATAGTCATGGAAAAGGTTATACCAACCTGGATTTCGAGGATTCCAAGTTCCACTTTCCAAATCTTCAATTGTAATCATCGTGAATGGTGGAGGGTTATTTCCCTTTGAATCCACCCATGCACAAGGATGCGCAATATGAAGTTCAGGGTGACAGTCCATTGTTACGTGGATGTCATCGAAGGTGCGCTTATCAATCCCCTTGTGAATAAATTTCACAAGACGTTCAATATCATTTTCCGCACCCTTTACGTAGAGAGATCCTGCTGGATCGCAGAAGTCTTTCTGAGGGTCAATCACCAGTAAGTGAATTTTCTTTGGCATAGCCTGTTACTCCTTTAGAGTTTGATGTTTCTGATCTCATGGATAATCTACGAAAAATAAAAACGATTGTCAACTGAATTGGCCAGAATCATACTCCATAGCCTCTTTCCAATACTCGTAAGTCGTTTCGCCTATGATTTCTGGACTTTCTTCATAGACCTTCTTTAAAGCATCAAAAAGGGCTTTTGAAAGACTTCCTTTTTCAAAAAGTTGCATTGAGATTAAAATTCTTGTCATTCTCAAAAAGTTATGGTTTCTAGGTCTTAACCAGACCTTTTTTCTTTCTTCCCAGTTATGTGCTCGCTCGATTAAGGTTTCATCGGCTTTGAATTTCACTGTAAACCCATAAAATACAATGAATCTAAAAAAACAAGAAAGAATCATAACGCTAATGGAAAAACATACGACTAATTCATAACTACTGATAACACTCTAACGAAAATAAAATCTGTGTCAATGGAAATTGGCCACTAATTCAAATTTTCAATTCTAAAAATCAAACCATTGACAATTTCTTTACTGTCAAAAGTGGGAACTATCTCCCAATTAAACCTTATACCTTTATATTCATCTCCACCTTTTGGAGACTCTAATTTCTTTCCAGTAGAAATTGCATTTTTATGATCTTCAACCCAATCAGGTCTGTCTTTTTCTAACTCTGGAAAAATTTCATAGTGTTTTTTTCCAATAATAGTTTCGATAGTATAATCTTTAGAAAGACCAAAATGATCCAACCATTCTTGAGTGCAGGTTTTGTATGGTAAACCATCTTCTACCCCAACATAAGCACAGGACACAGGCATATGTTTTGAAAACTGAACGAGCGTTTCTCTCTCTTCTACGGTAAAATCTATATCTCGCAATATACCGGACATAAAACGTGGTTTGTTATCTATGTCATATTCTACAACGTGCCCAATAGACTCTACCCACCTCTCATTGTCTTGACCATCTAAAATTCGATATTTAGCACTTACTGTTTTAGAAATTCCGTTTTTGGCTAAATTGAAATTCTCAATACATTTTTCAACATCTTCTTTATTTATCCTGCTTGTCCAATAAGCACCTAAGTCATTTTTATTTTCTTCAATAATTTTAAAATTGAAAGATAACAATTCTATCCAAGAATGAGAAAGCCAAATTTCATTTGTTTGAATGTCCCACTCCCAATAACCATAGTTTTCTGAGAATACTGAAAATTTGTTTTGCTCTCTCATTAATATTTCTTTTAACGTATTAATTTCCGTAAGGTCTCTAGATATAATAAAAAACAAAGTTTCCTTATCTAGATCTACTTTACATACTTTTTCATTAATGAAAATTTTATTTTTGTCTTTTTTGACATACTTGATATTTCTTATTTTAGGTAATTTTAAGTTTTCTATTTTCGTTAGAGTGAAATCATCATTGACATTTTCAATCAATTCACTATAATTTAAATTTACTAAATCTAATTGCTCGAAACCCAGACCATCTAAAGCATATGGATTCATATAGAGAATCTTACCTTTAGTGTCAATGACTACAATATAGTCTCTGGCTTGAACTAACATTTCTTTTGAAAATTTAGAGAGATTGAAAATTATCTCATCCTTAACGTTCTCACTAACATGTTTTAAAGCCTCGACAAGAGTCCCCTTTAAATTCTCAATTGCATCTTCCGTTTCTTTTGGAACGCCTTTTTTATTACTTACTTTTTCAAGAAAATATTCTATCATACAAAAACTCCATTTTCGGAAATCTCATTCTTATGTTCTCAATAAAATTCAAAAAACCTCTGATTACATTTGTGTTGGATTAGAATATAGTCTTCTTTTCAGTCTTCAAATACTTCTGTTTCATCTTCTCAATATCTTGATTGTCCCCATTTGCTATCTGAGACAGAACATCACCATGACAAGACTTAGGCTTACAAAAACAACCTAAGACTTTATCTTTTAATTCTGACCTTATCTCCTCAATAGAAGGGGGATTTAAACCTTCAATTTCAATGATTCTAAGAATCCATTTTTCATACATCTCAATAGATTCTTTTCTAGAAGAGACTTGAACCTGAGCTTTCGTTTTATCTACATCCTTGTGGGTAAATGGATTGCCCCACTTAGAGCCTCTTCCAATGTAAATGTCATACAAATCTTTATTTTTGTTTACAACTTTATTGAGAGACATTTAAAAACCTTAGAATCTAGTTTTGTGTTCTGGAATCATAATTCTCATACGACAACCATCATGGATATATTTCTTCATCTTCCCAGCGTCCAATATAAAAAAATGTGCATTATAGAATTCCTTTAAACATCACCACAACTTCAACTCTCTAGTTATGGGATCTATTCTTTCTGGATAATCAGGACCAATGGCTATACAAGTAAAAGTAGGTTCACCATGAAATTCAGTAGCGCCGGAATCAATAACTTTTTCTACAGTCAATCCTGCACTTTTAGCTTCCTCATATATTCTGTTGAGTTCTTCTTCCGAATCAACTCTCAAGGCTATCTTGGTGAACTTATTTTCCAACCAATCAAGTTCTGCATCGGAAAGAGGAATTGAAGAGTTATGAAACTCAAAAGCCTTAGTCAATACTTTCTCTTCTTTCGTCTCCAATTGAGGTTGACGAGAATCTATTACTTTTCTAGATAGAAAAATCATGGCTGCATGAGCTGCTTGAGCCATCATCTTACCTTTGCGCATTTTTAAATCTGAGCGCATAACGATTACTTGTTTTGGTTCTTTCTTCATGTCTTCACTCTCATTTCGAATTTACTTTCTTGATATATAAGGCTACGACAACTTTCACATCTACTTGAAAGATCTAAAATGGAATTCTCAATATTCACATTTAAATAATAATATTCTGGATAGATTTCTTTTAAGTCTGGAAGATCGTTCAATGGACTCCTATGATTCATTCCTCTTCGAATCATCTCCTCAGCCAATTCATCGTGCCTTGACCTTAAAGCATTTAATTGAATTTGTACAATGGGAGAAAATCTTCCATTAATCCTATGTCCTTTTCTAAAACTGGGAATGTGCTTATGAATCTCTCCATGCTCACCTAATAGATGTTTCCTACAGAGACATCTTGGATTGATCATCCACATTCTCACGTTAGAGTCCTATTCTTCTTTACCTGAATCTAAATCGAAAGACAATAGCAAGGTAAAGACAATCGCTGGAATTCCAGGTATTAATGAAATAACGTCAACCATTACTTGCGGAATTGTTTCTGGAAGAAAAACCCATCCAGTCATCATCATTCCTACAATCTGTAGGAGGGAAAATAAAATCCACAAACAAATTGTAGATGTTAGGACTTTTACTCTACTGATAAATATCATTTTTTAACTTCCTTTTAAGTTGAAGGAAATGTAGAATAAAAGTTATCAGTTGTCAATCTTTTTGGCCAAAAAAAATCCCCTCCGAAGAAGGGATTCAATGTCATTCAATGAGGGCGGTTATTCGACCTTTTGTAGTCAATCCGGTAATTCGATTAGTCTCTTTACCGTCTTTTTCAAAGACCAAGGTAGGCAACGAAGACACTCCATTGTCCTGAGCCTTATCTATTTCAGTATCTACGTTGACATACTCAATTTCGACCTTCCCTTTAAACTCTTCTTCAATTTCCTTCAAAACAGGTTTAAGTTTTTGACAGGGACCACACCAATCAGCATAATAATCTATAATCTTAATCATTCAAGTATCCTTTTGAAGTTTTGGCAGCTCCGTCAGGTCTCGAACCTGAAATCTTCTGATCCAAAATCAGACGTGTTACCAATTCCACCACGGAGCTACATATTTTTTAATACGATTTATTTTAGGCCCATAATATGATGAATCATCATTTTTTCTTGCAACTCCTTATCTTCAATCAATGGGTTAGCATTGAACTTTGCTCTAATCTCGTTGATTGAAGGCATTTCTGGAATATCTTCCTCATTTGGATGCCCACCAATTATTTCTAACAAAGAAGGATAACAATCCTTATCGAGAATTACTGGCTTCACTCTCTGTGTCGGAAACTTTCTAAAATCTCCATCATTAAGAATTAAAGCCTTCTCTATAATAAAGTAGAGTTTTTCTAAGAAACTTTGATCGGCACCAGCACAATAATCAAGTGCGACAAAATCGTCTCCTTCATATCCCGCTTTAACTCTCATCCCATAAAGGACTGGGGGTCACTCCAATAATGATTTCTCTGGAACCAAACTTGGCTTTTTTGCAGTGAACCCAATTTGGAAGAATATCTCCGACTTCATGAAACTTAGTCATTTTTATTCCTTAAGGGATTAGAATCTGAAAGTATAAAAGTAATGACTGATTTTATTTTTTCCAAAACTTCTGGCTGCTCTTTTATACTTTTTTTGTCTTCTTCCGTCAATTCTCTCAACTTCATATCTTTTGTATAAATGGCGACATTGGCACATCTAATACAGATTGAAATAGATCCTTCGGTTGGACTGTGATCGCCTTCGCCAGTATGGGCGTCAAGTCCTTTTCCACATTTTTTACAAGTAATAGGTTCTGTGATTGTGGTTGACATTTTTATATCTTTCAAAAGAAAAAATGGCACGCCATGAGGGACTCGAACCCCCGACCGCCTGATTAGCATTTGTTTTTTGGCAAGTCAGTGACTCCACCATGAATTTCTTGATGACAACGGTTACAGAATATAACGCACTTGTCAAGTTCGTTTTTAATTTTTTCCCAACTTCTTAATCTAAGTTTATCCCAATTGACATCTTTTTCTTTGGGATCTAAGTGGTGAAAATCAAGGGAACCATAATATTTACTATATCCACAACAAACACATTTTTCGCCTTTGTATTTTATTGCTTTCTTTTTCGTTTCTATCCATCTTTCTACGCAGTACTTATTGAAACATGATTTGCAATAACTACTTGTTCTATTTTCTTTGCCTTTTTTATAGAAATCTAAATCATCTTTTTCTTTTTCACATCTAGAACACTTCTTCATAATATCTCCTCCAAAACGGATTTGATATTATATTTTGAATAGGATAGAAGGATTCCTTCTAAAGAAGTGTTTAGCGCATCCAGTAGGATTCGAACCTACGACCCACGGTTTAGCTTACCAACTACAACTTTCGCTGCCTCTTTCGGGTTTGTGGTCTGGACTCTCTCTTCACCATTTCAGGTGTCATCTCGTTGAGTCTCTGCACGTTCCTCTTTCGAGGCTTCGCTCAGGATTGCCATTTTAAAGGTTTCCCTGAATTTGAGATGATCCACTTTACAGGTTGTACATTCCCTGCAAAGGCTCCTTACTTAAAGACCGTTGCTCTATCCAACTGAGCTATGGATGCGCTAAACACTCCTTTTATTTTTCAAAGAACACTAACCAGTTGCTCTATCCAACTGAGCTACTGGCGCACAAAATATTTTAGGGTGAAAGTCCCAAACCCTAAACAGACCTTCAAATTCACTTTTTCGACTCTTTGAAGCGTTAGTCGAGTGCTTTCCGTTCTGTGAAACTTACAAAAATCTACAAAAGATTCTCTGTTCACTTTCTGCTTCATCAAGATAGCAAATAGTTTCAATTTATTGAAACTATTTGACTTACATTCTCTCCACAGACTTTAATTTCC
>Ga0210043_1001334_pt1 | contig 21098 bp, 25 predicted proteins | sample CryGeymet201501t_FD_183990 | JGI IMG/M metagenome (GOLD analysis project Ga0210043, IMG submission 183990) | Groundwater microbial communities from Crystal Geyser aquifers in Utah, USA - Crystal Geyser metaG 2015-01t (SPAdes) (version 2) | ecosystem: Environmental > Aquatic > Deep subsurface >... | reverse complement strand
CTATTTTCATCCAATTTAAACTTAACATCAAAAGTTAAATTACAATTTTGGAAGTCATTTCGTCCAAATAAAACAACTTACTATCCAGTTGGTATGACAGGGAACATTGATACTAAACTTGAAACCTTACAATTAGATGATTGGTTGAATCTCAAAATTTCTTTAAATAAATATATCCAAAATGAAATAAAAGAACGCCAAGAAAAAATGATTCCCGAAGAGTATTTCACACAACAAAAAATTTACAAATACCTTCTAGAAGATATGAATTTGGTTTGGAATGGGAATATCAAAAAAATTCTAATTCAAGAGCAAGGCTCGGAATCTTTGGATTGGAATCACTCTATTTCTATACAATCTGGACGGATCTCTGCAAAAGCAAACCAACAAAATTCTAAAAATTCTCTTTCGTTCAGTTCACAATTTGCAACTAAATCACCTTATATGGAATTTAATATTAATTTGGATGATTTTGAATGGAAGAAGCCAATTTTTCAACTTTGTGGAAAAGATATTATACCAGATAAAATTGATTTAGATTACCGATTTCGTTCTAGTGGATCCGATTTTAATTCGATAACCAAACAAGGAAATCATTCATCTACTTGGAATCTCAAAAATAGTAAAATTTACGAAGATAATAAAAATTCTGAAACTACAAATAATACAGATCGTTTTCCATTGCCTGGATGGAGTAATTCAGAAGAATTTGATCTAAGTTTTGAAATGGATCATTACTTTGAAAATTCGTATTATAGGAGTATAAGTATAATTTCTAAATCAGGAAAAGAGTGGAAGGGTTTTGGAAATACCAAAAACAATCTACCTAACTATACACTTTATGGTAAGGTAGATAATGAATACAAAACAATACAATTGGTAGAGGAAGCAGATACTTGCAAATGAATATAAAAAGAAACATTACGATACTTGGAATAATTTTCATTTTATTTTTTTCTATTAATTGTAGTGAAGAGCAGTCAGATTTTAAAACCGAAGGACCCATGCAATTAGAGGGCGTTTGGGAAATTTTGCCATCTTCATCTCATTCAAGACTAGACTTCAATACAAAATCAGGTTATGCCATTCTTATAACAGATATCAATCTTGAAGGCTTTCTCTCTCAAGAATCCAAAGAATATATTTTACTTTCTGACGGCAAAGGTGTTCGTATTCAATCAGAATCAGAAACAGTTCCCACAGGTTATTTTTTATTCCAAGACAGGAAGAAAAAAGTCTGGTTAGGGCTTTGGAAGGAAGAATTGGTCCGTTTAGTTCAGACCAAGTGAAATAGATTACTTAGTCTTTTTTAAAGCTTTAAGTTTAAACTTAGATGTAAACTTAAATATTAAGTCGAGATAGAACGTAGATAATTCATAATTGTCTTTGCTGCATTGTGAGACCCATCGCTTTCTTGCAATTCTCTCGTTTTTACTGCTAGAACTTTATCAGAAATCTTTTTTCGGTATTTAGTATCATCTAAAATTCGAATAGTTTCTTCAGAGATATAATCACCATTGCATTCCGCTTGTAAGAGCTCTCTACAAACCTCTTCGCCAGCTAGAATATTCACAAGACCCACATTCTTAGTACGTAATAGTAAGCTTCCTATTATATAAGTAAGCATACTTACCTTATAAACTATCACCATAGGTTTTGCAAAATATGTGGCTTCTAGAGTTGCAGTTCCCGAAGCAATCAAAAGAATTTCTGATTGTTCCATGACTTGAAGGGAAGAATTAAAAGCATATTGAATCATTAAATTAGGATTCTTCTTTTTGAATATTGCTATCTGTTCAAGAATGAAGTTTTCATATTTAGTATTGATATTTGGAAGTAAGAAAAGAAACTTTTTAGCCTTTTTATCTTTAGCATAATGATCCACAATTTTACTTGCTGAAGATAGCAATGGAACTGTAAGTTTTTTGATTTCCTGGCCCCGAGAACCGGGAAGAAGTCCGATGATATGACGATTTTCTAAAATTGTTTTATCAATTTTAATAGGAGATTCTTCTTTCTTACTATCACGAATCCTCTTAGAAATAGGATGACCTACAAAAAATGCATTAACTCCATATTTGCGGTAAAGATCTTCTTCAAATTGAAAAAGTGTAAGCATTAGATCTATATTCTTTCGAATATGGTAGATTCGATTGAATTTCCATGCCCAAATCTGAGGAGAAACATAGAAAATCACTTTAATATCATGTTTCTTTAGTCTTTCCGCCAAACGTAAATTAAATCCAGGATAATCAATAAGAATGACTACTTTAGTTCCTCTATTGAGAATCTCCTGGATCAATCGTTCTAAAAGTTTTTTAAGGAAGCTATATTTTTTTAGAATTTCGAAGAAACCAATAACACTGAGATTTTCAATATCCTCAATACATTCTAATCCTTCCTCAAGCATAGCAGATCCACCGACTCCATAGAAATGAGAATCTGGGAGGTAACGATTTAAAATATGCAACAATTCAGCACCGAGAATATCACCTGAATGTTCTCCTGCTAAAATAAAAATGGAATCCTTAGATTTCTTCTTAGTTGAAGTGGCTAAGGATTTCTTAGTTTTGCTAGAGTTTTTGGAATTGGTTGATTGCTTTTTTGCCTTGGCTGCCATAACACACTAAATTGATTTTATTTTTTTCTGCATATTCGATAGTATCTTTGGGACGAATTACAATAGTTTCATCTTCTCGGATGGCTAGAGTTCTGCAACCTGCTTTCTTAAGTATTTCCAAGGTTTGAACGCCAACAGCAGGTAGATCAAATCTTTCATCCTGGGATGATTTTGAAGATTTGCATACAACTGATCCACCTTTTTTATGTGTCAATTGACCCGCTCTTAAAATTGTCTCATCTGTCCCTTCAACAGCTTCAACAGCTATAACAGATTTTTCTAGAACCACAACTGATTGACCAATATCAAGATCGGCTATTTTTTTTGCATAATCCATACCGAACACAACGTCCTCGATTTCTATGGAACTCAGTTTCTTTTTGGTATAACGACCCTGTTTAAGAAGTAAAGGGGATAGAAATTTCTTTTGTGATTCAAAAATGATTCCGTGTTTTTCAAATTCTTCAGCAATCGCTAAAAATATTGGATGATCATTTCGATTAATAGTTTTTGCAAGAATAGATAAGGCCTTCAGGTCAAATTTCAATCCCTTGAAAAGTAAATCCTTTCTAACTTTTCCTGTGAGTAAAATTCTGTTGATATTTTCTTTCCTACAGAGTTTAAGTATTGAACCAATTTTAGTTAGGTGAACTTGAATTGTTCGTGAAGGCTCTACATTTGGATCAAAATCAGATTCTTTTAAGCCTAATAGAATAGGATCCTCTCCCATCCTTATAGCCTCTTTTAGTCCAATGAAAGGTAGCTCACCTCCACCAGCAACTATACCTAATCTACCCAACTATGATTCAGTAGAAGTAGGTTTTGGTGTTGAACTAGTACTTGGACTAGCTGGGGGACTTGTCTGTGAAGATGTTGTTGAAGACTCAGACTTTTTGTAATCATTTACATAAAATCCTGATCCTTTGAAAATGATACCAGAACCTCTGGATATCAATCTCTCAACTTCACCAGATTTCTCACAAAGACAATTAGTCAGCGCATCATCTTTCATTGATTGAAAATGTTCGAATTCTTTTCCGCAGGTTTTACATCTATAATCATAAGTTGGCATAATTCAATCTCCTGACATCCTTATATCATTCTTTTCCGATTCGAAATCCGTATAGATAAGCTGTATCTCCCGAACGATTCTCAGCTTGAGGAATACAAATTTCCCAGGAATAATTCCCTTTTTCAATAGCACTTGAATCTACTGGGTAGGATTCAATATTACTCAAGATGCCTGAATTTTTACGAATCAGTGTTCCAAGTAAATTAGACTGCTTATTTACAGAGATCTTAAGAGCAACGGTTTCTCTGGAAGACATATCGTCTATCATAAATTTCTTTCCATTCAACTCGAGTTCTGTAGCACTTGCTCTTAAGGAAAATGCAGCTTTGGAAGTTCCTAAAGCTGAAATATGAAAGTCGGCAATAGGAGTTGGCTGCTCTGAATCTAAACTGTCAAAATACACTTCTATGAAATTTTTCTTACCTGAGAATTTCCTACAGATTTTACTTACTTTTCCATCTGTAGGACGATACAGGGTAAATCCAACCTCACCATGACGTAGGTTTCTGGATGTTTGTTTGTAATCTCCATAAAAATACAATGGCATTGATTCTGGTCTCCAAGTATCAAAATCAATTTGCGCAAAGTATTCTAATGACGAAAATCGCGATTTACATCGATCTACTAATTCTTGGTTAGGTGATATATTTTGTAGCTGTGGACTAAATATCCAACCTGATAGAAAATGTTTAGTCGAGAAACATTCTAACCAAACTCCTGTCTTGCCAGCGATAGTTTCCTCTCTAGAATCCTTATCAAAGCAATACAATTCTTCTGCATGCAAAAGCTGTAATTTAGAAGGATACTCAACACCTGGGCCAGAGCGAAAATTTACTCTGTCAGCCTGTAATTTATATAGATTATCAAAGAAAGCTGTAGTCTCTTGGGTAGCCAGGAAGTGAATAGTTTCGTGCAAGAAATTGATTTCTATTTCCCCAATTGGATCCATAGGAGAACGAAATAGTTCAACTATGGCAATAGATGTATCTTTCATGAAATTTCTAGGATCTTCTAAAAGTATTCGATTTAAGTATTCAGAATTTTTGTCAGGTGGATTGCAAAATATTGTAGAATGAACTCTTTCTAAAAGTGTCTTTTGATACCAGTAGGCATGTTTCTTTAAATATTTAAAAAAGGGATCCTCTAGATGAGTACAGGTTGTTCCATTTACTTGGTATTCAGTATGTGTAATTTCATGATAATCATTTAAATCAGAAATCCATTCTTTCTTTTGGGATTCATTTTGATTTTGATTGATTTTCTTCTCAATTCCAGAAACAGCAAGAGATAGAAGGGCGTAATCTTCTTCTTCTAAACTTCTTTCAGATTCATAAATTTCTATAACTCGAAAAAAATTACCCTTATCAATATAATCAAGTGCTCTTTCATGAGTTTCTCTATGATCAATTAATAGGTAAGCCGCAATAGATGCTACTATAAAGATGGAAGCAGCAACTGTAAAAACTCTTGAGAGTATCACAAATTACTAGGAACCAATTTTTCTTTATCGATTTTATATTCATCAAAGAGAGAATTTTTAGCAACGTAATATCTGTGTAAATTAATATTATAATCTACTTTTGCTCGAATCAAACTTAACTGATCTTGAACCAATGAGTCTAGAGCATTTTTAACTGCTACCGCATTGAATCTGCCTTGTTGGAAGCTTCTAACAACACCATTATAGTATTTCTTAGATTCACCTTCAGTTACTTTTGCATTTTCATATATTTTATAACTGGATTTAAGCAGATCTATGCGAGTTTTAATATCATCGGCTACTGCCTTAACTAAATCCGATTCTTCAAGCAGTGCTTGTCTCTTTTGAATTTCTGCATCCCGAATGCCAGCTTCTACACCTTTGTCATTCAAAGGGTAGGAAAAATCTACTGAACCTTGGCGGATTGGGTATTTGTAAGATGAAATTCCATTTCCCTTATCTGAAAAGTTTTCTTTAGAGCTAACTAAATTTTGGCCTTGGTAACCTATTGAACCAGAAACCTTTAGAGTAGGTAAGGCATCCGAGTTAGCAATTTTTAAAGCTAGTTCAGAGTTTTCTTTCTTTCGTGCCATGTTTCTGAAATCTGCTCTATGTTTATAAGCATAGGCGAGATCAGAATCATAATTTAATTTGCTAGGTAATGTTTCTGCTAATGGAGTTATATCATTGAATTTTGTATTTTCGTTTAAGGCTAGAGTTCGTATCAATTTTCTCTGAGCTTCATCTCTATCTACAACTGCTTTTTGCAATTGGCTTTCCGCTTGAGCATACAAAGCATTCCATTGGTTTACTTCAAATCCTTCCGATAGACCTAATGATCTCTTTCTAATTGTAAGGTTTCTAATATTTTTTGTATTTTCCAATAGCTGCTCATAGGTTTCTACCGAATTATCTTTAACTGAATAATCCCAATAATCTACTAGGGATTCAACAATCAATTGAGATAATTCTTGTTCAAGTTGGTCTTGCAAAATCAATGTGTTGTTCTCTAAGATTTGTTCTGTTTTTCTCTCTTTGTAACCAAAAGCATTTTTCAAGAGATCTTGAGCTATCGTTACACTGACCGAGCTAGTGTAGAGTGGGCCAATGCCAAGAGCACCAAAACCGGAAGGTGTACGAAACTGATCTTCAAAGGCATTAGAATCAAAGCGTTTCGTGTTTACGTTTACCTTGAAATAAGTTCCTGTACTGAACAATTTTTCAATGCCAGCATTGTAAGTATTGGTTTGTTGTTTCGTTCCAGAAAAAATATTATTTTGATTGAATGGCAACTTTTGTTGGTCAATAGAAGCATCCGCTACTGCGCGCCAAGCATACTTGCCTTGGTTTTTTTGTTGGTTAGTGTCTGCTTTGGCTAAATCCAATTTTTTTCGCAAAATGTTAGGATTATTTTCAAGGGCACGATTGATTGCCTCATCTAGTTTTAGATTAGTTTCCTTAACAGTTTGATCATTCGTTATAGATGGTTTATTTGCGATATCGCCAGATTCTATAATTTCAGAATCATTCGTAGAAATTAAATTACTTTCTTCAGGGTTCTTTGTTTCAGCTGTTGAACAAAAGCTGAGGGTTAGTAATGATATTATTAATAATAATCGAGAGATCATAGCCTTGTAAAAAATTCTCCAATTCCAGATTAAGGAAGCACTTTCAAAAATCAAAGAGATTAATATAGTAACATTCTCTAATTAATAGACATCGGTCGAGGCATTTTTCAATACGGGAAATGAGTAAAAATGCATTAAAAATCAAACATGGGTACCAATACTAGTAAACCCATGTTTTTCATTTGGAAAATTACTTAATAGCTGCCTTCATTTTCTCACCGACTTCAGCAATAGACTGACAGACATGAATTCCTGCATCCTTCATCGCTTTCATCTTAGATTCAGCTGTTCCTAGACCACCAGAAATAATGGCACCAGCGTGTCCCATTCTCTTTCCTGGAGGGGCAGTTTGACCTGCTATGAATCCAACTACTGGTTTCTTCACATGAGCTTTGATATACGCAGCAGCTTCTTCTTCCGAGGTTCCACCAATCTCACCAATCATTACAATACCTTGAGTTTCAGGATCTTCATTGAGAAGTTTAATAGCTTCTGTGTGATTCATCCCAGGAACTGGATCTCCCCCGATTCCGATACAGGTAGATTGTCCCAAACCTTGCTTGGTGATTTGAGCTACAGATTCATAAGTCAAAGTTCCAGATCTAGAAACAAGACCAATATGTCCTGGACTGTGGATAAATCCTGGCATAATTCCAAGCTTCTGCTTAGCACCTGGAGTGATCACTCCAGGGCAGTTTGGGCCTACTAGCTTAGTCTTAGAATTTCTAAGAACTGAGTATACCTTCAACATATCATGGGTTGGAATTCCTTCTGTGATACAAATTACTAATGGAATTTCAGCAAAAATTCCTTCTAGAATTGCATCCGCTGCAAATGCTGGGGGCACAAAAATTACCGCCGCATTTGCACCTTCATTTTTCATAGAATCTTCTATAGAATTGAAGACAGGAACTTTATTTTCCCATTTGCTTCCGCCCTTGCCAGGAGTAACCCCAGCAACTAGCTTAGTTCCGTAATCCAACATCTGTGTTGCATGGAAGGAACCTTCTTTACCAGTGATTCCTTGAACCACTACTCTTGTGTTTGCATCTACTAATACTGCCATGATTTACTATAATCTCCGTTATTTAATCAGCTTGGCAATCGTAGCCGCTGCTTCTCTAAGGTCATCGACACCTGTAATCTTCAGGCCGCTTTTATTGAGAACTTCTCTTCCCAAATCTGCATTGGTTCCTTGCAATCTTACAACGAGAGGAACTTTCAAATCCACTGATTTTGCAGCTTGGATAATACCTTCTGCAACCATATCACAGCGAACAATTCCACCGAAGATATTTACAAAGATTCCTTTTACGTTTGGATCGCTAAGGATAATTTTAAAACCATTGGTAACAGTCGTAACATTTGCTCCGCCTCCAACATCCAAGAAGTTAGCAGGTTCAGCTCCCGCAATTTTTACGATGTCCATAGTTGCCATAGCAAGACCCGCACCGTTTACCATACAGCCGATGTTCCCATCGAGTTTTACATAATTGAGATTGAATTCGCTAGCTTGTAATTCTAGAGGATCTTCTTCTGATTTATCTCTATAATTCGCATTGTCTTCGTGTCGAAACATTGCATTCTCGTCTAAATCCATCTTGCAGTCACCTGCAACGATTTCATTCTCTGTTGTTAGAATAAGAGGATTGATCTCAAGTAGAGCGCAGTCTTCTGCAATATAAGCTTCATAAGTTTTGGTAACCAAGTCTTGGAAAGACTTCATTGCTTCTTTAGGAATATTCAAAGCAAAGGCTAAATTTCGAATTTGGCTAGTCTGAACACCAATTCCTGGATCAATAAAGACCTTTAGAATCTTATCAGGAGTATGCTCGGCAACTTCTTCGATCTCCATTCCACCTTCGGTAGAAGCCATAATAATGGTTTTTCGAGTGGCACGATCTAGAAGAATAGATAGATAGTATTCTTTGGCAATTTGAAGACCTTGTTCTAGGTAGACTTTCAAAACCTTTTTTCCTTCAGGGCCAGTTTGAGGAGTGATCAACTGCATTCCGAGAATTTTCTCGATAGCAGCTTTGGCATCATCTTGGGTTTTTGTAACCTTGACTCCACCACCTTTTCCTCTACCACCTGCATGGATTTGGGCTTTGACAACGACTACAGGAGATTTGGTAACTACATCAGAGTAGGCCGCTTCCCAGTCTTCTTTTTTATCTATAACGACACCGTAAGGAACATTGGCCTTGTGTCTTTTGAGGATTTCTTTGGCTTGGTATTCGTGAACTTTCATGGATTCCTTTGGATAACAAAATCTAAAAGTAGTGTTTTTGTATTACGCTCTTGTGTCATTCAAAAAAATGCATCATGGTCATAGATACGGAATTACTGATTAATAGCTTTTTAAAAGCTATACGTTATGGAATTTAATGTTAATCTCTCGGAATACAAAAATCATTAGAAATTAGTTAAATCCACAATGATTTTAGAAGAAATTATCTTGGTTTTAAAGATTTTGCAGAACCAATCGAATGATTTCGGATGCTTCTTTAGTTCCAGAGTTCCAAAGTCTTTCCACTTCTTTACGAGAGTTTTTTTCATCGAAACCTAGTTGTATCAGACCGAGGATGGCAAGGTCTTTGGCGTTATTTTCCAATCTAGGCGAGATATCTTTTTCTAAGGTTACCGTAGATGAATCGGAATTATTTTCATCCTTAGATTCAGAAGTATCTTTCTGCAAAAAGCTTTCTAATTTCTTCAAATTCTGTTTGAGTTCAAAGAGAACTTTTTCAGAAGTCTTACCTTTGACTTTAGGAATTTTTTCTAAAGCAGCCTTGTTCTCATCTGTTGCTATTGTAAATAGACTGTCTGCATTGTAAAAGGAAAGAATCTTGAGCGCTGTAAGTTCTCCGATTCCGTTGAGAGACTTCATCAGTTGAAAAAGTTCTCTATCTCGAGGATTTATAAAGCCAAATAATTTCTGGTTGCGATCAGTAATAGAGTGAAAGATATAAAGTAAAACATCTTTTTTTCTGGCCTTAGATTTCAAATGGAGATGAGTAGGGAAGGTTATAAAAACTTCATAGCCTAAGCCTGAAGATGTTTCAATAAGCACTGAGCTTAGATCCAACCTAAGAACTTGACCTCGCAAACTTCCTATCATGTAAAATTGAGAATGATATAGATCGATTGCAAGACAAGGACTTTTTCCATTCTAAAATTTTACTAGGAAAAATCTATAGACGAATTCCTCTCTATTCTCTACACTTAAATTTGTTCCAAAATTCCACATTTGTAAATCATTTAATGCCAAAAGATATAAATAACTCTTCTCCCAAGCGAATTCTCATTTCAGGAATTACTGGATTTCTCGGGACAAATCTTCTAGCACATTCTTCTTTTCTCAGAGAGAGAGCCATCCCAGTAGCAAGAGAAGATTTTCGAATTGTTTCTGATTTTCCAGATGCTGAAGTAGCACTTCACTTGGCCGGACTTGCTCACCAATCCTACTCTGCCTCCGATGGAGACTTGTATTTCAAAAGCAATGTGGACTTAAGTTTGGATTTTATGCAGAAATCATCTGAGAAGGGTGTTCGGCATTTTATCTTTGTCTCAACTGCAAAAGTATTTGGCGAAGGAAGTGAGGAAGCTTATACTGAAAACTCAGTTCTTCAGCCCCAGGATATTTATGCCAAGTCTAAGGCACTCGCTGAGGAAAAATTAACGGAACTTGCCTCTAAGCTTGGGCTGCAACTTTCCATCCTTCGACCTCCTTTGATTTATGGACCAAATTCCAAAGCAAACTTTCGATCTCTTTGGAATGCTATCGCAAAAGGTTATCCCATTCCAGTATCCACTCGAAAAAACCAACGAAGCATTCTCTCAACTTACAATTTTGCCGATTTCTTAGAAACTTTGCTAGGTGAAAATTCTAAAAATCAACCAAATCATCACCAAGTTTATCTTTTGCAAGATCCACACTCAGTCTCGACCAAAGAATTGGTAAGAAGCATTGCTAAAGCACAAAATTTACAACCTAAAATACTTCCTATCCCCCATTCTTTAGGCTTCTGGGGCACAAAAATGATTGGGAAATCTTTAGCTTGGCAAAAATGGACAGGTTCTTTTTATTATAATAATTATGTCACTAAAGAGATTTTATCTTGGGAACCCAGATTCTCAACGAGTAAATCTCTAGCCCTTGTGTTCAAAAATTGAACGAAAGATATTGACATTTTTTCTACCAAAATCAATCTGGATTCATTGATTCTGGGACTGACGCGGCGGAGCTACGCCTGGCATTCTGATTTTTCAAATTTTTCTTTGCAATTCTCTCTACAAAAATACCTATTTGGCTCTTCTCTTTCTATTTATAGCACCTTTTCTTCTTTCTGCAACATTGGTTTACCTTTGGCAGAATACACTTCGGAAAAGACAGATTTTCGATCATCCCAACCACCGAAGTTCTCATATTCATCCCACACCAAGATCGGGAGGAGTAGGAATCTTCCTTGCTTTCTGGGTAGGAATGTTTGCCTTAGTCTGCATTCCAGAAGCTTTCGATTTTAATACAAACCTAGGTTCAATCTCCATTCGCCAGATTCGGACTGACTTCTTTTCTTTAGTTTGGTTGTTTGTAGCGAGTTTTTTACTATTTGTGGTAGGTCTTGTAGATGATTTTTCTCCTACGCAGAGAAGAACAAGACTTGTCGTACAGGTTTCGGCGACTGGAATTTTCCTTGGAACTATATACACTCAGCTTAGAGATATTCTTTTACTTCAAATTTCTAAAATTTTAAATATCTTTTCTTTAGATACTCCTTTTAAACACAATATTTTACAAGGATCTCTTTCCAATTCAGGAATCGAAGCTCTACAAATAGTATTGCTTGGAATTTTACTCTTGATTCTTCTTCTTGGAATCGTGTGGGTTATCAATCTTACCAATTTTATGGACGGATTGAACGGAATCGCAACCCTGGAGATAGTTTTCATTTTGGTTAGCCTAGCTTATTTTAGTTTTCATTCAGGCGAGGTTCAAGAAACTCCTGAGACATCACTTCTTCTTCCAAGCATTTTAATTTTGGTTTCTTCTTGCTTAGGATTTTTTATTTGGAATTTCCCGCTTGCTAAAGTATTTTTAGGAGATAGTGGAAGTAACTTCTTAGGCTTCATGGTAGCTGTGTTTGGAATGTGGGCTATACTATTAGGACATATCTCCATTTGGTCTTGCATGATCTTAAGTCTTCTCTTCTGGATGGATGCAACACTAACACTCTTTAGAAGATGGAAGCTTGGGGAAAAAATTACCGAGGCTCATAGATCTCATCTCTATCAAATTTTAAATAAAAGATGGAATAGCCATGTTAAAGTAGTTAATCTTTATCTTGCTATAAATCTATTCGTTATTTTTCCCTTAGCTTTCTTGAGTGAAGAATTTCCTGAGATTGGAATTTATCTTTTACTACTTGCAAGCATTTCCTACAGTTTTATTTACTTTAACAACCAGAAATCTGTTATAAATCATGGCACCTGAACTCCAACACAAAGTTCTCAATATTCTACAGAGCAATCCAAATATTTCTCAAAGAGATCTATCTGATGTATTGGGCATAAGTCTTGGGAAGACAAATTATTTCTTGCAAGCCCTTGTAGAAAAGGGGTTAATCAAAGCACGCAATTTTAAAAACAATAAAAACAAACTATCCTATGCTTATTTACTCACTCCCCAAGGCATCCAAGAAAAAGCGAAACTCGCCGTTCGATTCTACAGTATCAAGAAACGTGAATATGAAGAATTGAAAAAAGAAGTAGAAGCACTCGGACCCGACTGGAATGAAATGGAAGAATCTGTTTTAGAAGCTCACCAAACATCATAAGACTATGACCGATCCTATAACAAAAATTTTAGTAGTTGGTTGTAATGGGCAATTAGGGAAGGAATTACAATTCCTTTCGGAAGTTCATGATGAAAATAATATCGAGATGGTTTTTGCCACTCGTACAGAAATCGATCTAACAGAAATATCTACTCTAGAGATTGCTATCCTTGGGTTCCAACCAAATATCGTAATAAATGCGGCAGCTTTTACAGCGGTTGATCTCGCCGAAAAAGAACAGAATCTTGCTGAAACTGTGAACGCCATTGCTCCTAAAGAAATCGCAAGGGTCTGCTTAGAAAAAGGTATTCGTTTTATCCATGTCTCAACTGATTTTGTTTTCAATGGTTTTAAATCTTCGCCTTATCTAGAAACTGATGAAAAAAATCCTCTTAGTACTTATGGTATAACTAAATCACAGGGAGAAGATGGAATCTTAGAAATCAATCCAAATGCTTTGATTATTCGAACTTCTTGGGTCTTTTCTGGTCATGGTAAAAATTTCTTCACAACTATTGTTCGCTTAGCCAATGAAAGAGAAGAACTCAAAGTTGTTGATGACCAAATCGGTTGTCCAACATGGGCAAGAGATCTTGCTTGGTTTACCTTCTATGCTGCACTGAGTGATGCTAAGGGAATCTATCATTTCACCAATGAAGGAATAGCAAGCTGGTATGATTTAGCCAAAGCAATCGTAGATACAATGGGTATTGATTGTGAGGTTTTTCCTATATCAACTAAAGAATACCCAACTCCTGCTATACGCCCTAGTTATTCTGTGCTTAGTAAAGAAAAGACCAGAGCAGTTTTCGGTAATGCAAACAACCATTGGCGCGACTGTGTCCAAGCACTTGCCGACGAACTTCTCATGGCCGAAGAAGAATAGTTAGATGAAGAATCAAATCAAACAAAAATTTAAACAAACTATTCCTATTGATCAACTGACTGAATATGAAAACTGAATTACCTCAGGCTACGATACAAGGCATATCAGACTACTTCTCTAATAAATCCAATGTATTAGCTGTATTTCTTATGGGTTCAGCTGCGAGGGGTCAGCTTAGAAAAGACAGTGATATCGATTTAGCAATTCTACCTTTCAATGGAAAAGATATTTCTTCGTTAGAATTATTCAATATGGTTGGCGATTTAGGCTATGCATTTGGTTATGACTTTGATCTTGGAGTAATGAGTTCACAAAATCTTGTATACGCCAAAGAAGCTATCTTTCAAGGGAAGCGCATCCAAACAAAGGATGAGTTGGCAACTCAATTTCGCGTAAACGATTTACTTTCGATGTATTATAATTTTCAAATAGAAAGACAAGAAGTAATCAATGCCTACCGAATCTGATGATGTTGCTTTAAATAAAGTAAGTATCATTCAGAGGTCATTGAATAGAGCCTTAGAAGAATACTATAAAAATCCAAGTTTAGGTAATTATACTGAATTAGATGCTTTGATTTTGAATTTAGAGAGAGCATGCCAAGCTGCAATTGATTTAGCTATGCATTTGGTTTCTCTTCAACAACTCGGTGTTCCCCAGTCAAGTTCCGATGCTTTTCGAATTTTGGAATCAAACAAATTCATTCAGCAAGATACTGCAAAATCTCTTTTGGGAATGGTTGGATTTAGAAATATAGCAATCCATGAATACCAAAAGCTAAATCTGGATATCATCCATCAAATCATGAAGAATGAATATAAAGTTTTTATTCAATTTTGTGAAGAATTGGGAATTGTTATCAAAATAGATTAGTGAATCTTCGCTCTCCTTGAAAAGATTCAATCAAATTAATTACTAAACTTAAAAAAAACATGAATTCAAATTCAAAAATCTATATCGCAGGGCACAAAGGTTTAGTAGGCTCAGCCTTGGTAAAAGTTCTAAAGGATCAAGGATACACAAATGTAATCGGTCGATCTCGTTCCGAAATGGATTTGACCAACCAAGAACAGGTAGAGCATTTTTTTTCCCAAGATAAGCCAGAATATGTATTTCTTGCAGCCGCAAAAGTGGGAGGCATTCATGCGAACAATGCTTTCCCTGCCGAATTCATATTCTCTAATCTTCAAATTCAAAACAATATTATCGATGCTTCTTATCGTCATGCTGTCAAGAAACTTTGTTTCCTAGGTTCTTCCTGCATCTATCCTAAGTTCGCCAAACAACCCATGGATGAGGGACAAATTCTCGAAGGCAAATTAGAACCCACAAATGAGCCTTATGCTGTAGCTAAAATTGCCGGCATTATAACTTGCCAATCCTACAATCGCCAGTATGGAACGAACTTTATTTCAGTTATGCCTACCAATCTCTATGGACCAGGGGACAATTACCATCCTCAGAATTCCCATGTCCTACCAGCACTTCTTCGAAGATTCCATGAAGCAAAACTTCAAAATCTTCTTGAGGTAGTTATTTGGGGAACAGGCAAACCTCTCAGAGAGTTCCTGTTTAGTGAAGACATGGCACGGGCTTCCATTTTTCTCATGAAGAACTACGATGTGAACTCAGATCCAAAAGGTGGGGAGCATGTGAACATTGGCTCGGGAAGTGAAGTGAGTATTCGCGAGCTAGCTGAAACAATCCAAAGAGTTGTAGGTTATCCTGGAAAATTGACCTTTGATCTGACGAAGCATGATGGAACACCACGAAAACTTCTCGATGTATCCAAGCTCCATAGAATGGGCTGGAAGCATGAAGTAGAACTAGAAGAGGGAATTAGGGCAGCTTACCAAGATTTTCTAGATAATAAGATTCGAGAAGTTTAGTTACATTTTTACTCTTAAGTCTAATTTTTATACTCTAATAACTATGCTTTTCATTTGTTAGTTGAAAATATTTATTGCTAAATTATGTTAAATCAAGAAGAAAAGCTGAAACTTATGAAATCTCTTTGCTGGGATTATACAACTTCCCCTCAAGATTTACTAGATATTACGGAAGGTAGAGTCAAAGAGGCAGGTGCCTTCGACCGAACTGGGTGGTTTGTTCGTTGCCTTCAAAGTCTGCCTTGGCATGTCTTAGTTCCTTTGTGGGGAGGCATAGAAGAAATCAAAATGCTTCTAACACCTGAAGCAATCCGTAGAGTATGGCCACCATCTAGGAGGGAAACCTTTGAACGAATCAGAAAAATTCTATCGGGAGAGCCTGTATCCCCTACAAGATGGGGTGCTGAATTTGGTAAAGAAGTGCGAGACTCCTTTTTATCTAACCGGTGGTACCGCATTAAGTCGAATCTACTTTAACCATAGATTCAGCGATGATCTAGATTTTTTTGTGAATGCAGATGAATCCTTCGATGATTATACTCTATCCATTTACAATAAGCTAACTGATTCAGGTTATTACTGGAATGAAAATGATGCATTTGTAGGAATTAATTATAAGCGACTACTTGTTAAACATCAACTTCATCCTGATACTGAATTGAAGCTAGACTTTGTGAATGACATCGATATTCATTATGGTGGTTTTCAATTCCATGAATTTTATGGTAAGATTGACAGTATTCAAAACATCCTTTCGAATAAAATTTCAGCACTGTTTCGTTATGCAGAAAAAGATATAGTCGATTTGCTATACATCGCTAAGAATTTTGAATTTCATTGGGAAGAACTAATTGCCCAGGCAAGAAGTAAAGATCTAGGTATCGAAAATTATTTAGTAAGTGATATTCTTTCTTCTTTTCCTAAGATAAAATTAGAAAATATTAAATGGATAGAAAAACAAAATTTTGATCAGTTCCTTTTTGAAATTCAACAAATGGCAAAAGACTGCCTAGAAGTAAAATCCAATAGTCTTTGTAAGAGTAATTAAACTTCTCAAAAGTTTATCTTTATGGCAGATGTCTTTGTATCTACTTTTCCTTTTTGCAGAACTTCTAGCTATGCATTAGATGTCTTAAAGAAGAATGGACATACGGTAACCATTAATCCCTTAGGTCGGAAAATGAAACCTGAGGAAGTTGCCGAATTCGCACATAAAAATGACTCACTGATTGCAGGAACCGAAGAATTACTACCATTAGTTGAAAAATCTACATCACTGAAACTCATCTCAAGAGTGGGAGTGGGTCTCGATAGCGTTCCACTGGAATTGTGCAAAGAAAAAGGAATTGCTGTAGCCTACACACCAGATGCAGTTTCTCCTGCGGTATCTGAATTAGCAATTGGGCTGATGATTGATCTCTTTCGTCAGGTTGGAATTGCAGACCGTGAACTTCGTAGAGGTGGATGGAGTCGTCCGTATGGGGTTCGTATTGGAATATCCAAGATTGGAATCCTAGGCTGTGGTCGTATCGGAACAAGATTTGCTTACCATTTACTAGGATTTGCACCCTCTGAAATTTTAATTTGTGACCTAGAAGATAAATCCGATTTCATTGATGAACTTAAAAAATACGCAGATAATCTGCACCATTCCCAAATTAAATTTAGTAAAAACTGGAATACTACTCAAATCCGCCAAGTAAGCCATAAAGAACTCTACCGAGAAGCGGATTGCATCTCCGTTCATATTCCTTTGAACGATTCCAACCGTAATCTTATAGCATCTAACGAAATCAAAATGATGAAGCCAACTTCCTATCTCATCAACACAGCACGTGCAGGAATCATCAAGGAAGAAGACATCTACCAATGCCTAGTGAATGGAACCATAGCAGGTGCGGCAATCGATGTCTTCGAAGAAGAACCCTACCATGGCAAATTGACTAATCTAGACAATGTAATTCTAACCCAACATATGGGATCCTGTTCTATCGATTGTAGAGAAGACATGGAAAGAGAAGCATCCGAGAATGTGGTTGGATTCTGGAAGGGCGAAGAATTGGAAGCTAGGATTGTGTAGCTAGATATTTTCTTTTTCTAAAATAAAATTATGAATTTGGTTAAAATACTAACTTCTCAAGCTATCTTAGAAGATTTAAATGTCTTCAAAGGTAATCCATTTGAATCTATGATTAAATATGTCGTAGATATTGATAAAAAAATATTAGCATTAGGTGGCGAAATGCATTCCGATTCGGAACAAGTTTTAATTGAGAGTGGAAGTAAACAAGAAAATTTATGGGGTGCAAACATTTATCCTTGGTCCGATCCAATAGAAATTGAATATATATCTTTGATTAATATAAGACCTTCAGCAGGAAATCTATCGATGGAAATTCAAGATGAAGGCATTCGTGATCTTGTTAAATCTATAACTTTTGACTGGATAAAGTTAAAATGAAAACAGTATTTCATAAATCATTAACAGAAGAAATCTGGAATTCCAAATCTATACAATACCAAATCCTAACAATTGGTGCAGAATTTGGAAGAGCAAAGAACATGTTGAATAAGCAAAATGACAAAGAGGTTGCTAATTCTTTAGAAAGAATCTTAGAATTATTAGATTTAACAAAATCTGACAAAAAATGGTTTTATCGCCTTAGAGAATTAACTAGATTTAGAGAGTGGACGGCTGAGTTTTATATCAACCAAAGAAATAATCCTCAAATTTGCAATAATTTATATAAATTTTTATTAAAATGGCATCCAGATGTTGAGGCTGTTAAAATTTAATGAAATTGAAAAAGTCACAGTCTATGGTTCTCGGAACCTCCAAGCTAGGTTCTGATATTGATCATTATGGTGAAGTGATCTTTGAAAGAGGCTAGTCCAATTAAATAATGAATTCTGATATTAGATGGATACAAAGATTCGAAAGTTTCAAAAAGGCTTTCCAACAAATGAATGATGCTGTGCAACTCAGTAAGGAAAAAGAACTATCCTTACTCGAAAAACAAGGTCTTATTCAAGCTTTTGAATTCACTCATGAATTGGGCTGGAAGCTACTTAAAGATTATTTGGAATACCAAGGAAACCAAGAAATCCGAGGATCTAGAGATGCAATTCGAGAAGCCTTACATGTTGGTCTCATCAAAGACGGAGAATTATGGATGGAAACAATTAAAGCCAGGAATTTAACATCTCATACGTATAATGAAATTTCTGTTAAAGAGGCATATAGTTCTATTATCAACCATTATACTGGAATATTTAAAAACCTTATGGACGACTTTGAAAATTTAAAGACTAAAGAACAAAGTCAATGAAATTACAAGAAAAAACCATCACGGAAATTCTTAGAATTCTAAAGCTAAACCCAAAAGTGAATGATGTAATACTATTTGGCTCTAGAGCCAAAGGAACAGAGAAGCAAGGATCCGATATAGACCTTGCCTTGGTGGGTGAAGATATTCAATTCAGAGATATCTGCCAATTGGCAAATAATCTAGAGGATCTAGATCTTCCTTACAAAATTGATTTAGTAGTATACGACTCTTCTTTAAGCTCTGAATTAAAATCTCATATTGACAGGGTAGGTGTGTCTTTGGAGAATATTTTATCTCCCAAAACTCAATGATCCTGCGTTCAAAAATTGAACGCTTCTATGTTGACGAAAAATAGAAATTAAAATAATTTGTAAATCAATATGGGACTCACGCGGCGGAGCTTTGTCAGGTCAATTCTTACTTCTGTTTTAAAATACAACTATGCGTTATTTTCAATGGATATAGATTTTTTTTGATTGTAGTAATCGGTAGCGGGATCATTGGATCCTGGATTGCTTATACTTTTGCAAAAGCAGGTGAAGAAGTATTTGTTATCGATCAATCTCCTAATCCAGGTGATGGAATCAGTGGAAGAAATTCTGGAGTCTTGCATTCAGGAATTTACTATGATTCCAATTCTTTAAAATCAAAATTTTGTTTTAAGGGTTATGAGATTAGCATTCCATTTTTCCAAAAGAATAAAATCCCATTCTCAATTTGCGGTAAAGTTATTACAATTGGGCTATCCGACTCTCTCAATGAGGAAAATGAAAAAATAAAGTCTATTGAAAGTCTTTATCAAAATGGTAAGGATTTTGGAATCGAAAAAATTGAATTAAAGAAGGAACCCTATAAACATTGGAAGCACGTTTTAGGTTCAACTGCACTTTGGATTCCCAAAACAGGAGTAGTCGATGCTTCCTATTATCTTAAGACTCTTTGGAGATTGTGTGAAGATTTAGGTGTTCAATTTCTTAAGAATAAAAAGGTAAAAATACAAGATTCTTCTGTTATTGCAATAGATTTGTCAACTAACCAGAAAGAAGAAATCCAAGCAGACACTTATATCAATGCGTGTGGCTTATATTCTGATGAGTTAGCGATTGATTCGGGGTTATTTGAATATGAAATTCGACCCAACAAGGGCGAATACTTTCGACTCAGAAATCAACTTCCTAAACAAATTCTGATTTATCCCTTACCTATGAAATCCTCTACAGCCTTAGGTGTTCATTATACATTCCACTTGGGTGGAGACGCATATGCCGGACCCAATACTAATTGGGCAACTTCCAAAGAGGATTATCAATTTCAAACTCCTAGGAATCAATATTTTGAATCGTTAAAAAAAATATTAGATTTTTATTCAGAAGACGATTTAATCGAAGGTTATGTAGGCTTAAGACCAAGATTATTTAACAAAGGAGATGCTGTAAAAGATTTTGTGATTCATAAGGAATCTAATTGGATACATTTATTGGGCATCGAAAGTCCTGGTCTAACATCTGCTCCAGCAATTGCTGAGGAAGTAGTGAGAATGGTGACGAAATAATTTTAAGGCTAATATAAATTAGAAGAGTGAGTAAATAAATGTTAAAACTAGAAGATCATTACAAGGATTACAGAGAAAAATTAAATCTGGCAATGGCTCCGGAGAGAGCAGCTGAAATTGAAAAGCTTGCTTTAGCATTGCAGGATGCATGGATCAATAAGAAATATGTATACTTTTGTGGGAATGGTGGAAGTGCTGGGAATGCCATACATTTAGCGAATGATTTTAATTATGGCATAGACAAAGGGGGCGGAATCGGACTCAGAGTCGAAGCACTTCCTGCAAATTCTGCTGTAATAACATGTATTGGAAATGATGAAGGATATGAAAATATTTTTTCTCAACAAATAAATGTTAAGGCCAATGAAGGTGATGTTTTAGTAATTTTATCAGGAAGTGGTAATTCTCCTAACGTAGTAAAAGCTTTAGAAGCTGGAAATAAGATTGGAATGAATACTTTTGCAATATTAGGTTTTTCTGGTGGCAAATGCAAATCCATCGCTAAGAATCTAATTCATTTCCCCATTGAGGATATGCAGATCGCAGAAGATTTACAGCTTATTGTAGGTCATATTTGTATGCAGTGGCTGTATGCCAATGGACGGGGTTAAAATTTGAAAGCTATTGTCACAGGTGGTTGTGGATTTATTGGCAGTCATTTAGTAGATCTACTTCTAGAAAATAAAATAGATGTTACTGTAATTGATAATTTCAGTACAGGTAGACCGCTAAATTTACAGCATGTAAAAGACAAAGTTGAAATAGTTCAAGCTGATATAAGCGTAAATGGAGATTGGGTTTCTCA
>Ga0210043_1001333_pt1 | contig 21109 bp, 16 predicted proteins | sample CryGeymet201501t_FD_183990 | JGI IMG/M metagenome (GOLD analysis project Ga0210043, IMG submission 183990) | Groundwater microbial communities from Crystal Geyser aquifers in Utah, USA - Crystal Geyser metaG 2015-01t (SPAdes) (version 2) | ecosystem: Environmental > Aquatic > Deep subsurface >... | reverse complement strand
GAGCTGTACTATACACTTTAGTTGAGTCTATAATCTTATCTGTAGTAACATCATAAGTACTACTCATGGCTCTAAGAGCTTGGTCGACTTTATCATTACCATCAACTATTCTAATAGTTGTTGTTAAATAGTCTTCTCCAATATCCTGGAAGTCCTTAAATTGACCAAATATACTTTTAGAACCTTGTGATAGGGCATTACCTACTATTGCGTTTAGCTCATCTTCTAATGCTTTACCTGTTAAACCTCTAGTAGAAGTTTCTAGGTCGATAGGTAGACGAGCTAACGTATTAATAACAGTATCTTTAGATATACCAGCAGATTTACCAATTTCAATAAACATATCTGTAGCATTAGCAAAAATGTCAGCAATTGCTTGCGCTTGTTCTTCCTCTAAATTCTTAATATTTGTAGAAGTAGAACTTGAAGAGCTCTTTCTAAGACCAAAGAAGCTAGAACTATTTTTTGTAGTTATAACAGTTTCATAAATCTTTGCTGCTTTGCTTGTAGCATCTGTTAATTGGGCGAAACTACCTTGTAGTTTAATACCAGAATCTGCAATACTTGTAGACCTTGTGGTGCCCCAGCCAAAGGTAGTTCCGCCAGATGTTCCCTCCTGTGTGCCGAAAGCTGAACCTATACGTAATCCGGGAATTTGATATATTGATGTAGCCGCGTCACTTACTGCTGCAGCTACTTTCTCCATAGCCCTTAATAGTTTATTATCATACTTAAGACCGGTAATAGAATTATTCTTTAGAATCTCTAAAGAGTCTACTATTGCGGTTGACTTAGCTTCTGTATCTCCAAATACTCCGCCGCCGTTCTCGACCTTCTGCCCATTAACCCAGGATATTCCAGTACCTTGAGTTTCTTGTTTATCTGCGGAAGTTAGCCCCGAAAGGTTAACTGATGAGCTACCGCCACCTGCAAAAGAACCTATAAATGCGGCTATAGCAAGTGCTGCGGCTGGGGGTCCAAAGGGCCCAAGCATAGCCATAAAACTAGCATAAGTACCTGCAATTTTTGCTGGCATAGTAGCAGCTTGACCTGCTAGTTCTATACCCGTTTTAGCTGCAGTAGCTCCAGCAACTATAGGTACTTCAGCCTGAACGAAGAATATTTTCTTTAAGAAGGCTGCAGAATCCATAGCCATATCTTTAATCTGTAGTGCTAGTTTAAATGCATAACTAGCCTTCTCTACTGCATTAATTACCTTATACGCAGTAGTTTTTTCTGCAAACATCTTCTTACTTGCACCCGCAAGCGTACCAATATTAGAAAGCTGATCTTTTAATGCCTTTTTATCTAAGTTCTTTATTTCGTTATACTTTTCTGTATATTTATCATCATCAGATATAGACTCTAGTTCTTTTTCTAGTTTCGCTTTATTTTTTAAATAATTAGTATCATCGTGGGCCATTTTTAGCAAAGCCTCACCAGTTTTACCTATATTAGTACCTAGATCCCCAAATACTGCGGATAAACTTTCAGTAATAGAAACCATATATTTCATAGTATCATTATTACTTGCCAAGACTACTTTAAGTTCTTGAGCTTTAGCAGTTTGTGCGGCTAAACCTTCGGCTCCTGATAAAATTAAAGCATTTTGTAACTGGTATAAAGCATTGAGTTCTAGTATTTTTGCTACTGCTGCGGCCTTATCCTCCTCGGTACTTCCTTCAGTTGTTAATACTGAAGTAGGTTGTGCAATATCTGACTCATACTTAGAAACTAAAGATGATTGACTATTTTTAAGTGCCTGTTTCTGTCTCTCTACTTCTAGTAAATACTCAGCATTTACAATCTCTTGACCAGTCATATAGCCTAACTCTTTTGCATAGTTTAGTTCGGCTATTTGAGTATCTAATTTTTGCTGAGTGTACCCATTATCTATTGCTAGTAGGTCTGCTTGATTTTTTAGTATAACGTTTCTATCTGCAGTAGCCTTATTAATTAAATCTGTACCAAATTTAATTTCAGATAGAGTATCTAACTCTATTTTAGTAAGTCCCAAAACTTGTAACTTACTAATATAAACTGCCTTAGCAGCCTCTATAGCTTGTTTACCCTCAGCTCCTTTATTAGTCTTATTCTGTAAAACCTTTTCTAGAGCAAGTTTAGCGTCGCCCATTTCCTTATCTAAAGTAAACTGTGCTTGCTTATCTCTATATACCTTCTCATTAGCTAAGGCTTCAGCTGACACTATACCATTAATAGCTTTTAATCTAGCTTGAAGCGCTGAATCCTTTTTTTCTTCTGTAGCAAGCTGCTTCATCTTAATAGTAATTAAATCTATGTCATCCTGAAGTGCTTTAAACTGGCGTTTTGACTCGTCGCTATATGGTTTTATTGCTTTTGGTGCTTTTACATCATTCATAGAAAAGGCTAAATCTAATAAACCCTTCTTAGCATCTTGAAACGCAGATTCCATACGTCTAGCAAACTCTTCTGGGGATATTCTACCCTCTAGTAAGAACATAGATGCTGTAGCCTGTGTTTCTGCTAAGGCTTTGTACATCCCTGTAGCTATTGCAGCAGTTTTTCCACCAGCAGCAATACCTTTAGCTAGCAGCCTTTGTACACCCTCATATTTAATAGTAGCTCCCATACTTGAATCAAGTACTGTAGCTAATCCTTCATAAGTATTTTTTGCTTTTTCTGTATTTAGACCTAAACTAGGGTCACCGAGTTTAGTGTTTGCTTTAAATTGTTCTTCAAAAGCTTTAGTAACCAACTCAATAGAAGACTGAAATTTACCATTTTGTGCACTATTTTGTTCAGCATTTTTATAAATATCTTTAGTATGTAAAGAGGTAATAGCTAATACGTTATTAAGGTTTGTTTGTGCAACAACCCTTCCTGGCCCGTATGCCATAGATAAAGCATTTTCAGCCTTCTGTACAGCATCCGCTAGCTCTAAAGTCCTTATCTTCTGTTTTTCAGTTAATCTTTCAGATTCTGCCATTTGTTTTAGATGAAAGACCTCTTCTGAGAATACTGCTCCAGGCTTACTATCCTTTTTAAGACTGTCTAAGGTTTCTTTTTCTCTTGCTACCTTTTTCTCTTCAACTAATTTTTCGTAAGCCTCTACATGCCCTTTGAAAGCATTAAGTTCTACAGTATCATAGTGTATTTTTTCTTCAATACTACCTATACCTGTCAATCTAGCTTCATTAACTTGTTTTAAAGATAGAGCTGCAAGCCCTACAGTTTCTGCATATTCTTTTTGCTTAGCTGTAGATTCTTCTAAGCGTTTTTCGGCTTCTGTATCAATACCTATCCATTTTTTAATGGTATCCCCGAACATTTCCCAGCCTGTCCATACTAGCATAAGTGGCATTAATGCGGCACTTGCTACAGCTATAATTCCTTTTAGAGATAGTGATACAGTTTTTAAAGCTAGTCCTAGCATTTCTGCAGCTCCTGCTGCAAAACCTACTCCACCTCCAAAAGCTACTGAGGTAGTAGCTGCCATAGCTAGCTCTGCCCCAATAATTTTCAACTTACCGCTTAAATTAATACTATTTGCAGTAAGTAACCCTTCAAAAGTTGATGATGTAGCTAAACCTTTATTATATGCCTGTCGCATTGTTAAGTTAGTAGCAAGAGCTTTAGTACTTGTACTAGTAGCTAACGTACTCTTCTCAGAACTAATAGTACTAGAGTTACTAGCTAAAACCATTGCCTCTGTTTGTACTGCGTTTTTAGCCTTAGCCTGACTATTTGTGGTAACTGCGTCAGTATTTGCAATTATAGGGCTACTAGTTATTACTGTAGATGTAGCTGATGCTAATCCTTCCTTAGCCACTCCTTTAGGCAGTGTAGCCATAGCTTTTTTAGCTGCGAGTTGTGTACTAGCAGCTACAGCTGTTTGCTCATCTATAGCTAGGCCTTTTGCACTAGCAGCATTTATCTCATTAATAGTACCAAATAACGCCTGAGATATTCTTAACCCTTCTTTATTAAGTGTAACTTCAGCTAAAGTGCTATTTTCTGCAATAATCTTTTTATCAATTAAACTTTGTAATAGTCTATCTTGAACCTTACTATCTTTCAATTGATTAAGAAGGCTTTCTTCAATCTTTTTATTTACTAGTTCAATACTAGTATAGGTACTTAGATTATTTAAAGGATCTTTTTCTGTCCCTATAAATGCTTGTGACAGTTTGGTAAGACTAATACCACTATTTTTAGTACTTTTATACGCAGAATTACCTACAATTTCTTTAAAAGAACCGGCTTCTAATGTAGGTATACTTAGTGCTTCACGGGCTTTCTTTAATGCGGTTAACTTAGCTGTTGCATCTACATATGCATTTATAATTTGTTGCTGTGCCTCTGCAGCCTCTTTAGCTATTCTAGCTTTATCAAAAGTAAATAGGTTATTAAGTATACCTCCAATTTCAGGTAGCGCACGTTTAGCTAGCCCACTCGAAATTAGTACGATTAATGCTTTAATAGCCCCTTCAGACTGACTTAGAAAATTTAGTAAAGGTGTAAAGACATTATTAATGCCTACAAGTAGATCATTAAGAGCATTTTTTCCAGTAGCGGTAAACTTACTAAATGGATCGGGGATTTCTGCGAATTCGGTCCATTTTTGGCCGAGACGCTCCACCTCATTAGCGTATGCCTGAGTTCTTTGAGCGCCTGTCATATCTGCTACTTTGATATTCATCTCAGCAGCGAACTTGGAGTACGCCTGTGATGCTTTAATAAAAATACCTAGTTCATCTAAAATTTCTTGTTCTTGCTTTGCAGTACCTTGAATAATACGGCGTACAGAGTCTCCCACATCACGACCAAGTGCATTAGCTGCACCTTTAGCAATTTTAGTTAACCCTTCAATTTGTTTTGCAGCTAATCCTGCAGAAGTACCAATATTGGTAAACTGCATTGCTTCAGCAAAGCTAAGGGCGTATCCTGATGCTTCTACTAAGTTTTTAGAGATAGCGCCCAGGTTATTACCTGTGCTAATACTCATTACCTCTACTGCTTTAGTTAGTCTCTCTACCTGGGCGGCTTTATTCAGAGCCTGAAACGCAGCACCGACCGCAAAGATATTAGCAGCAAAAGTAGCATAAAGACCAACTAAGCCACCAAGACCTTGGGCTTGTTTAGAAAAGTCTCTACCAGCAGCTCCTGTACCTACCGCAGCTCTAGTAACACCGTAACCTTTATCAGTAACAGTATTAGCTGTCTCTGGTATACTCTTTTGGTATGCTGGAGTAGCATAGGAAGAGTTAATAGCAGCACCCCCTGGCTTAATACTATTGGCTGCTTTAGTAGCACGTGTGTAGTTATTAGCAGTGTTTAACGACTGCTTTTCCAGAGCGGCAGACCCGTCTGCTTTTATCAATACTTTTACTCTTGCTATATTATCGCCCATAGTATCTCCTAATTAGCTGTAAAAATATAGTACAGCTATTAATTTTATCAACCTTATTATAGCACTATACCGTATAAAAGTCAAGTAGTAAATTTGACCACCCATAAAAAACCCGCATATATTTCTATATGCGGGTTTTTTATTTTGTATCTTTCGGTCGTCTGTCTGCAATTGACTGGGAGCGCTGTCCGTCAATCATATCTAGCAATTCTAACATTGTTTTATGATCTTCAACCGGTACATCTAGTATGTAAAATAAATCCCTGATGCCTTCAAAGTGTTTGCCCAAATAATGGCCATTCATTCCGTCCCAATTATCTTTAAGTTTTCCATATACTGAAAAAGCTTGTTGAACTTCCGTAGGGAAGTCTTCAAAATCTACAGGTATTTCTTCTTCAATAGGCTCATTACCTAGTACCTCACACATTTCAAAATAAGCGTCTTTAGTCATACTAACGGCGCTATTTTGAAAATAAGATACTAGAAGTCTATTTACTTCGGTGTACTGGTCTTCGTGAAATTTGATAGCTCAGTTACTGTTTCACTAATAAAGGCATCAAAATTAGCAGAATTCTGCATAAGGAATAGAGCGTTATCTTGAGAGTAGGTAAGCTCAGCTTCGGGGTCTTGACCAGTTAGGTCAACAGGAGCTAGCTGCTCTAGGTAACTTAGCTTAAGGCCTTTCCATCCCTTAATGCACGCATTAACGTACAGAGATAGGAATAGCTTGTCGTCTAATTCCTCTACAGGCTGTCTATTCTTATAAGCGATTTTAGTCGCTTTTTTTCTAATACTAACTAGGGTATCTCTAGCTAGAAATACTACATCTAGTGTGAACCCTGTCAAGCCGGGGTATTCAACTTCTACAGCTTTACTAGCTACTAGAAGAGATTTAAGACTTGCTACTTGGTTTGTTGATTCTGCCATTTGTGTTCCTTTAATTGTTATAACACTGTTAAAAAGAGCCGCCAGGGATCAAACTGGCGACAGGAAAGTTAATTAAACTGAGTAATAGCGGATAGCAATATCATTAGTCTTATCTAATGAGAATGTATTAGCGTTAGCTGTGCTACTTGGGGTGCTGCCTGCAGCTGTGAAGTTAATAGCTGTAGAAACAACTGCTTGAACATCGACACTTGGTACAGTAATAGTAACTGAAGGCATATCTAGCACAACCTTAGTTGCACCGGCTCCACCAACAGTAATTACTAGAGCAGCCATGGGTTCAATAGCGTTGCTATTACCACTTGTAATAGCTGCTAATGTATCTGCTAGTAAGTTACCGGTTTCATTACTTGTACCAGTTTTTAGGTAAGCATTTAGTGTACCACTTATAGCACGAGTACCTGTAAAATACGTGATAGGCATATTAATAGTACCTAAATTAGCAGGTGTTACATATGTAATATTGTTATTAATAGTAACATTACCACCGGTTAGCGCGATATTGTACATGGTACCCGCAGCTGTTGCGCCCAGAGCATTAACCAGAGTCATTGTAACAGTACTTAACTTGTTAGTAATGAACGCCGCTACTGTATTCTTAACGGTAGCGGCTGCTAATGCTGCAGCACCTGCTGTTGCATTAGTATTAAGTGAGGTAGCTTGACCGGTCCATGCGATTGTAGCAATAGCATCTAGCCCGAAATCAATAGATGCTTGATTCATTGCGCAGTTATCAATAACGTAGTAAACTGTATCTACTAAGAAAATAAGACCGAATTTTTGCAGTTGGTTATAGTTAGAACCACCAGTACTCACGTATGAGTGAGTAGTTGTAACTGGAGCCCAGGCTGATTTGTACAACTTAACCGTACCAGCAGTAGCCATAGTAATGGCAGCAATAGTGGCACCTGATGCTTTAGGATTAGCTAGAGCAATAACAATACTAGTAGCGGTAGGCGTACCAACAATTGAACCAGCAGCATTAATAATAGCTGTATCAGTTGCGTGAACTAGACCACCAACAACAACTTGAGTACCTGTAGATAGACCTGCAATAGGCATAGCAGAACCAGCTAGAGTAAGAGTAGCAACACCGGTACCCGCATTAAATGCATAAGTTACTGTGGTTACTCCAGTAGTTGTTAGTACGTTAGATGCTTTAATATCTTCTACACCTAGTAGCGCATTCCATAGTACGGACTCTTCAGCACTAATGCTTGTAGTTGCGTTATATGGGCGAACATATGTAGAGAATGAGAAGTCAACGGGCGCTAAGCTAGAGTTGAATGAACGCTGTCCACGAACAGGTGCAGTACCTGCTTCAGAGATAGTAACCGTATCAGCGTTAGCATTTTGAGAGAACGAGAAACCATCTAAAACTTGGAATTCCTGAGTATTTGCAGCAGTGAATCCTGTATTCTGAACTACACCATAGGTGTTAACGTTAGTAGTAAAGAATACTCTACTATTACGTGATAAATTTAAAGCCATAATTTTTCCTTAATTTGTGTATCTAAACGCTTAGACTAGATATTTATCTGTGGTTAGCGTAGCAATACTGGTTAAACTTACATGAGTTGATATCTCACCTGCAAGTTGATTTCACCTACAGCATATGGGGCTAGAAGCCCTTCATCAGTAGTGATTGAGGCAACTAGAATCTCTGTTGTCTCATAGTTATTTACACTATCATAGACTAGTACTCTATTAGCGTCTATTACAGATTCTACATCTTCTAGAAGTTGTTCTAGTTGTTCAGTTGAATCTTCTCCCTTACAGTATAACTTAAGACTAATGCCTAAGTATCCCCATGTAAAGTCTCCTGGTAGGTACTCCCGTTGCTCTGAACCGGGAGACATATAAACTGCAGGCATATTAGAAATTTCATCCCAAAATTTCAGCTTAGCAAAAGCTTGAGAATAGATATTTGAAGGATACTGTGAACCATCTAAACATTCGTTTAGTTTAGCTGCTATAGCCTTTAGAATACTTGTTCTTTTGCTCATGCTAGTTTCCAGCCTTTATGGGACTTCCTATGTTTGTTTAATACTTCTTGAAAATGATTAGGAGCTAAATTATGCTCTTTAGCAAATTTATACGCATTATCAATAGTGTATACTTCTCCTGATGGAGACCTTATATTAGGATAAACTATCCCTCTATTCTTTGCCGATAGTTTATCTGAAACTACCTTACTGCCGTCTCTAGGTATACTATTTAAAGATATCATATTTGTATATTCTTTATAGTACTCTTCTTTTAACCAATAGTGAGATTTTCCTAGGTTTATATTACATATAGTTTGGGGGGATACATTAGTAATTTTACTTATAGTAGTATATGCCATAGTAGAGGTACATAATAGTGTAAATACTTCTATTATACTCTCTTTAGAATACTTACTATTACCATACCCATATCCGGTATACGAAGGTACTTGATTTGCTGTACTATAGATATTATAGCCATTATTTACTGAATTATAAATATCGATACACTCGTCTTCTTGTGTATCGAGCTCTAGTATACTACATTCAGATAATATTTCTAAAATAGGCCTACCAAATTCTATATATGCATTTTGTAGCTTAATATTACTGCTACCGTTAATTAGGTTTTGACAGTGTTCTCTATATCTTTTTTCTATATTTACTGATTGCCCTATATATACTTTATCAGTACCATTAAACTTTAGTTTATAAATCCCACAGGTCATAATTTTCTCCAAGATGACCTATTATACACTATTTCATACCAAAAATCAAGATCAAATTAATACAGCCCTTAGTCTATTACCTACTTTAGAAGCAGCTATTTCTCTAATAGATTGCGATATTAGCAGCTTAGGGTCTCTGCTTGTTGGAGATCCTTGTCTAAATCCAGGTTCAAATGTTTGATAAGGATTTTTCATATAACTATAGAAGGCGGTAATCATACCCTGCCTTGACTTTGATAAGCGTTCAACTTTAACTGATTCTGCAAATCTACCTGTACGGTAGTTAAGAATTTTATGCTCTGAGCCATTGCCCATATTAGCGGCTATAACATGCTGCAGCTGAGCGTCTAAAAGACCTTGAAGAGCTGCTAGGCTGTAGAACTGACCGTTAGTTGTGCGGATAGGTAAAAGTCTGGTACTATTAGAGGTTTTTGTTGTACCTGTTTTTGAAGATACTTTACTATATTTAATCTTTGTAGCTTGTAGTATCTCAGTATTACTTGTATACGTACTATAAGGCTTACCTACTGTTAGGTTATTTACAATACTAGCAGTCAAGTATTGTAACATACTCTTAGAAGTTTCAAGATTAGGTAGTATTGATAGGTCTTTACGAATTGTATTTGTAAATCCGGCCCCTATACTAAACGCTTTTTCTAACCTAGCTTTGTATAGGTTGTCCTTTTGACTCTCTGGTATCCCTACAGATAGCCCATGCTCTACTAATAGTTCAAAAACTAACTTTGAACCTGTAAATTTTTTTCTAATTTTCAGCCTAGTAGCTGCTTGTCCTGTTTCTTTTGAAAACTTTAGTTGCAGTTTTTCAAAGCTTTTAAGGTCGTTTGGCAGCGTCATTAGTGCCTGTAGAAACCGCGGACTATTTTGTGCTCTTTTTACTGTTTTATCTACTTCTGATACTACATCTACTTCAATGTGGCCTACATTTTGTAAGGCCCCAAAGTTAGCAGATATAAAGTCTTCCATTCTTGACTTTTCAGATTCAGCTACTGTTTTTGCACCTAGCGTACTTCCCCATCCTGATACTACTACTGGAGCTGCCGAACTAAGCTTTTTAGTTTTCTTTAGTAGCTTACTTAGTTCTTCTTTAAATACTGTACCAAATTTTAGAGTAGTGAACTTAGGGAGAATAACCATTACAGATTTATTCTTTTTAGTAACGTTAGTTACTACCTTTGTTCTTTTAAATTTAGATAAAATGGTATTTCTAATGTTACCTACTGTAGCATTACTTAATGCACTTAGTAGAGTATCTAGCTGACTGCTATCTATTTTTTCATATGCAGGATTTTCAGCATATTTATTAATAGTTGCAACATATGCATCATCTAATAATTCTTTTATTATGCTAGAAACATCCCTATCTGGTGATACTACTGAAGCTAATTCAGATATAAATGCATCTGATTTATTTAAAATTCTTTCCCTTATTAGCCCTATATCCAACCATAGTACGAATGGAGTATTACTATCTATGTAACTACGAAAATCGTTATCAGAATTAGTAATATGTTTTTGTACATTTATATGGTCTTCTTTTAACAATCCTCTAGTCCATGTGGGTGTATAGAAAGACATAATTAACTATAGTTAGAGGTATATAAATCAAACACACGTTTGATATGAGCAGGTAGATTAGTTGTAGTAACATACTCAATCTGTACTGTATTAGTTCCTGGCGCTTTGTTGCTGTGAATAGCACTATCGTTCTTTAGATAGTATGTGATTAGATCAAAGATAGCTAGCTTTAAGTCTTCAGGTAAGGTTTCATATCCAGCAGTGTAAGTAACTTTGTATCCATTAATTTTAAATGGGAAACCTGCTGAAGTTAAAGCGCTAATATTACCAGAAGCTTTTGATACTGCATAATCTGAGCCTGCGGCTAACGGAGTATACGTGGTGCCATAATCAGCAGAATACTCTACAGAGGTCACGCCAATAAGGGGATATTCTTCTAATGGAATAGTGTAGTACCCGCCGTCTGAATATTCGACCTTGACATCGTCTACATAGTCTATAAATGTTCTACGGCATACTGACTTAGCTAGATCACTAACCTTAGGGATTAGTGCATTAATTCTAGCGTCTTCATTTGGGCTTACTAGTCCAGCATACGCCTTATATTCTGTTTTTGTAACTAGAGGATATCCCATGTTTATTCCTTATTGTACTAGGCTAATTTCCAGCCTTTATGTGTTTTTCTTTGCCCACAAAGTACTTTGTGAAAAGATGCTGGGTCTAGTAAATTATTTGTAGCAAATAATTTAGCATTTGTTACTTTATAAGTAACACCGGTAGGGCTAAGTATATCTGGATAATTAATGCCGCGCTGTTCTGCAGAATGAGAATTACTACGTCTAGATCCTTTTAGGCTTATTAAAACATTATACTCTTCTGGATACTTATCTTGTAACCATTTATGGTTTAATCCCCTAGAAATGCTTCTAATAACTAACACACTAACATTAGTTAGCTCTGATACGTTAACTAAGCTTATATTTGGTTGTTGTACGAGTATTAAAAATACTTCCTCTATTTTACCATTACTATACTTGGAGTTACTATTTTTATCTCCTGGAGCAGTATTATATACCTGCTCTGCTGTATATAGCGTATTAAACCCATTATTTACCGCGTCCCATATTTCAATAGTTTCATTTTCAAAATCATTTAACTCATTTGCGGCACACTCACATAGTACTTCCAAAGTGGGCTCACCAAACTCTAAGTACGCTAGGTTCATTTTCTTTGAATGTGAGTTATTTCGCATCTTTTTAATATGCTTACCTAATCTAGTCTCCAATGATAAACTCTGCCCGATATAAACTTTATCTGTACCTTTAAAGTTTAATTTGTAAATTCCTACTGTCATGTTAACCTCTTGTAGTGAAAGAAAAGGCTAGGTAGTATCACTACTACTACCAGGGCCGCTAAACCCGTTCGCCTATATTTGATTATCTTTAACAAAAACTCATTAAGCTCTTGTTAAAGATAGGGCTGTTTAAAGCCCTATCATACTAGTTAATTAGTTTAGCTAATTATACGAGCCACCTAAACGCGGATATCCCTTGACCTTGGTTAGTAGTAAGTTGTGTCATACCTGTACGTAATGAAGCAACTAGAACCTTACGTTGAGTTTCCACTAGGTCTTGAGTATCAAAACGAATACCACGTTGATTACCAACGATGAAGTTGTTAGATACTAGAGCAATAGCTCCAACATTAGCAACATTACCACCAGTGTTAACACCAGCACCCTTAGCAGGTAATTCTGCGGATACTAGAACAGGGCTTCCACCAACCATACCGATTTGACCATTAAGGATAGTTGCGTGTGTGCCTACTTTATCCATAGTTTGGAACGCAGTATCTTCCATTAGGTCATAGTAGAATTCAGTGTTAACGATAAAGGTAACATCAGCGGGATCAAGACCCCAAGCACCTAGGTCTTTACGTAGGTTACGTAGAATAGCAATGGTACCAGGATTCGCAACTTGAGCAGTTACAGCAGAGATATCATCATATTTAACAAGTCCTTTAACTGGATCAGCACCTACACCGGTACCTAGTAAGTATGCTTTATCAACAGACTTAGCAACACGACGAACCATAGCGTCACGAATAATTGGAAGAAGGGCAATCAGAGAATCTTCCTCTTCTTCATACATTAGATACTCGTTAGTAGCTAGTTTGTATGCGTTTAAGGTGATTTCAGATAGACGGTGAGTTTGGCTTGCACCTGCAGAAGCAGAAGTACCAAACTGAGCGTTAGTAATCCAAGTACCATATCCTGCTTCTGGGTTTAGAGGCATGGTCATAACGTTGGTCTGCATAGTGATGTTGCGCATTAAAGGAGCAATAACTAGCTTACGACGAACTTCAGATTCCATGTTTAGAGAAACTTCAAGTTCCCAAGTAGTAGATGCTTGGTGAGAAGGATCTTTTCCGCCAACAGCAGCTTTAGTAGCTAGCTCTTTACCGAACTTAGTACTTTCGATTGACTTACCAGTCATCTTAGATAATAGAACAGCAGTTTCTTTATCAGCATAGCTGACGTCGCCAACCTTAGCATCGCCGAAAGTCATTTTGGACTTTTGCATAGCTAGGATTTCAGCTGATTTTTCAGCTAGAGTAGCTTGTAGGCCTTCTAGTGCTGATTTAGACGCAGACTCGCTATCAGCTAGACGCTTTTCAACGGTAGCCATTAGTGCTTCAACACCGGTTGTGGTTGGAGTTGCTAGAGCAACTGCAGCCTTGATTTTTGCTTCCATTTCAACAGCAGCTTTTGCTTCTGCTTCTGTGGCTGCTTTTTCTGCTGCTTGAGCAGTTAATAGTGCCTTAGTGGCTTGTTCGGCTGCAGTTTTAGCAGCATTATCAAGCATAAGTTGTAGTTCTTTTGGATCCATATTCCATTCCTTTTTGAGTGTGCTCGTTTTATCTGCAAGAGATTCTAGCCCTTTAGCTGATTCGCCTTTGGGTATAAATTGAGCTTTGAAACTATTATATTCTTCAGCACTATCAAATGCCTTAGAGAGGTTAAATAAAGTATTCTGATTCATTGGAACTGATACTACGGAAATTTCCACTAGTTCCAGGTCTGTAATTAGAAATACTTCTGCGGCTGCATTATATTCTGCATCTAGGATTCTAAACCCGATACTGAATGCTGTAAGGACTTCGTCCTTAATTAAACTAAAAACTTCAGCAGCCGCTGAAATTCTTGCTTTTACCCAGAGTCCCTTTTCATCTACTCTATGCTCAATCATGCGACCGATAGGGTCATCATGCTTATGCTGTGCTAGAATAATAGGATTTTTTAGGTAGTTTTCAATACCCTTTTTCCATACGCTAGCAGGTACTACATCTCCACCCCTATCAATGTCTACGGTACTAGCATAGCCCTCAATATAGATAGATTCAATATCATCAGATGTCTTAGGGAGTTCTTTGGTAAAAGCACTATTAATGTATAGTACTTTATTTTTATCTACCATATTACTCCTTTGATGGTTTCGGTGCTATAGGCTTCTTAGGAGCACCACCTTCACTAGGGTTTGATGCAGAACCCGCTATATTAGCTGGGATCCTTATTTCATCAGCACCATCTAGTTTCTCATAACGCAGTTCAATTCTAGCCTCGTTAGGGGTTAGAATACCCGCATTTACTAATGTCGAATGATACGCAGCTACGTCTTTAAGTTCTGGCTGCAATGCAGATACAGAGGATGTAATTGCCCCAATGTCATATCCGAAAAAGCGTTCCATGGCAGATACATACTTAGTAACAATAGGCATTACTGTTTCTAGGTAAAATAATCTTAGGTTGGGGGATATATTAGCATTGTTTCCTCCGTCTAAAAGAAGGGGCGGGATTCCGAGTGCTTTTAATATCTTAATATCATGTGTTTTAATGCTGGTATCAAAGTCCATTTCTTGGAACGTTGCGCTAGAGATGGGACTTGGTTTTAGCCCACTATCTAGAATCATTGGGCGTCTAGCCCCGTTTTTAGGGCTATACTTTTGAGACCATGAGTTGATTGTTTTTTCTTTTGCAATTTGACTAAGAGTATTTTCTGTAGTTAATACGATACCTGCAACTGCTCCATTATCAAAAAATTGATCTTGGAATGTCTGCATCTTGTATAGAGTATTAATACTTCTAGTTGCTGCTGCGAGTCTACTAGATCCTCTGTATATAGTATTTGAACTAATATCCTTAATATGGATAACTTCGTCGGGCTTCATATCTGTTATACCATTGTAGATGTATTTAGCTACTAAAGTCTTAGCATCAGTAACGATATCGACGCTAGATGCTGGTAGATGGTATAAGAATGCTCCATCATAGTAGATGAAAATATTACCTTCTAGAATGAAATCTGTAAAAATATTAGTTCTGAAGTCTTGTACTGATTGAAATGGGTTTGGTCGGTAGTTGAGTAGATTATTAAGTCCTTTGATTCTCATACCTGCAACAATGCCATCAACTACTTTATCTCTAATATCATAGTCTAGACTTGAAATTGCATTTACTAGTAAATTAACACCACGGTTAACTGACTCTAATTGAGTGAAAGCTAGCCCATATCCAGTACGCGTATCCGTATAGATATCAGTGCCTTCCTCATTTCTAATTTGTTCTTGTGCGGGATTAGCCTTGCTAAACCACGTTGCTGGGTTGTACCACATAGTCATCCTTAATAGAACCTGCTAAAGATTCCAAGCCCGCGCGGCTTCTCCACGATAGGGTCAGGATTATCGAGGATTCTACCCTCAGCTTTAGCTTTTTGAGTTTCAATCCATTTACGCTGCCTATCCGGCGATGTAGGTGATGGGGCTTTACCGTAGACACCATGAAGCTTTACGTGGTGGGGGTTGCATAATGTATACACCATGTCATATAGCTCAATATGATGACTCTCAATAAACTCATCACGAACCGCTAAAATACCTTCATCTGTAGAGATGTCATAGCCTTTTGATTCGGCCCAGGTTTCTAATAGTATCGTTATGGAGTGTAGATGGTGAAGTTCTAAGTCAGCTTCTGTCCCACAGATATAGCAAGTGTCTTTCTTTTGGTACGCCGCTTTCGCTTTATCTCGCACCCATTTGACGCTTATTCGCTTATTCCCGGTATTTTTTGCCATTATTTTTGTTTACCTTATAACTCTCACTGGTATATTATATCACTATAGCTAACGTAAGTCAATGTGAAAATTTTAGCTTGCCCATTTAGGTACAAAAAAGCCGCCTAAGCGTAAAACTTAGGCGGTTAGTTTATTTGAAGATCTTCTTATACCATGGTAGATTCTTATATGCTAGTAGTTCCCTATTTTCTTTTTCTAAGCTATCAGCTGCATTTACTAGATTTGAAATTCTATTTGTTAAGTTTTTAACTTCAGCATCTTTTAGTACGGCAGTGGCTTCTAATTGTATAATACGTTTACTAACATCAGCTATGATTTCTTCTTCACTTCGATCATATTCAAGTTCGCCAATAGTTTCTTCTAAAGTATCTAACTTATCTAATGCGTCATATAGTTTGTCTTTTAGCTCCTGTACTTTAACTTTACTTTCAAGCTCCGCCTTTTCAAGGTTTACCTGGTGCTCTGCTTCAAGCTCAGCCATATCAATTGTACATAATGCGATTCTATTAATATGCTCAACGGTACTTTCATTCATAAACCCGGTAAAGTAATCAAAGGACTCATTTTGAATATTTAATAAAGGATCGGCGGGGAATACCCCATTAAGCTCTGGTTGGAGGCGTGAAATAAAACACGCCTCCATAATATCAATATGATCTGGATGACACTCAAAGAGTACTTTAGCATTAAAAATTTGGTAAATATCAAACTCTCTCTGTAGTAGTTTAGTATGCGTACCCTTACTCATACTAGTACGATGCTGCTCCCAGCGTTTCTCTAAGTTAATTGATTTACCTATATATCGATTTCCTGACGGAAATGTTAGCATATATATTCCACTTGTCATACTACTCCTTAAAACTTAATTATACCACTTTTTAAAGCTTAGGGTCAAGTAAAAATTTAATCATCTGTAAAGGTTAGTTGATAGATGCCTGATGTCATAATATTTAGATGTGAAAATGTGCACTTGCATCCACTTCATCAAAATGGTATAATATAATTTTGATGAGGAAAATGTATGGCAGTAAAAAAGACGACAGAAGAATTTAATAAAGAAATTCAAGATAAGTATGGTACAGATATACGTGTACATGGAGAATACTTAGGAGCACAGCGAAATATATCACTAATATGCAGTAAAGGGCACATTTGGGAGACCCTAGCTACTAATTTAGTATCTAGAGGATCTAGGAGTTTTTGTAACATATGCAGGAAAGGTATCTATAATAGAGTAATAGATTGGAATACTGATAATATAAGTAAGCTTAAAGATCTTACTAGTAAATACTTAGATATTGAGCAAATTGCGGAGGCTATGGGATGTAGTACTAGTGCAGTAACTAATGCTTGTGCAAAGTTTGGTATTAGTAGGCCTAAATTAGATAATACTATGATTAAACTATGCTCTATCCTTTTAGAACAAGATAGGGTGCTAGTTACTCCATTTGAAGAAATTACAACTAGCAATCAAAAAGCTATATTTAAGTGTTCTAAGGGGCATATTCATGAGCAAAATATTTATAATATTATAAATGATAATACGGGGTGTCCTTCATGCTTTAGGGCTAATGGTACTAGTAAGTCTGAAAAAGAGATATTAGATTTTATAACTAAAAGGTATAGTGGAAGTATTATTTCTAATAGTCGTACATTACCGGATAAAAAAGAGATTGATATAATTATACCAGAACTTAAATTAGGCTTTGAATACAACGGTACTTGGTGGCATAGAGAAGAGAAAGTAGGGGCTACATATCATTTAGATAAACAAAACAATGCTAGAGTTCATTTAGGCATAAATTTAATACATATATTTGAAGATGAGTGGGAATTAAAGAAAGATATAGTTAAATCTAGAATAGACAGTATGTTAGGTAATAACTTTAAGATATACGCTAAAAAATGTACTGTTACTAAGATAGATTTTCCCAAAGGTTTTTTGGACGAAAATCATATACAGGGGGCCGGAGTGCCCACTAAGTATAACTATGGTATTTTTAACTGTGGGATTATGGTAGGGGTTATGACGTTCAGTACTTCCAGATTTGATGCAGTTTATGACTATGAGTTAGTTAGATACTGTTCATTAACTGGTATTAATATTGTAGGTGGTGCATCTAAACTATTAAAGGCATTCAGAAAAGAATTTACTGGTAGTATAATTACTTACTCTGATAAAAGATGGAGTACTGGAAATATGTATAAAGCTATAGGTTTTTCGTTACTACGTACAAGTGCCCCAGGGTATAAGTACTATAAAAAATTGAAGTCATTCTCTAGATTCCAGTTCCAAAAGCATAAGCTAAAAGACTTGTTTCCTTTATCTTACGACGACAACCTAACAGAAGCACAGATTATGAAGTTAGAAGGTTACTACAGAGTATATGATTGTGGCAATGATGTATGGGTTATCCTATAACTAGTGTGTATAGGGCATACCTTATAGCATCGGCAATATGGGAATAGGTTTCGTGTTCTGGTTTTTCTACACCAGAAATTGAATCCGTTTTCCAGCGGTAACCATCCAGCATTGCTAAAGTGTGTACACAGTTAGGAGAGACGTACAGCCGCCCTTGCTCAATAAGTGTCTGTACATATGCGATTCCTTCATTTACTTGCTTCTTGGCTTTAATTGTAGCTATATTGTATATATAAGCCAAATCACCGCCGAACTGTGCAGCTGCCGAGTCAATAAAGATAGAATCAATTCCATATTTAGTTATTAATTCTTGTATAGCCTTAGCGTGCAGTGCAGTAGACGATTTAGCCTCTTGATATTCGTCAATAATATGAAACCGCTCTTGCTTAGGGTCATAGGCGATTACGGCGAAGGCCGTAGGGTCCTTAAACCCAGGGTCAAGCCCCGCAATATACTCAACACCGTCGCTGTGCTCAAATTCTTGTATATACTTACTAGTATCAAACTCACTATAGATTTGACCCTCAAATGTAGTAAATGATGCCATGTACTCTTGCTCAAACTCTGCTTTATTCATACTACTACGTGCTTCTGAAACATCAGATTCACGCATTCGTAAATTCTCAGTATAGTCAGCAGTTATAGAAGCCCACTGAGGGAATTCGGGTGAAAACCCACGAGCAAAGAAGCGACTAAACCAATTATTCTTACCACGGGGTGTAGAAATAAAGATAGCTTTAGAGTTAGGTTTATCTAAAGTAGGTCTAAGAGAGACGTTAAACGCTTCCTCTGCATCTGATCCTAGGGCCGCTTCATCAAAAATGATGAGGTCGTAGGATCGTCCAACACATGAATCTACGGTTGATAGAGACCCCATTCTAATTGTAGACCCATTAGCTAATTCAATTACTTTATCTTTCAGGTTATCTTTAGTAACCTCTAAGTCAAAGGACTTTATTAGTTTTCGCTGTATTTCAAAACTAATAGAAGATAGCCCGTAGTTAGGTGACATAATAAGAATATTACATCCAGGGATAAGGGCAACAAGCTGCCCTACGATATTTGATATATACGTTTTCCCAAGTCGACGAGCTAGAGCAGCACAGATAAACCTATATGCAGGATTATTAACTGCATTTATCAAAGCGATTTGTGGTCTATTAGTCTGTTCCCACGCATTAGACTTTTCATAAGTAACAGGGTCTACAGCAGGTAATAATTTAAGATACGCCTCTACGGGGAGCTTTATAAATCTAGAATGTACGGGGAATTCTGTTAAGTGTGAGCGTTCAATATCCGGTCTAGAAATAGTAAGCATTACATATCCACCGTATTCTTAGATAGCAATTGTTCAATAAGTGATGAATACTTAGAGCCTCCAATACCTTCATTAATTTGAATATTGGTTTGTTGCTTGAGCTGATTGCCTGCACGAATTTTCTCTAGCTGGATTTCCTTATCTAGAGTCTCAATCATGATCTTATGAGATAGCGCTAAAATCTCTGTAATATCTTTACTAGAGCCTGAATCTGCCTCGTCCATATCTTGAAGCTTCTTCTTAATCAGCGTATCCATCAAATCGCGTACCTGGAACCGATTATTGAAGCCTGTACTAAAGAATACTGAGTTAATATACGCACGTACTTCTTTTCTCTCAAGTATCTGAGAGACGATCTCGGGGGGCACACCTAGGGCATCTGATACAGCTGCGATGTTTGGATTAGTTAGATAAGCATTAGCTACTTCTAGCGATTCTGGGGCGATGGCTAGTGTTTCAGCGGGCGTGGTTGTGGGTAAGTTACTAGACATAGTAGGCCTTGTTATTTTTATAGACCTTTACATTATAACACTTTGGGGGTATGTTGTCAATGTTAAAATTTTACTACCAACGAAGTTGGTAGTGATGAGGGAGGTTACGGAAACTTGTTTAAGCTTAGGCTACGGCAATCGCTACGGCTTAGGGTCCTGATATAGCTACGGCTTAGCAATCGCTACGGCTTAGCAATCGCTACGGCTTAGCAATCGCTACGGCTTAGCAATCGCTACAGCTTAGGGTCCTTAGGACTAAAAACGGTTCAGCACCCAAAGTTTGGGCAAGAAAATCCCAAATAGGCCATATTGTAGGGCCCACCATCCGCAAAAATTTTTGTAGTCAGATAACCGGCCCTATTATAGCACACTAATACCTGCCACGTCAATAGCAGCACGATTGTATTTACCTATGAGCATGATAGATAAATACAATGCCCCTAACTAAAAATAATCTTGCGTTGTCTTGCTGATCTGATGTATAATTTCTTTAAGCTAAAAAGGAACTATCATGGAACACTTCACACACTTTGACATTACAAGAATTAACAGCTTAGGCTTTGTCGCTTGGGTTGTAGTTGATAGCGAAACAGATACCGAGGTATGCCGCTTTGATAGGTACTGCGACGCTGTTGACTTTGTTACATTCATGAACGATATAGGAGAATAAGATGCTTGGGATTATTTTTTGTGGGCTTGTAGGTGTGATTGCAATTGGCTGTATAATGTACGTTCATAAACAAACATACGGCGATTGGCTTTAAGGAGAATATCATGCTATGGTTAGAAAAATTATATGCATACAGCATAATCAAACAGGATTGCGTTGCATCATATGGTCATGAACCTATTAGCATAATATGGTAGTATGCAGTAACCAAGAGGTATATGGTAAGCATTAGCCTCTTGGTTACTGCATACTACCATATTGACCCTACCACTGGTAGGGTTATTGATGTTCAATTTGATTAATAAAGATTGGCTTATATAAGCCAAAGCTTATATAAGCCGAACCTTATATAAGCTTTGGCTTATATATATTGCGCCAAAATTATAACATATAATTTTGGGCCGTGTCAAGCTTTTAATTGTAATAATTTGTAACAGCGTGAAAATATGTAAAGATATGTAAAGATGAAAAAAGACTTGTTTTTCGCTGG
>Ga0210043_1001327_pt1 | contig 21163 bp, 18 predicted proteins | sample CryGeymet201501t_FD_183990 | JGI IMG/M metagenome (GOLD analysis project Ga0210043, IMG submission 183990) | Groundwater microbial communities from Crystal Geyser aquifers in Utah, USA - Crystal Geyser metaG 2015-01t (SPAdes) (version 2) | ecosystem: Environmental > Aquatic > Deep subsurface >... | reverse complement strand
CGAGCTGACACTACTAAGCCAGTTGCAACCACTCCTAATAAGTAAATCTAATAATCCACCAATCCCGCCCTTAGGCGGGATTGGTGGATTAAGTCCAAACTGCTAATTTTGATGGTATATAATAATAGGCAGTAGTAGTTTAGTACATTTTTATGGCCAATAGACATTTGTCACGCAGTATCGTTCTACAATCACTCTTTGAGTGGGATTTAAATGCAATTGAGAAGAAACAAGTAATTGAAGTTTTGGATAGAAACATCGAAGAATTCGCTCCCAATAAAACCGATCGACCATTCATGGAAAAACTCCTGGATGGGATTTTAGGCAAACAACCCGAATTGGATTTAGTGATTGAAAAGGCCGCCCCGGAATGGCCGATTGACCGTATCTCACCAGTCGATCGCAACATTCTCCGTCTTGGGTTGTTTGAACTTCTGTTTGCAGACCGCAGGGAGGTTCCAGCCAAGGTGGCCATTAATGAAGCAATTGAATTAGCTAAACAATTTGGAGGAGAAAACAGTAGCCGTTTTGTCAATGGTGTTTTGGGGGCAGTCTATAAAGAAATCGGTGAGCCTGGTAAAGAAGAAGTTGGTAAAAAAAGAAAGAAAGATGTCCCGTTTGATCAAATGCCAATCGAGCGTTTGGGTGGCGCGGTAGTTTATGCTGAAGCCGATGGCGTGATGTATCTGGCCTTGGTACACGATATCTTTGGACACTGGACTTTGTCTAAGGGTAAAATTGGCGACCGACCCGAGATTGTTGATGAAACTTCAGTAGCAGGAACCATCCGTGAGATTAAGGAAGAGATGGGACTCGATATTACCATTGAGGCCGAACTCGGTAATAATGAATATGTCGCTACCCATCCGGAAAAAGGCAAGGTGCGTAAGCAGGTGCATTACTACCTGGCCTCCGCGCCCTATACAGCTATTGTGTTAGAACAGAAGGGTGGCCTTGATGACGGTCAGTGGTTCAAGGTGGCTGATATTCTCGACCTTAATTTCTACGAAGACATCCTGCCAATAGTAACCAAGGCCGTTACCATGTTGGTTGGCAGAAAAAGCAAATAGTGCTAGAATCCATGGAAACGGCCCACTTCTTCGTTGTCCTGCGGTGAAATATTCCTCACCGTACATGTGTACGGCTTGTCATATTTCCCTTGGATGCCTCGAATTGCACCCGTTTCCATAAATTCTCAACTAATTTAATTTCACCTTACTATACTTATTTTATGGATGCACGAAATATTGATACTGATCTAGAGCCATTAGAAAAAATTCTCTCTGTCACCTTTAATGATAAACAACTTTTGTTGTCGGCGGTTACCCATCGTTCATATTTGAATGAACACCGCGAAGCGACTCATGATCACAATGAACGTTTGGAATTTTTAGGTGATGCGGTGTTGGAATTAGTAGTGACTGATTTCTTATTTAAGAAATATCCGGCCAAGCCAGAAGGGGAACTGACAGCCATCAGGGCAGCCCTGGTAAATACAGTATCGTTATCAGCCGCTTCGGAAAATCTCAAAGTCAATCAATTTCTCCTGATGTCTAAAGGAGAAGCAAAAGATGAAGGTCGAGCGCGGCAATATATCTTGGCTAATGTCTTTGAGGCCTTTATCGGTGCCATTTATCTTGACCAGGGGTATGACCAGGCCCAGGCATTTATTGCTTCACAATTGTTTCCGAAGACTGAAGAAATAGTGCGCCAGAGATTGTGGCAAGATGCCAAAAGTCGTTTCCAGGAATTGGCTCAAGAACACAATTCTGTCACCCCGACTTATGAACTACTTGATCAAAGTGGTCCAGATCACGATCGGATATTTAAGATTGGGGTCTATCTTAGAAAAGAATTAATAGCCGAAGGTAAAGGTCAGTCAAAACAAGAAGCCGAACAGGAGGCAGCTCAAAATGCGATTACCGCCAAAGCGTGGGATGAATTGTAATTAGAACTTATACTAAAACGTTGATTATATTGGCTCAGGTGTGCGATGTTCGCCGTCTTCGCGAAGAATGGAGCTACAGCGGAATGACGTGGCGATCCACGATGACGGACAAGTGGATTGCTTCCTGCCAAGCTGCACTCGTAGCTAAAGGCGCTCGCAAAGACGTGTCGGTGGCTGTTAAAAGTTGTTGTCATGGCGAGCGATGCGCCGCAATCCATGATATTAAAATTCTGGACATTTTTCGTTATAAAAATACACAGGTAGTGGCAAGGATGGGGTCTTTGCCACCATTTGTCATGTTACACTTAACCTAATGAGAAGATTTATTCACCAACGGGGCTTCACCTTGATTGAATTATTGGTGACCATTGCCGTTATCGGTATTTTGGCTAGTATTGTCTATTCTAATTTAAGTAGTACCGGTGGAGTGGGGCGTGATGCCAAACGCAAGGCAGATTTACGAAATATGCAATCTGCTATTGAACAGTACAAAAATAAGAAGGGTGTTTATCCTAGTGAGGGATGTGTGGTGGGAAGTGATGGATTTTCTGGTGAAAATGATTGCTTAGCCTACATTAGTGGACTAGCCCCAGAATTTATTTCGGTATTACCGCACGATCCAAAACGACTAACAAATGTCGGTTATGCTTATACCACTAATTCTGCTGGTACAGTGTATAAATTAATGGCCGTGGGTACCGTGGAGTCAGAAACAGTTACGAGTGATAGCGAGTTTAAGAGTTGTGATACTTCAGGTATTTGTCCTACTTCCGGTTCCGGTGTTTGTAGTCCTAGCAATAGTCGCTATCAGAAATCCTACGCCGTTTGGGGTGGGTATGCTGATGGGGCCGATGACGCGGCAGTAAAAACTAATACCGCACAGGTAATTTGTAAATAATATTTTAATCGTATGAAAAACATAAACACTAAGTATAAAATTGGCTTCACCTTGGTCGAGCTTCTAGTAGTAATTTCTATTATTAGTATTTTATCCAGTATCGTTTATGCCAGTTTTGGTGACGCTCGTAAGTCAGCGCGAGATGATATTCGTAAAACGGATCTTAAGAGTATGGAGCTGGCCGTACGTCTCTATAAAGCACAAAATGGTCGATATCCAAGCGCTTGTAGGGGGGATAATAAATGGAGTGGTAATGTTGACGGGGAATATAAATGTCCCACCGGAACTGAGTATATAGTTGGTTTGGTACCAGACTACATTGCTGCCCTACCAAGTGATCCAAAAGGAGTTAGTGGTACAGGATACATTTATGCGGTAAGCGCTAACGGTGCCGACTATAAAATTTTATCTATATATGTCGAAAAAAAATATGTCACGAGCTATGCTGATGAATTTGCTCGCTGTGATAAATCATATGGTATTGATTATTGTGACACAGTACCGCAACGTAATGCTTATGCTGTCTACTCTGCTGGCACCGCTTCCTGGTGATAAATTAATTGACCAATGTACCTTAAAGAACTCACAATTAATGGCTTTAAATCTTTTGCTAAAAAAAGCGAGTTGGAATTTTCCGCGCCAATTACTTCTATCGTCGGTCCGAATGGCTCTGGTAAGAGTAATGTGGTTGAATCATTTCGGTTTGTCCTCGGTGAGCAGTCAGTTAAATCTTTGCGGGGTAAACGAGGGGAAGATTTGATTTGGGGAGGTTCAGAGCAGGTTTCGCGTGGTAATAGGGCTTCGGTAGTGTTGTTGCTAGACAATTCCAAGCGTGTTTTTGCGCTCGATTTTGATGAAATCAAAATCGAGCGCACTGTCCACCGCGATGGAGTGAATGAATATTTCATCAATGATTCATCAGTGCGTCTCAAGGACGTTCAGGAATTATTGGCAGCTGCTAATATTGGCTCTACGGGACACCACATTATTTCCCAAGGAGAAGCCGATCGCATTCTATCGGCCCCGGCCCGCGAGCGGCGCGAGATGATTGAAGATGCTCTGGGACTTAAAGTTTATCAATACAAAAAGAATGAAGCGGAAAAAAAACTAGAAAAGACTCGCACCAATATTGAACAGGTTCAATCATTACGGCGAGAACAGGAGCCACATTTAAAATATTTAAAAAAACAAGTTGAACGGGTAGAGAAGTCGTTGGCCATTCAAGCTAAGCTCAAGTCCGTTTATGCCGAATATTTAAGGCGCGAAGATATTTATATTGCCTTTCATGTTGACCGTTTGAACGAGACCCGATTGGCACCAGCCAAACAACTAGCTGATATAAAAGCCAAGCTGGCCGAGGCCAAAGATGTTTTACGCCGGGTTGAATCAGAGGAAAATAATACTGATGTTATTAAGGCCGAGGAAACTTTGGCAAAAGCACGAGAGGCCAGAGTGGTGGTATTCAAGCTACTCAGTCAAATTGAGGGACAGATTGCTTATATCACCAAGCGCATCACTATTAAAAAATCCAAACCGTCTACCCCCAAAACACAATTTATTCCCATTGGCACTTTGCAAGATTTAGTGTCATCGCTCGAAACGGAAATAGAAAAATCCCTCGGGCGTGATGATGTTGACAAACTAAAGCGAGCTCTGACTGATGTGTTGCACACCCTACGAGCTTTTATGAAGCGAACTGAACCAACTGAACTTGAGGACACTAAATCTGAGGAGGCCGAGCTCTCAAACCTTGAGCATGAATTGCGAGACGTTACCAAAAAGCTATCTGCTTTAGAAAAAGATGAGCAGGAGGCGCAAGCTGTTTATGACACTCTTCGTAAAACTATTGAGCAAGAAACCGCCCTTAGTCATGAGGCCGAGCGTGCAGTGTTTATGTTGGTGAGTGAACAACGACAAGTGGAAATTGACATTGAACAAATAGACAGAGAGCTGGCGGTCTTGGAACGCGACCGCATGGAATTCAAACGCGAATTGCAAGAGGCCGTCACCCTGATTAAAAGTGCTGCCTCTAATTATTATACCTACGAAATTGTCGATAATGGAGTGACTGTTACTAATGAAGCCATTGTGGCTGAAGACCGTGATATTCAGCGTGAGCGTCGTCATCAGTTGGAAAAATTAAAAATTCGCCTAGAAGAACTGGGTATTGGTGCTACTGATGATGTTGTCAAAGAATATCAAAATGCAGTGGAGCGGGACGAGTTTTTGGCGCGGGAGATTGCTGATTTGGAGACATCAGTCGCAAAACTAGAGGGATTAATAACCGAACTTAACGAACAATTACATGAACGATTTGTAGTTGGCATAGATAAAATTACACTTGAATTCAACCGCTTTTTTGTTTTGATGTTTGGCGGAGGGAAGGCAGAATTAAAACGAATTAAACCGAAAATTAAAAAACTTGATGACGAGGGATTGGAGCTTTTAGAGGAGGAAGAGGATGAGACGCAAGAAGGGGTGGAGATTGATGTTTCGTTGCCTAATAAAAGAGTCAAGGGGTTGGAGATGCTCTCGGGTGGTGAACGCGCTCTAACTTCGATTGCTCTTATTTTTGCGATGAGTCAGGTTAATCCGCCACTATTTATTATTCTTGACGAAACTGATGCCGCCTTAGACGAAGCCAACTCTCGCCGTTATGGCGATATGATTGAAGCACTGGCTGAAAAATCCCAGTTAATTTTGATTACTCATAATCGTGAGACGATGAGTCGAGCTGGTATTTTGTATGGTGTGACCATGGGGAGTGACGGCGTTTCCAAATTATTATCAGTAAAATTTGCTGAAGCCACCTCAGTAGCAAAATAACCATGCCTGAAAAATTTTTTAAAAAAGAAACGGTAAATGATCCAAGTAAAAGAAACTTTCTGATTGGAGGATCGGCTAGTGTGGCCACGGTACTTTTCGGAAATAAGTTGTATCAAGACTATAGACCACCAAGCGTTGGTTCAGATAAGAAAGAAAATATTACCAATGATGATAAAAATAAATTTGCTGACTCGGAAATGGAATTTTCTGCTGAGTTGACACCATCTAATTCTGTTTGGTTTAATGATCAAGTGAGTTCTTTTCTACCCCAATTTGAGATTGACATGCCGATAGTTTTAGAAAGAGCAGATGTTATTAAAATTATTAAAGAAAAATTTGTGGTGGAAGGTATTGATAGACCAGATTTAAGATCATCTGTGGAGGATTTATTTATAGGAATTGCTATTGCGGAATCGCGTTTAGATGAATCTGCGGTCAGTTCCCTAGGAGCTTTTAAGTGGCTGCAGTTAATGCCAACCACCTGGGATTCTTTAGCTTTGGAGAGTGAATCAAAGGATAGTCTGGAAGATAATATCGCAGTTGCTGTTCGTTTAGTGGAACAAGAATATCGTTATTTAATACAAACCTGTTCTGTGGAATTAGCGCATATTCAAAAAGTGTTTTTTAATAATGATGTGGCCTCTTTTGAGGAGTATTTTTTCACTCCTTTGCTCATGAATGCTTATAATGCTGGTATGGGTAACATTGGTAATATTCTCAAATGGTTTGTAAAAAATTTTCCCACTCCAGAATCAACTATAGAAGCAATCGGTCAATCTGAGGTATTGACTGATTTTGATGTTTTTTATCTTTTTACAAATAAAGGTTACTCCGAGCATATTGATATTGATGCTCCGGTAACCGAAGATACACCACCAGCTAGGAACTATAGACAGGATGCTTCAACCTATGTAGCTAAAGCTTATGCTGCTTGGCGGGCTCTAAAAGAAGCAGAAACAAAGAGAGAAAATAACTAAAATACCAGCGAATATTAGATTAACTAATTTAAACTATTTCAAAATCCAGTTGGCGGTCCTCGGTGTTAGCTTTGACTAATTTCACTTTGATTGTGTCGCCTAACTGATAGATTTTACCGGTACGCTGCCCTTTAATGCGATATTTGCTGGCTTCGTGAGTAAAGAAGTCACTTTTCATACTGGAGAGTTTAATCATTCCTTCTGAGAGAGTTTCCTGTTCCTGGACATAAAGACCCCAGTCAGTGACACCAGTAATGATGCTGTCAAATTCTTTACCAACGCTACGTTGCATAAATTCAACCTGCTTGAATTTGATGGAGTCGCGTTCTGCCTTGACAGCTTCTAACTCACGGGCAGAAGATTTGATGGACATGGCTTCGTATTTGGCAATATCGCTACTTTTGATATTGACGTTATCTAGGTGAAAACGCAGCAATCGGTGAGCAAGTAAATCAGGGTAACGTCTAATTGGCGAAGTAAAGTGTGTATAGAATTTGAAAGCCAAACCGAAGTGCCCGATATTTTTGGTGGAATAGACCGCCTTGGCCATCGAGCGAATGGTGGCCGTTTTGATCAAATTTTCCTCTGGCGTTCCTTCAATTTCTTTAAGAAGTTTGTTAATGTCTTTAGCATCTACAATTCCATGGTTGGTTTCAAATTCATAGCCGAGCGCGTGCAGGAAAATAGACAACTCCTCGATTTTGTCAGGGTTGGGCGCATCATGAATACGATAAATAAAAGCTAGGTCGTGTCCTTTATACTTAGCGGTGTCATAAATATATGTAGCCACTTGTGCATTGGCCAGGAGCATAAAGTCCTCAATCATCATCATGGTTTCGGTCCGCTCTTTTTTGTAGGCACGTAGTGGTACACCGTGCTCGTCTAATTCAAATTTGACTTCTGGTTGTTCAAAAGCAATAGCGCCGTTGGCATAGCGGGCTTTGCGCAAAGTACGCCCCAAGGTCATCAGGATTGTTAATTCAGCATGATAGTCGCCTATGCCTTTATCAAGCACTTCTTGTGCCTCTTCGTAGGAAAAACGGCGGTCTGAATTGATGACTGTCTGACCAAACCATTGCGCCACAATTTTGGCCTGTGGAGATAATTCAAAAATAGCGGAGAAGGCCAGCCGGTCCTCGTTTGGCCGAAGTGAACACAAATCATTACTAAGCACTTCCGGTAACATGGGAATAACTCGATCAACCAGGTAGACTGAAGTACCACGCTCACGCGCCTCTTCATCAAGTACACTACCATCAGTGACGTAGTGGGAGACGTCCGCAATATGAATGCCAACCTCAATATTGCCCGATGGAAGGGTTTGGATTGAAAGAGCGTCATCAAAATCCTTGGCATCAGCTGGGTCAATTGTCATGGTTGTAACACTGCGCACATCTCGGCGTTTAGGATCCTTCAAAGCATCAGCAAAAATTTGCTCACGGTTCTCGTACAGGGTATGAGCCACTGCCTGCACCGCCTCGGGAAAAGCTTTAGTAAATCCGCTAGAACGAATTATGGCCTGCATCTCAGTCTCATGTTCCCCGGCCCGACCGAGAGTTTCGATGATGGAGCCAATTGGGTCAGCGTGTTCGTCTTTCCAGCTACTGATTTCAATGGCGACTTTCATGCCGAGGTCGTTGGCAGTGGCTTCTGGTAGTAGGGGACGAATGTGGATACGAGTGTTATCGGGTGAAAAGTAATATTGTTGTTTTCCTTGGATTGTACGTTCCTTTACCACTCCAATTAGTTCACGAAACGACCGTTCAATTACACGAATAACCTTCGCTTCTTGGCGTTTACTTGGGATTTTGGGTAATAATTCAATTTCAACAATGTCACCGTCGAGCGCGAAGCCAAGGGCTTCGCGCTCAATAACAGCATCCTCTTCTTGGTCTGGAATAGCCACAAAGCCCGTGCCTTTACCACGAACCATCAGAATTCCTTCATAAGTTTTTTGCATCGCTAGAGTATAACAGGGGAGGGCGTATTGACCAAATCCCTTACTTCTGCTATTCTTCTGCCACTTATGTTAATGATGCGATTACAACGAGTCGGCCGAAAAAATGACCCATCTTACCGAGTGGTGGTGGTTGATAAACGTGCCAGTACAAAAAGTAACCAGTCGGTTGATTTGCTTGGTTCTTATAACCCAAAATTAGGACAGATTACTATTAATGGCGAGCGAGCAAAAGATTGGTTGAGCAAGGGTGTCCAGCCATCAGATACTGTCTATAACATGTTGATTTCACAAAAAATAATTGAAGGCAAAAAGCGAAATGCCCTATCAAAGAAATCTCCGATTATTAATGAAGCTAAAATAAAGGCAGAAGCAGAGGCCAAAGAAGCGACTGAAGCCAAGGCAGTCGCTGAAAAAGCAGCTGCTGAGACTCCAGAAATGACTGCTGAGCCAGTTGAAACTCCAGCAACAGAAGAAGTTACTGAAGAGGTAGTGGCCTAATCTCATACTCTCAACAAAAAACAGGGCATCATGTGCCCTGTTTTTTGTTGACGGTTACACTATTGACAGCTACTATTAGAGTAAGCAACGTATTTTTATACGTCAGCTTATTTACTCGATCAATTCAATAACGATATGGATATGCATGAAGATCAGCAATTTCTCGAGGCATTAGTGAAGGCACTTGTAGACAATCCTGATTCAGTAAAGATTAACCGAACGGTCGATGAAATGGGCGTACTACTTTCCCTAGACGTACATGCTGATGACATGGGTAAGATTATCGGACGTTCTGGCAATACTGCCAAAGCGATTCGTACTCTACTCCGGGTTGTCGGTATGAAGCACGACGCCCGCGTTAATCTCAAGATTAACGAACCAGAAGGAGGAAAGGGAATGACCAGAGATATGAGTGAGGCGATGCAGGATGAAGGGATTGTGGCCACTGAGACTAAGTCCCTCGACGAAGCCATCGACGATTTGAAGATTTAAATTGACGAACTGCTTCGTTGTTGTTCGGTAAAATAATCCTCAACGTACTATTCGTACGTCTCGAATTATTTTCCTCACACGCCTCGCATTTCATTCAATTTCAATTCTTCAAATAATCCTAAAGATATAAATAGGCGAATAACTTCGTCGTTACGATAAAAAGCGTGCTCGCTGGACTTCGTGTCCCACTCGCACGCTTTTTATCTAGACTCCTCGTTCTTCATCCAATTTCTATCTTTAGGAAACCTGAAAATATAAGTGGGCGATTTACTGCGTTGCGCTACAGTAAAATAATTCTCACCGTACCGACGTACGGCTCATATTATTTTCTTTGCGCGCCTTGCAACTCATCCCGTTTCTAATTTCAAATAAACCTAAAGATATAAACGAGCGAACTACTTCGTTACAACTACAGCCGCGTCAGTCACGGTACATTGAGTACTGCCCCCCACGCAGCTTTGTCGCACCTCGTATTTTATTCAATTTAATTCATTAAATAAACCTAAAAATTTAGATGGGAAATAATGTAAACTACTGTAGACTGCTCTGGCTGTTTTTGCATAAGCGCAAAAAAGTGTGGTATATTATTTTAATGACAAAGTTGCAATCCATTGTAGCTGAAATTAAAACACTGCCTGTTGAGGAACAACGGGAGGTGGTTTCCCAGTTTGCTCATTTAGTTACTGCTGGCGAGGATGGTTTTTTTGAACTGACAGACGAAGAGTTGACTGAACTTGACCGCCGTATGTTGAATGTTGATAATGAGCCAACATTTACTCCAGAGGAAGTATTTGCAATATTGCGTGAAAAATATGTACAAGGTGACATGGCTTAAACCAGCACTCGATGATGTTGCAAAAATAGTTACATATACAAAAACTGAGTGGGGTATTGCTCAGGCAGATAAGATTGTTGATATATTCGAACAAACCACTCGATTTCTTTCTGAATCACCCAAAATAGGTAAACGAGTCCGCCGAAAGAATGTATATGCGCTTGTTTTGTCGAAAGTCCCTTTTGTTGTTGTGTATGAGATGAAAGGACAAGATGTTATTGTAAATAAAGTTATTCATATGAGTAAGAGGCGCTAGTATGCATTTCCACGTCATCACATTATTCCCAGAAGTTTGCCAAGCGTATACGGACGCTAGTGTTTTAGGGCGGGCGCAAAAGACTGAGAAGGGGAAGGGGGCCAAGGTTCGCGGGAAGAAGATTGCTGTTAGTTACTACAACCCACGCGATTTTTCTAAGAATAAACATAAAAAAGTCGATGACAGACCTTATGGTGGTGGTCCAGGAATGGTGATGTCTGTCGAACCGATTTTGCGGGCTTGGGATAAGGCGGTGGGAAAGAAGACAGCGGCATTGAAGACAAAGAAAGTGAAGACCCTTATCATGTCACCGCGCGGTAAAACCTTTACGCAGGCAATGGCTAAAGATTTGTCTAAAAAATATGAACACATTGTCCTCATTTCTGGCCGTTACGAAGGAATAGATTATCGCGTCAATACTATATTGAAAGCCGAAGAGGTGAGTGTAGGTGATTATATTTTAACGGGTGGTGAATTACCGGCACTCACAATTATTGATGCAGTCTCTCGTCAGGTGCCCGGCGTCCTCGGCACTATTGAATCTCTTGAAGACGATCGTGCTACCGAAGGTGTTACCTACACCCGTCCCGAGGTTTTTGAATACAGGAAGAAGAAATATAAGGTTCCGTCAGTGCTTCTTGAAGGTAATCATAAGGATATAGAAAAATGGCGTGGTAATACTAAATAGAATTCGAGACTGTAAATTAAAGTGCATCCGATATGATAATAGAAAAATCCATTAAATCAGCAAACAAAACCTTTCATTCGAATGAAAGGTTTTGTTTGCTGTGAATAGCTTGATAATAAAAAATGAAGAATCCTCGGAGCTCCCAGACTAACTGTGGGGGACTTTGGGGTCATTACCCGCACGCCGTTTCCCTCTACCTAGGACATCGGATGTCCTAGGTAGAGGGAAACTGAATAACGGAATAATTAAGCTAGGCGTGACCCCCTTATGGTAGAATATTTGAGGTACAAGTTGGGATATTAAAAATGTAATTTTTGTAATATGGACCAAAATAATAATGAAAATACAGTTCATGGTGAAGCTACACCAGTTGTAACCAAAACTCCAGAACAATCATCTGCTACTAATGAGCCGGTTGTGAGTAATACTACTGCGAAGGAAACAGTGAGAGATGATAATGTAAAACTCTACGCCATTCTGGGCTATGTTTTACCGTTCCTATTTTTCCTCCCACTAATCAATGAGCGGACCAAACATAATGAGTATTCCCGTTTTCATGCCAATCAACAACTCATCCTTCTTCTTGTTTGGGTAGCCGTACAAATAGTGGCTGAAAATTTTCTCCATATAATTATAGGGTATGGCTCTAACTCTCTCCTTGGGCTGTTTAATATTGCTGTGCTAATTCTAGCGGTGCTCGGTATTATTAATGCTGTTCAGCATAATATGAAGGAATTACCGTTAGTGGGTGGCTTTAGGATATTAAAATAAGCGATTAGTAGGGTTCTTAACAAACTTTGCTTGCATAATTTAGTGCTTCTGGTATAATCCCCGCACATACGCAAATTCTCGAGTGTGTTCTGGGTTGGAGATATCGCGGAGTAAATCATCACAGTGATGTCGATATTAATAGGGTAATAGAAAACAGTCGCAAGTAACACGGTCACGTGTCGCTTTTGTGTGTTTTATATTATGGAGTAATAATATTCATAGTATGCAATTTAAAGCCGATGAGTACGCGTCAGTAGGAGCCATGCCGCAAAAGAAATTTGCCATCAGTCCAGACCCAATGATTGATGTACCAGATCTCATCGAACCACAACGAGAATCTTTTAAGTGGTTTGTCGAAACTGCCCTCAAAGAAGTTTTTACTGAGTTTTCACCAATTATCGATTACTCAGAAAAGAAATTTGAACTAAAATTTAAGAAATATGAACTTGGTGAACCAAAGTGTACGCCAGAATACGCCAAAGAAAACAAACTGACTTATGATGCTCCGCTCCGAGCGCAGGTAATTTTGAAGAACAAAACTTTTGAAAGTGAGAAAGATCAGGAAATGTTTTTGGCTGATATGCCAGTCATGACAGAGAATGGTACTTTCATCATCAATGGCGTTGAACGGGTGATTGTTCCCCAACTCGCTCGTTCTTATGGTATTTTCTTTACCGCCGGTGAAACTAAAGGAAAAACGGTCTTTGGGGCCAAAATTATCCCCGCTCGTGGAGCTTGGGTAGAAATTGAATCGGACATTGACGGTGTGATTTACGTTAAAATTGACCGTAAGAAGAAGTTTCCCATTTCCTCACTCCTTCGCGTTATGGGAGTAGAAAAAGAAAAGGAAATGATTGAAATGATGAAAAGCGTGGACCGGGGTGAGGAATACATGAAGGCCACCATTGCTAAGGACACTGCCAAGACCACAGAAGAATCCTTTATTGAAATCTACAAACGCTTGCGCGATGGTGATTTAGCTACCGTAGATAGTGCCCGCGAATTTGTTCGTTCACTGTTTTCTCCAGAACGCTACGATCTTTCGGAAATTGGTCGTCATCATTTTAATCAAAGATATGGTCGCTCTATAGATAAAAAAGCGACTGATGAGCGGACTGTTTCGGTTGAGGATATTCGTTTGATTTTGACAAACATCGTCACGATGAATCATGACCCACTGGCACTACCTGATGATATTGACCACCTGGGTTTTAGGCGTGTGCGTTATTTTGGTGAAATGCTTCAGCAACGCGTTCGTGTCGGTATGACCCGAATGAAGCGAAATATTCAGGACCGGATGTCAACTATAGAGGCCGAGACTAGTTTACCAATGCAAATCCTTAACCCTCGACCAGTCCAGGCTGCTATTAAGGAATTTTTCTCCACTAACCAACTTTCACAATTTTCCCAACAACAAAACAACCTTGCTGAAATAGAGCACTTGCGTACTCTTTCGGCGCTTGGACCGGGTGGACTAACTCGGGAACGAGCCGGCTTTGAGGTGCGTGATGTGCACACCAGTCATTATGGTCGTCTTTGTCCGATTCATACTCCAGAGGGACCAAACATCGGCTTGATTCTCCGCCTGGCCATGTATGCTCGGGTGAATCGCTTTGGTATTATTGAAACCCCCTACGTTAAAGTGGAAAAAGGAGTGGTAACTGGTGAGGTGACATATATGAATGCACACGAGGAGGAAAGATTCACCATCGCTCATGCGGCCATAGAATTAGACAGTAACGGAAAAATAAAGAATGAACTGGTAGAAGCTCGTAAAAAGGGTGATCCCCGGACTGTTCCGCGAAAGGATATTGAATACATGGACATTGCCACCAATCAAGCTTTTTCCATCGCCACCTCAATGATTCCCTTTTTGAATCATGATGATGCCAACCGTACTCTGATGGGTTCAAACATGCAGAAACAGGCGACCCCCTGTCTTATTACCGAGGCGCCGATTGTGGCTACTGGTGTTGAAAAAGTAGCCGCTCGCGATACCGGACGGGTTCTTTATGCACTAGAGCAAGGTGAAGTAGTGGAATCAGATGCCCGACATATAGTAGTAAAAAATAAGGAGGGAAAGAAAAAAGAATATCCATTAACCACTCTCAAGCGCACCAATGATTTTTCTGCTTTCTATCATCGTCCGGCCGTGACGGTGGGCGACAAAGTTAAGCGTGGTGATTTACTGGCTGATACCACCTCTACCGATCAGGGTCAATTGGCAGTTGGTCAAAATGCTCTGGTGGCTTTTATGAGTTGGAATGGTGCCAACTACGAAGATGCGATTGTTATTTCTGAACGCCTCGTAAAGAAAAGTAAGTTTGCCAGTATTCACCTTGATGAGCTTGATGTATCCGTTCGAGACACCAAGCTGGGACCAGAAATTACTTCCGCCGATATTCCAAATGTCAGCGAACAAAAGCTTCGTAATCTAGACGAGGACGGCATTATCCGTATCGGCGCTGAGGTTCGCACTGGTGATATCTTGGTTGGTAAGGTTACACCAAAGGGTGAGACTCAACTTACACCAGAAGAACGCTTACTTCGCTCTATCTTTGGTGAGAAAGCCAAAGATGTGAAGGATACTTCACTTCGCCTTGAGGCTGGAAAGCGCGGTCGGGTGATTGGGGTTAAGATTTTCTCGCGTGAAAATGGTGATCAGCTTGAAAGTGGCGTTATCAAGCGAATTCACGTTACAGTGGCTCAAGTACGTAATGTTTCGGTGGGTGATAAACTGGCTGGACGGCATGGCAATAAGGGAGTTATTTCTCGTATTTTACCAGAAGAGGATATGCCGTATACTGAAGACGGCCGACCAATTGATGTTATTCTTACTCCACTTGGGGTACCTTCTCGTATGAACCTTGGCCAGATTCTTGAACTCCATCTCGGAATGGCTGCTGGTATGCTTGGTTATCAAGCGGTGGTGCCACCATTTGCTGGGGCCAGTGAAAAACATGTTAAAGCCGAGTTGGTGGCTGCCGGTCTTCCTGAGGATGGAAAAATTCAATTACGCGATGGACAGACAGGAGATAAATTTGCACAACGAACCGCTGTTGGATTCATGTATATTTTGAAACTTCACCATATGGTGGAAGACAAGATTCACATGCGTTCGATTGGGCCGTACTCCTTGATTACTCAACAACCACTTGGTGGTAAGGCGCAAATCGGTGGTCAGCGTTTCGGAGAAATGGAAGTTTGGGCTCTCCTCGGATACGGAGCTGCCTACACCTTACGTGAAATGCTTACTATTAAGTCTGACGATATTGTGGGACGAAGTGCCGCTTTTGATTCCATTGTGCGTGGTGAGAAAATTGGTCATCCTCACACCCCGGCTGCCTTTAACGTTTTAGTAAATCAACTTCGTGGACTGGCCCTTGATGTCAAACTTACTCGTGATGAGATGCCACGTCGTCCACGGGAACGCACCGATGACTCGCTTTATGAAACTACTAAATAATTTCTAGGTATATGTCAACATTTTCACCAAAAAAACCAGCTCTAATGCCACAACAGTTTACTGAAGTGAGCTTGAAGCTGGCATCACCGGAAACTATTTTGGAATGGTCATACGGCGAGGTTACAAAACCAGAAACTATAAATTATCGTACTCAGCGACCAGAAAAACACGGTCTATTTGATGAGAGAATTTTTGGTCCAGTAGAGGATTACGAATGTTCCTGCAAGAAATATCGTGGCATTCGTTATAAAGGAATAGTTTGCGAAAAATGTGGAGTAGAAATCACTCGTGCCATTGTCAGACGTGAACGCATGGGACACATTGATCTTTGTGTACCGGTTTCTCACATTTGGTTCTTACGCGGTGTGCCCAGTCGCATTGCTTTGATTCTAGGCATAACGGCGAGCTCAATTGAAAAGGTTATTTACTTTGCTGGATATATCATTACCAAAGTGAGTGAAGAAGAACGTGGACGTCTCCTCAAGGAATTGGAGACTGAATTCAAAACTAAACTCAAGGATCTGCAAAACGAGGATGCTCGTGAAGCTCTTAAGGTACGAGCCGATGACATGAAAAAAGAAATTGAGAAAATTCAACAAGGGATTGTTCTTGATGAAACCAATTTTCACAAGTTTTCAATTAAATATAGCACCCTCTTTGAGGCCAAGATTGGTGCCGAGTCAATTTTTGAATTATTCAAAAATATTGACATGAAGAAATTATTGACTCGTCTTGAAACCGAGCGGGAGACAGCTGGAGCGATGGAACGAGCCAAACTCGACAAACGTCTTTCACTGGTACGAGGGATGATTCATGCCGGGGTTAAACCAGAATGGATGTTTCTAACCCGTATTCCTGTCATTCCGCCTGCTATCCGTCCGATGGTGGCTCTTGAAGGTGGCCGACATGCCTCTTCTGACTTAAATGACCTTTATCGGCGGGTAATTAACCGTAACAACCGTCTTAAGAAACTGATTGATATTATGGCGCCTGATGTTATCTTGCGAAATGAGAAGCGTATCCTTCAAGAAGCAGTTGATGCTTTAATTGACAATTCCATTCGTCATGGCAACGCGGCCTACTCAGCCATGGGTCAAGCTCAGCGCCGACCACTAAAGTCATTATCAGATTACCTTAAGAGTAAACAGGGTTACTTCCGTCAAAACCTTCTCGGTAAACGAGTGGATTATTCGGGACGCTCAGTAATTGTGATTGGACCAGAGCTAACTCTTGATCAGTGTGGTTTGCCAAAACACATGGCATTGGAGCTTTTCCGTCCGTTTGTGATTGCTGAACTCCTCAAACAGGAGCTTGCCTATAATATTCGTGGTGCCGGGCGCTTGATTGAAGATGGGGTGCCAGAAGTTTGGGCGATACTAGAAAATATTATTAAGAACAAACACGTTCTTCTCAACCGGGCTCCGACTCTACACCGCCAGGGCATTCAGGCCTTCAGACCGGTTTTGATTGAAGGTAATGCCATTCAGGTGCACCCGCTAGTTTGTCGCGCTTTCAACGCGGACTTTGACGGTGACCAAATGGCTGTGCACGTTCCTCTGGGAGAGGAAGCACAACTTGAAGCCAGGGAAATTATTTCCGCCAACAAAAACATTTTGAAGCCAGGTTCATCAGAACCGGTTGTATCTGAAAAGTTACTTGACATGGCCCTGGGTGCCTATTGGATGACCAAGATCATTGAGGGGGCTCATGGAGAAGGAAAATATTTTGCCTCACCAAATGATGCCATCAATGCTTTTGATTATGGCATTGTTGATTTTAGAGCTAAGGTAAAGGTGCTAGCGACTGAAACCGAGAAATATAAGCAATTTGGTGGAAAGATATTTGAAACCAGTGTCGGCAGACTTCTATTCAACAGTGTTCTACCGTCAGACCATCTATACATTAATGATGTTGTCGTCCAGCGTATGCTTTTTGACGTCATCATTGATATCATTGACGATCGAGGACCAGAAGCAGTGCCAGCTATCGTTGACAGACTAAAAAAACTTGGTTTCCGCTATGCTACTGTATCAGGAACAACTTGGGGAATTGATGAGGTAAAGGTACCTGTCCAAAAAGTTGCCATTCTAGAAAATTCTCGAGAAGAGGAACGAAAAGTATTCGCGTTTTACGACGAAGGGCTTATTTCTCGGGATGAGCGTCGCCGGATGATTGTTAGTATTTGGCACCGTGCCAAAACAGAAATTGAAAAAGTTCTTCCTCTGACACTCGATGAACAAGGTTCGGCTTACGAAATGTGGAAGTCTGGCGCCCGAGGATCACTGGGACAAATTGCTCAGATGGCTGGTATGAAAGGACTGATTATCAACACCCGGGGCGAAACACTGGAATTTCCAATTCTTTCTTCCATGAAGGAAGGTATGACTCCGATTGAGTATTTCATTACCACCCATGGTTCTCGTAAAGGTTTAGCCGACACCGCCTTGCAGACTGCTAAGGCCGGATATCTTACTCGCCGTTTGTTCGTGGTGGCTCAAGATGCCATTGTGACTGAAGAAGATTGTAAGACAAAAGAGGGAACCAAGATTGGTCGAGTTAGTGCCTCTGGAATTGAAATTGCCTTTAGTAAAGCTATTAAGGGGCGCATCCTTTCGGCGGACGCGGTTGATAGTAAGGGTAATGTTATCTTCCCTAAGGGGCATCTTTTATCTAGACGGGAAGCAGTGGCTGTAGAAGGATCCACTTGTGCTGGGGTTGAAGTTCGTTCACCAATGACCTGTAAGACACTACGCGGTGTTTGTCAGAAGTGTTACGGTATTGATTTAACCACTAACAAGTTGATAGATATTGGGGAAGCGGTTGGAACAGTGGCCGCTCAAGCGATTGGCGAGCCAGGTACCCAACTCACCATGAACACCAAGCATGCCGGCGGAACCGCCTCGGCTGGTGGAGACGTAACTTCTGGTCTTCCTCGAGTAGAAGAAGTCTTTGAAAAACGGCAACCAAAAGTACCGGCCATAGTATCTAAATGTGAAGGACTTGTGACTGACATTAGAACTGAGGGTCACGAAAAGATAATCGTCGTGTCTCCCGACATGAATGCCAAGGGTGCGCCAAAGAAAAAGGATAATATTGAATACCCAGTTCACTACCGCCGTGTGGTAACTGTAGCCAAGGGACAAACTGTTCAGTCTGGCCAGTTGCTGACTGATGGTTCAGCTTTACTACCAGAACTATTCAAGTTCGGTGGTCAAGAAGTAGCCCAGGAATATATCATTTCTGAAGTAAACAAGATTTACGAACTTCAGGGTGTGACTATTGCCCGCAAGCACATTGAGCTTATCGTCAAGCAGATGATGTCTCGAGTAAAGGTTAACAGTACTGGCGACAGTCACTTTACTAACGGTGATGTGGTGGAGGAATGGATTTTTATTGAAACAAATACCAAGCTCAAAGCCGAAGGAAAAGAACCAGCTAAAGCAGACCGTTTGATTCTCGGTATCACTGAGACATCACTATCTCGCAAGAGCTTCCTCTCAGCCGCATCATTCCAGAACACCAACCGTGTTTTGATTAATGCCGCTGTAAAGGGAAGTCACGATAATCTTGCCGGGCTGATGGAGAACGTCATTATCGGAAAGCTTATTCCCGCTGGTTCCGGTTTCAAAGGAAGTCGTAAATACGATATGATACAGGCCATTAAAGGTGGCGCCACCATCATCGACAAGTAAAAAATAGTTAGTTTCTGGCTTTTAGAAAGCTAGAAATAAAACAGAAAAAGCGGGAGCGGCCTTAGGGGCCGCTCCCGCTTTTTCGTTGGTACCATTCAAACTACCTAACCACCAGTCTTTGCAAGGAGCGAAGCGAATGTACGGGATCGGGCTTTCGATCGGTAACACCTCGTAGCTCAGCACTCTTTCAAGCCCTTATAATTTTTGCATAGGTCCACGCCTAAACACTTCTCAAAATAATTACTATTATAAGAGAATTCATAAAATATCACATTGATAGTATAAATAAAAAAAATCACTTACTTACGAGATAGGGAAATAAGAAGGAAAAACATCCTTAACCCAACAGAACCATAAACAACAGGACTTAATTTATTATAATGTAAAATTATAAACAAAGATCTATACACACGGGGGTCGGTCTTTGCTTTGACCTTTTCTTAAAATTCACCCCGTCACTGATAGTAAGTAAAGTCCCACAACGGAACATTTCCTACACCGCTTTAACACCAATAATAATTAAAGTCATCGCTAAACACCTCTTACTAGATTTTACCATCAAAAAAAGATAATCACTGCTCATTTTTGTTATATTATCATCAATGATAATAAAATTTATGCCACAGCACTTTCTAAGTTTATTTATCATTAATGATAAAATAAGGAACACTATTTTATTTTTTTGAAAAGTTCTTCTGCTATGGTAAATAATAAGAAATGTCCAGGATAACTATGTTTAAGTCGCGTAAATGAAAGTGGATCACCAAAATCTTTTCTATACTTAGCTTTAGATAATGATCTCTCTCGTGTCGCTTTTGTGGTGTGTTCAATAACTGAGTTGTAGTTGGGAAGTTCACTTTCTAACCATTTTTTGATTTTGGTAAAAGTATTTGGACTAACAGATAGTTTTTCATTTATTTCCATGTATGTCTCTCCTCTTTGAATCATACTGGCAATAAGTAAACGCCTGGCAATGGTCAATCTTTCTTTTTCTGTAAGTAGATTATTCAGGAAGGCACTGGCAAGTTCGGGCGAACTTAACTGATGACTAATGTGCGTTAAAACAGTTTTAAGCAACTTCGTTTCGCTTTTACCTATTTTGTTAAAGTTTTTACTCATAGTGTTATTTTATCATTAATGATAAATAAAAGTGAAATTGAAAAGTGGTGATATGTATATGGGTAGGCGGAGGTTTTGAAGCTGGTTGATGTTGTCAAAATGTAACTTCCTTTAAGAAATACAAAGCAAAACCCCGACCGTAACCAGTGGCGGGATTCGCCGGTGGTTCGGTCGGGGTGTCAGTTTGTCAGGGCTGTAATCAGTGCCTCTGCGACAGTGACAGAGATACCCTGTACCATCATGGCATCTTTGATGACAGCCGGTCTCTGTCCTTTCTGCATGGCCGCCATCGATTCCCTAATCATGTCTTCGAGCTGCTTTTCGGCAGCCACCATGATCGTTTCTTCCGGCAAATCATGGCCCTCTGCCGTCATTCCGGTGCTGATCTCGTCCATCAGCTCACTGATGGCGTGGGCGCGCAGCTTGTCGCTGATATTCATTACATTCATCCTCTCATTGATGGGTTTCTGGCACTATAAAATCACAATATATATATTATGTCAATAGCTTACGATACTGGGCAGAATCGCGTATACTAGTGGCAATTATGTCTTCGGATTCGGTTCAATTGATTAAAGATCGACTCAATATTATTGATGTGATTTCACCGTATGTGGAGTTGCATAAGGCGGGGAGACATTTTAAGGGTAAGTCGCCGTTTACGAATGAAAAGACCCCATCATTTTTTGTGTCGCCAGAACGGGGAATGTATTATTGTTTTTCGACTAGTCAGGGTG
>Ga0210043_1001322_pt1 | contig 21274 bp, 17 predicted proteins | sample CryGeymet201501t_FD_183990 | JGI IMG/M metagenome (GOLD analysis project Ga0210043, IMG submission 183990) | Groundwater microbial communities from Crystal Geyser aquifers in Utah, USA - Crystal Geyser metaG 2015-01t (SPAdes) (version 2) | ecosystem: Environmental > Aquatic > Deep subsurface >... | reverse complement strand
ATATCTCCTTGGTGGCCGAAGCCGTAGACATCGGCGCGTACGTCTTCGAGCCGGGCTACTACTTCGGCACGCCGTACATGGATCTGGAAGGTCCGTTCGGCACGCTGGACGAGGCTGTCGCGGCGCAGCATGTGTTCTCGGAGAGCTTGTAGCTGATGGACTACTTCGATAACAAGCATCCGGACCCGCAGGCAGACCGGCAAGCCCCACCGCCGCCTGTCGACCTGAGGCTCCCGTCCGGCTTCGAGCCGAACGACGGCCAGTCGAACGCATTCGCCGTCATCTTCGACCGTCTTCAGGACCCGAGTCCGGACACCCAGGTCACGACCGTGGCTGGCCCCGGCGGTACCGGCAAGACGTGTCTCGCGCCGCTCGTCGCCATGAACCTGCGTGACCCGAACCGCATCCGTGTGCAGACGCCGTTCGGTCGGGCCGCGGTTCGGGTTGCCGAAGTCTTTCGGAAATACGGTATGCCGCTGCCTGCATTCCGAGTGGGCACCATCCACGCGGCGCTTTACGGTCGGGTGACCAAAGACGCATCAGCCGGGCAAGGGCATCTCAGATTCTCGAACCCGCATGCGCCGGCCGGGCCGAACGACATCGTCATCATTGACGAGCTGTCGACCTTCAGCCGCAAGGTCTGGGAGGACTACCGTAAGCACCTGCCGCCGACGACGAAGGTGTTGGGGCTGGGCGACTACTGCCAGCTCGAACCGGTGAACGATACCTGGGCCTTCGATCTGCGGCGGCCGACAGTAGAGCTGACGGAGATCATGAGGCAGGCGCTGGCGTCGGGCATCATCCGCGCCGCGAACGTGGTCCGCATCGGCAGCGGCGTGTCGAACTTGCAGTGGACGAACATCGCCGAAGTCGCCGAGGTCATGTACTCCAGCGACAAGAACTGGAACAGCTTCGACGACCTGTCTGATCCGGCCGACGGGTCGGATTCCGACTGCCTGTTCCTCAGCGGTTGCAACCTGGCCCGCGCCGCTGACTTCGTGACCACGGCAAGATCCGTAGGCGACGACACGATTTTCATCGCCTTCACGAACGACAGTGTGAACCGGGCGAATGACCACGTCGCCCGCCGCCTGCGCGAAGCTGGAGTCATCGACAGGCAGACCCAAGCGGATCCAGCATGTAGGAAGCTGCATATGGCCGCGTCCATCGCCATCGGCGATCGGATCATCGGCCGCCGGAACAACTACGACCTCGGCTGGATGAATGGCGAGATCCTGACGGTGCTGGATGTCGAAGTCGTCGTGCTGCCGAACCGGATGCAGGCCATCGGGCTCGACCTGTGGGGCGACGAGCGCCGGGCGCTGCTGCTGCCGGCCGGTCCGATCTTCAACGAGGACGGCCTGAAGGCCAACGAGATCATCCACCCGAAACGGCGGCCTGGAAAGCCGGCGCCTGCCGGCGACAACCCGTTTGTGGACTGGTCTTTCGTGCTATGCTCTCGTGGAGAAGCCGTGACCATTCACCGGTTTCAGGGTTCAGAAGCCGACTACGCGATGCTCTACATCGACGGGGCGACGAACCGCATGCGGACCAATGACAGGGACGGCTGGCGGCGCTTGGTATACACTGGGATGTCGCGGGCCTGCCGTCGGCTGGTCGTCGCAGGAGACCTTCGCTGATGGCTACCGTCAAATCATACAGGATGCAGCATGACAATCGACGTTGACGCCGCCGATGTCGACGGAGCGATCGACGCGATAGCACCGGAGCAGCCGCGTCGGTTCAGTCCGCTGGGGTTGCCCCGGAGGACGCGGTCGAGACCGGCGCCGGTGCCGGAGTCTGAACCGGAGCCAGAGCCGGCACCGGCACCGGAGGATCTTCCGGTCTTCGAGATGCCAGACCTGAACGACATTCCGGTAGATCCGGAGCCGGTAGTCTACGACAAGGAGCCAGTTTCCGGGCCGCTTCCGCGCCGGTTGCCGGAGCGGGTTCGTGCCGACATGGCCATCGGCCGACCGGTGCAGCCAGACGAGGAGCTGGTTGTGCGGCGGACAGCCGCTATTTCGGCCTTTGACACCAAGATTCGGCAGTTGTGCGAGCTGCTGGAGAAAGGCGCGTCGCTCGCAGCCGCTCAGGATCGGCTCGGCATCGGCGACGCGGAGCTGGTGCAGATGACCGGCTCGCCGCTGGTAGAAGCCGCGCTCGGCCGGTCGCAGGAGATGCGCCGGCGGGTCGCGGCTGACAGGGTCTTCTCATTGCAGGACGACGCGGTCGCCGTGGTAGAAGACGTCATGAACGATAGCGAAGTCGAACCAGGTGTCAGGCTCCGAGCCGCGACCACGGTGCTCAAGTCGACCGGTGCCATGACCGAACGGCCGACGACGCTCACGGTGGTGCAGAACCTGTTCGAATCTCCGGAAGATACCAGATTCAAGCGGCGGCTGGAGCAGCTCAAGCAGAGACGCGGCAAGGTGTTGGACACCGATGCGGAGGAGACCCGCGATGACCGATGAAACGGTAGACGCGGACGAAGAAGGCGACGGCACCGGTTCTGCACCGGTAATGAAACCGAACATCGCGTTCGACCTGTTGCGCGACGCCGTAGCCGCGCTGAAGGCTGGCGATCTATTCAGCTACGAAGCTCGCAGGGACTGGTTCGACCGGCTGTCAGAACCAGAAACTGTTCGGGTTCTGGCCGAGAGGATGGCCGTAGCCTGGAAGGAGGTTCTCGATCTGCTCGACGAACTGGTAGCATTGCCGCAATGCACTACTGCAGGTCGTAAACTGCGTACGCAGGTGACCATGCAGGCCAGGATCGTCCGAATAACCACTCAGGCTCCGTCGCTGACGCGCCAGACCACGACGGTAGCACAGATGCTGCCGGCAGACGTGCAGTCGGGGCTGACAGCGCCGCAGCGAGCGCTGGCGGTGCCGCGCGGATACCGTATTACACGCGATTCGGTGGTTCGCGTCACGGCTACGGGAGGCATGACCACGATCGCAACCGGGCCGCTGCTGGTGACCGCTCGCTCGGAAGACCCGGCAACCGGCGAGATCCGGCTTATGCTGTCGTGGCACGACGGCATCGGCTGGAAAATGCGCGAAGACAGTCGAGATGTCTTCACCAACGCTGCGCAGTTGTCGCGGCTCGCGCGTTTCGGACTGCCGGTCACGAGCGCATCGGCGAAATACCTGGTGACTTATGTCGAGATGTTCGAAGCGGCAAACCGGTCAGAGCTGTCGACTGGGTTCTCAGTGGCGTCGCTCGGCTGGTGGCCGAAAGACGCGCTGATCAAGAACGGTGCGCCGAACTTCGCCGACTTCATCCTTCCGGACGGCTCGTTCAACGACGCGCCGGTCGTGTTTCTGCCGCAGTCGGCGGCTCCAGTGCTGGCGGGTGTCGGTCGATCAGGCGATATCGACGGCTGGTGCAAGGCGTTCGCGGCTGTCGACCATCTTCCGCTGCTGTACCTGGCCGTGTATGGAGCTGTCGCGTCGATCCTGCTGCCGATCGTAGGTTGTCCGTCGTTCACGCTGTCGTTTTCCGAGGAGCCAGGTTCTGGCAAGACGACGGCGCTGTTCGCCATGGCCAGCGTCTGGGGCCGACCGGCGCTGTCAGGCGGGTTCATCGCGTCCTGGGATGACACGATGACGTCGCTCGAAATACAAGCCGGGGTGCTCGGCAACCTGCCGATCATCGCAGATGAAACGCAGCGGATGCGCGACCGCAGCATGATGATCCAGGTGATCTACAACCACTGGGGCGGCGCCGGTAGAAACCGGAGCACGGCGGACATCCAGGTCCGCGCGCAGAACAAGTGGCACAGCGTCCTGGCGGCCTCGGGCGAGTCGTCGATCCTCAACCTGGCCGGAGACGACCGGCTCAAGAAGGGCGGCGTGGCCGCTCGCGCGCTCGAAGTGTCCGGCAGGCCTACCGGACCCGAGTCGGAGACCGGTCGGATCGAGTCCAAGCGGTTCACGCGGGCCATCCAGGAGCACTTCGGTCATCTTGGTCCGCTGGTCGTCAGCGTGCTGCTGGAAGACCAGGACCGATGGTCGTACATGGTGGAGTTCTTCGATGACATGCAACAGCAGGTCGTCGAGCGGTATGACCTGCGGGATTCGGCAACCGGTGGGCGGCTGGCGGCCTATGTGGCAGTGCTCATTCTCGCGGCCGAAATCGTTCACTCGGACGCTGTAGGCATGCCGAGACCGAAGATTCCGCCGGCCGAGTTCATCGTCGCAGCGACACTCGGCGAGAACACGCTGCAGGACCGGTACTTGACGGTCATGCATCGGCTGCGGTCTTGGATTCAGGACAGCCAGAGCAGGTTCTGGGGTCGCCACGAGGTCGGCGAGGCAGGCTTGCCGAAGACCCCGTATACCGGATGGGCCGGTCGCTGGGACAGCGGCAACGACTGGCAGATCATCTACATCAAGGAGCCGGAGCTGAACGCGTGGCTGCACAAGCAGGGACTCTCGCCGTCCGAGTACATCGCCGGTTGGGGCCAGCGCGGCTGGTTGTACGGCAAGAAGCCGAACTATCTCACTGATGCGTCTGTGATGGACCTGTCGGTTCCGTGCTACGCGATACCGCGGAAAGTCTATATCGGCGACGTGCTCAAGTAGCCGAAGACGTTTCGCGTTCGGACTCTGCAGACATGGCCAAGCGGCCTACGGTAGCGTCGTCCCAGCCGATAACATCGGCGATACGATGCAGCACCCGCAAGGTCAGCCGGGTCTTGCCGGTGCTCATACGAGATACGTCTGATGCGGCGACGCCGGCGCGTTTCGCGATCTTGTTCCGGCTGCGCAGACCGTTGTCGGAGCAATGCGACAGGAATGCTTCTAACTCACGGCCGAACGGCGTGAGTTCTCGTGTGTCTGCAGTCATGGTGTTGCCGGTGCTTGGACGTGGTCGTGCGTTGACATGTTGTCACTGTAGTCTGACGTTTTGTCACTGTCAACGCCGTTGATAGATTCTCAACGAAATCTCTTGCGGGTCGCGTAGACATCTGGATAGAATGTTCGTGTTCAGTTCATACCAAGGAGACCCTGATGCCGCCGATTCCGAAGACCTATCCTCATGTGCACCTGCGACGGTTCTTTCAATGGCTGGTGTCGGACGCGCGAAAGGCGCGGACTACCGGCCGCAACTACGTGTTCTCGGTGTCATCGCTGCTGTACCGCGCAGGGCTGGAAGAAATCGACGATGAGGTCCAGTCGCTGCAGGCCATCGCCGACATGCTTCCGGAAGTCACGGCGCTCGAAGATACGCTGTGGTTCGACGTTCCGGCAGGATCCGTGCCGGGAGTGCTGAGCGCGTGGAAGAGCTTCCGGCAGTTCTTCAGGGCACTCAGCGGGATCGAGATCGCGGAACTCAGGTCTGAGAGCCGTCAAGAAGCATTCCGGCGGTATGGTCTCGACCGGTCTGCCGGCGAGGAATGACGGATGCCGGTCGACGACGTCGCTTCGTTCTTCTCTAAGAGAAAGCTGACGTATCTGACCTATCAGGGGCGGCGTTATATCGTGCCGGGTAGGCCAGATGCGGATCCGCGAGACTTGACGCTGGCGGACATCACCGCGATCGAGACGGCGGTTCCGGGTCTGTGCGTCTACTGCCGCAGCCGGAAGGAGCACTTCGACCGGCGGCTTCGCAACTTGTTGCGAGCTGCGGTGGAGCGTGGTGATCCCAGGTCACTCGATATCCATGATGGCGTGCATAGTATGCACTTCATGGTGCCGCATCACGGCGCATGGATGCTGACGGCAGAACCTGAAGACGGAGGCATCCGCGACACCGTTTTCGACCTGATCAGCATGAACTTCGACGTCGAACGTGCGGCGCCGGTCGGCCGGTGGACATCCGCGCCGGGCATGGAAGACTTGCTGCCGGGGCCGCCGGAGACCTCCTGTGACTGGCTGAAGGACTTCGGAAAAGAAGACCTCGAAGCTCGCGGCCGTCAGGTCGTGGCCCGGCTCATCGAGCGCGGACTCGTTCGCGAAGTCGCACTCGACGAGTTCGGTCGTCCGATGGGCAAGATGCTGGACATTCTCCGGCCGCATCAGGCCCGCGCAATACTGACTGCCGCTGCGAATCCGTGGCTGCTGTGTGTCGCACCTGCCGGCCGCGGCAAGACGCTCATCGGTCTCGTCGCGTCGGCTGCGTGGGGAGGTGACGCGGTCATCCTTGGGCCGGCTAAGGCCCGCAAAGCGTGGCGGGATCAGGCACCGAGATATCTCTGCGTCGACGTTCACGAGATGAAGCCGAAGTCGGAGCGTAGGAAGTCGGACAAGGATGCGGATGTCGCCGCGTACGTAGCCAGATGCAGATCCGAGAACCGGCCGGCGATCGTGTCGGTGGGTTCCGAGTCGCTGCCGGATTACATGCCGGAGCTGATGGCATCAGGTATCCGCATCCGCTGCTTGTTCATCGACGAGCCGCACGAGCTGGCCAACCCGAAGCGGTACTCGAAGTCGACGGACATGGACGGCGCGTTGACCTTCGAGCTGGCGCTTGCGAAGTCGGAGACGCGGGTGAAGCGGTCGGTCGCGGCCATGTGGCTCAGCCGTCAGAATTCCATCATGTTCCGCGGCGCGCTCGACGCGACACCGATGTCGACTGGCAAGCCCCGGCGGCTGTATGCCATCTGGGATCTGCTTGACCCGCGCGGGATGGGCGCCTACTGGGACTTCGCGGCCGCGTACTGTGCTGCCGGTGAGAATCCGAATACCGGACACTGGTCCGACGACGGCGCCAAAGACCTCGACGTGCTGGCGAGGCGTGGAGCTTGGATGATGATGGAGGTCAGCCGCGCTGAGTCGAGCGCAGGCATGCCGCCGATGACCATCGAGATGATCTGGCTCGAAGTTGATGAGCAGGACGACGTCAAGGGTGGGCTACGCGAGCTGAACCGGATGGCGAAGCTTGCGTCTGGCGGCAAGACGACCAAGAACAGCAAAGTCGTCGAGTCGTGGGAGGACTGCCTCGACGATGAGGACGCCGCCGACTTCGAGGAACTCGGCGTGACGAACCCGAACGCTGCGCTTGAAGAGCTGCGTGGTGCTGAGGCCTGTGAGCGCAAGCGGTCTGCCGTCGTAGACCTCGCCGTCGAGCACCTGGTCGAGCCGCGTATGTCGGATGACGAACCGGTCCGCAAGGTCGTCATCTTCACCGCGCGCCGGCGGCAGTGTGAGCTGTGGGCGAAGGAAATCGCAGTTGCCGTTCGGAAGGCTGGTCAGGGAGACGCAGGCTACGACGGACCGAAGATCGCCGTGTGGTGGGCGCACGGAGGCGTTTCCGAAGACGAACGAGACAACATCCTGGATGCTTATGTACGAAGCGATGTCCCGTCGGTGCTGATCACGACGCTGCAGGCCATGGGCACGAGCAAGGACGGCATGCAGGTGACGACGCGCGGCATCATCGCGCAGATCACGGCGAACGTCGGGCTCATGCTTGAACAAGGCCCGGGTCGGTTCGACCGCTACGGCGGCGTCGGTACCGAAATCTTCATCGTCGGCGCGCGTGAGACCGTCGACGAGGACAAGGCAGACAAGCTCGTAGAAGGTATCAGCCGTGTTCGGCAGCTCTTGGCCGCTGAGCATCTGGCCGATGTGGACGAGAAACTTCTCGGACTTCCGTCCGAAAAGCAAGCAGCAGACGACGTCATGTCGGTACTTGGACTGACTGACGTCGATGAGGATGAAGAGGAAGACGAAGGAGACTGAAGATGCGCGACACGAAGAATGACGGATTCAACATGACTGCCGACGAACGGCATCGCGGGCTCGTCACCATGATGCTGTCCATCGGCAGGACGCAGGCCGAGGCCGAGGCCATGGCCGATAACCTGTGCGGCCGGCAGGGCGATGTGAAGGCGACGGTGGAAGCCGAGCCCGATGACGACGAGGCTGACGGCTACGACGGGACCGGCGACGATGTCGAGACCGGCAGTCTGCCATGCTTCGTGCCGGGCCAGGGCGACAGGCCGGCGCCTCGTGGCCTCGTGCTGAAGTTCGACCCGGCGAAGCGCCGGCAGCCGATCGGCTGGAGTCACGCCGAGGTGCTGCGATGACCAAGCCGGTGGACCCGTACCGTTCGGTCGCCGCCAGGGTGCGCGGCGTGTTCAGGAAGTCTGGCATTCCGTATGCCACGTCCTATGCCAGTCGGGTTCGTGGCTTCAAGAACTGGACCGAGGGGGTCACGGTCGACAAGTGTCGGGATGGATTCCCGCGGATCACGCCGCGTGCAGACTTTCACGACGTGCGAGAACGGGACCTGGCTCGTGCTGTCACGGCGCTGCGCGAAGCCGGGTGGACTGTGACCGACGGCGGCGTCATCATGACGGCGCCTGAGCCGGAGCCGCGAAGCCCGAAGCCCCGAAACCCGAAGTCGAGGAGGGAGCCATGACGACCAATGTGCTGCTGTGCGGTCATGAACCGGACAAGTTCGTCGACGAGCACGGAAAGCCGTTCTGCATGACGTGCGATTCGGACGCCGCGTGGAGGGCGACGCACGCGGCCGATTCAGCGCGGGCAGCCGGCATCAGATCGGAAATCAACGAGCGAATCCGCCGGGATCTGCAGTCAGTAGTCGAAGTCACGGGCCGGTTGTACCGGTTGGAATCACTTCCAGCAGGAGAACAGCTCGAAGCCGCACGTGTAGACGCTGCAGATCACTATGCGGCTGACGTTCGGATGCTGCTGGAAGAAATCGGTCGGATGTTCGACGAAACCAGCTATCCGGTGGGATACGTGATTCCGGCTGAACAGGCTACGGCCGAAGCCGCGAAGCCCGAAGTCGCGAAGGAAGCCACGGCGCACGATGCCTACGTAGACTACATCCACGAGCAGATCGCCGCCGAGCGGTTCGTGTTCGATCCGCGTATCGACCTGATCGGCCTCGCCATGAACCTTCGCGGCAACGCCGACGGCAGCGCAGAAGGAACCGACTACGCGGAAAGCCTGCGGGTTCAGTGGAGATACCTGCAGGGACGCGTAGTCAACTGGTACCAGGAGTACGAGCCGCCTGCATCGGATGTCGCGCTGTTCGACTTCTTCCGCGCCGTGCTGGACGAGACGGCAGATGCCTTCGGACACGATGCCTCGCCATCTTGATCCACCGCTGCCGTCCGAGCCACGACCGTGCTATCGTGGCCGGATGCAGCCCGAACTTCACGACGGCCGACTCATGGTCGACGCCGGTAGGTCTCCTTTCGGATGGAGCCGCATCGGCACCTACCGATCTTGTGGTGTCCTCTATGCCCTGGGAGACCTGCTCGGTTACGACCTGAGCACCGACCAGATGATGGAGGGGACGATCGGCCACATCCTGCAGGCGCACTATGCGGCAATCATCGGCGCGCGGCAGGGTGGGGTCTGGATGGGTGTGGCAGCGCAACAGGCCATGCTTGAAGACGGTACGGTGTCGAAGTACGAATGGCCTCCGGCGGTGGTCTTCGTCGATGATCCAGAAATGATCCTCGAACCGGCCGAAGCCGTCAAGGTGTGGGCGCGCAAGACGAAGCGGTGGGATCTCCTGACCGACATGGTCGCGTCGTTCGAGAACTGGCGCGGCGAGCATGAAGCCGCCGGCCGGCACGAGACCGAACGCATCCATGCAGTCGAGTGGCCGGTCACCTACGTGGTCGGCACGCACGAGACCGAGGGCTTCGGTATCTGGGTCGTCGACACCGAAGACGCGCAGCTTCCGCTCGAAATCCTAACCGATCCGGAAATCACACCGGTCGTCCACGTAGTCATCGGTGGCGTCGTGAATCCGGCGCGGATCGAGGAGCCCGGTCATCCACGTGACGGCTGGCCGATCCTGGTGACCCGCCGGCTCGACCTCGTATACGAAACGCCGAAGAACGAGATGATCATCAGAGATCACAAAGGGCTCGGATGGGTCGAGCCGAACCGGGCCAACTTCGGCTACCGGGTCGACGGTGGGTTTCAGCTCTTCGACGTCGCCGGCCGGCAGCTCTGGGGCTCGGACTTCGGCGTTGGCTACGGAGAAGGTTCCGGCGTCCAGCTCAATCTGGTAGGCAAGCGGCCGGACCGGCGGAGCGGAACCTACAAGCTCGCGGAGCCGTTCGTGTCTCCAGTGAAGATTCCGCATCGGGTCGAGGCCCGTCGGATACTGGATGCCGAGACTCAGATGGCGGGCATGGAAGCGCAGTTCCTCAGCGGCGAGCGGGACGTCATGGAGTTCCCGGCGCCGGTCTCTGAATCCGGAAACTGCGACGGGCACTACGGCATGTGTCCGGCTGTGAACGTCTGTTTCTACGGACTCCGGGCCGGAACCGCAGGCTGGAAGAAGAAAGGTGCTTGACGGTCTACGGGTGTTGAGTATATGCTAATGGGTGTGAACGGGACAAGAACGTGAACGGGACAAGAACGTGAACGGGACAAGAACCGGTCGGGAGACTCGATGCCGCTCGTAGGCCAGAACAAGTCCGATACCGGCGCCGAGCGCGTCAACCTCGTCGGCTGCGTGTTCGGCGCCGAGAAGCGGATGAAGACTTCGAGCGCCATCGCGGCGTTTCCGAATGCCATCTTCTTCGGCGACCCAGACCGGACCCGAGAGACAGCCCTGGTCGAATACGGAATCGAGCCCGCCATCTGGCCGTCTGGTCACTGCCAGGACCGGCTTGGGTTCGACATCCCGGAAGAACTAGCGCTCCGCAGCATGGAGCTGGACGACGTCTTCGGCAGCCTCGCATGGCTGGCCAACGACATCGGCCCTGACGAACTCGCGGCATCCGGAGTTGACAGCTTTGTCTGGGATGACGCGACAAACGCCGTCAGCGCGTTTCTCGCCGAAACCGAGATGCTCATGGCGCAGGGACCTGAAGCGTGCCCCGATGCGTGGACGACACGCGACGGCGCTCCGGTAATGAGCAGTTGGTATCACTACCAGCAGCTCGACCGCAAGCTGCAGCGGGCCATTCCACTGGCGCGGAAGATGCGGACCCACTTCTGGGTGACCGCGCACGAAATCGACCCGAAGGTCGACAAGAAGACCCGCAAGCTGACCCGTGGTGGAGCGGCCTTCGGGTCGATCAGCCAGTGCGGCAAGGTCGCTCGGTGGTTGTCGACAGTCGTGCGGACCGAGATCGACGAATCCTGGATTGATCCCTACGACGCCCGCGCGGTCATCCGCAGCTCGTGGCGGGATCGGAATTACATCGTCAACGACTCCAACCGGGCGCTGCTCGACGGTGGCCCGCTCAACATCCGAGCCGCCGTACGCGCCTCGAAGCGTGCTCTCATCCTGTCGCGGCATCCAGGTCTGGAGTGGCAAGATGACCTGATGCTCGCCGTGGCCGATGCCATCGGCAAGCAGGTCGACAGCCACGGAATCGAATCCGTGACGCTTGACTCCATGATTGACATGTCGCGGCGGTTCGAGGCCGAATGTCGAACCGGGTCGGACAGCATCATCATCCCGGATGACATCCTCGAACTTCCGCATTGCGACCTGTACATCCAGTGGGGAATCCAGGACGGACTGGCCCTCTGGTGGTTCGCCAACGAACAGCGTAGGTCTCGGCGGTCCATTGTCGAAACCGCGCCGGAATCGGTGAAGCCCGGGAAGGCAGCGACTTCTGGTCTTCCGGCCAAGAAGGCAGCCGGAAGCCGCGCGTTTCTCGGCAAGAAGAAGGTTCCGTGACCTCAGCTTTGACACTGACTTCATAACTCCAACTTGGACCGGCGCAGTTGCTCAGGTGCGTCGGGTCCGTAGCCACTGCAGGGCATCGTGCCCGATCAAGCCAGGCTCCTGAGCACCACCGCCGGTCCAACTTTCGATTGAATCCGGCATACCAATAACGAGGAACGAGAAGATCATGTACGACATGTACGAGTCCGAACCCGAAGGCGAAGAAGTCTACAGCTTCCCTGTCACCAAGGGCTTCCTCAAGCGCGGATTCGTCCGCGGTGGCGGAGGCCGGTCGCCGGACACCGGATACTACCGGTTCATCGTCACCGGCTTCGCGCCTTTCGGCGAAGCCGACAAGAACGATGCCGTGAGCATCGGCGTCAAGGCTGACTTCGCGGATGTCTCCGGACAGTGGGGCCGCGGCACCGTGTGGCGTGACTTCTACGACAGCGATGGCAACCCGGTGCCCGGAGTCGCCAAGCTGCAAGAGACCGACGAGAAGGCCTTCGACAAGCTGATGCAGGCGTACGCCACCGACATCAACACCTTCCTCGCGTCGTGCGGCACCGACATGGACCAGGTCATCGGCGACGAGGCGGATGACGAGGAGGAGATCGATCCGACGGCCACGGTCGGCTCGATCTTCTACGGCGTCTGGCTCGCCCCCCTGAAGACGCTCGTGTCGAAGGAGGAGCAGGGCCAATACGACTGGAAGAAGGGCGACAGCTACGGCACCATCGACGCGTTCATCACCGAGGCCCAGTACGAAACCTTCATGGCGGCCGGCGCCGTGCCCAAGGACGATCGGTCGGCCGTGCTCGCCAAGCGGCGCAAGGCCGGGACCGGCGGCATGCAGGAGCGGAACAGCGGCGACGGCAGCGGTACGGCCCGGACGAGCGGCGGCACGCCCCGGCGGCGGGCGACGGCAGTGACCAAGCCGGTCGACACCGAGAAGGAGCCCGAGAAGGCGTCCGAGCCTGAAAAGGCGGCGCCTGCCGGTCTGCCGCGCCGGGCCCGCACCGGTGGAGGCCTGCCGGGGGCGCCCCGGAAGTAGTTCGGATCGAGATCTGACGGAATGACTGCCTGGTTGCAACGGCCGACAGTCAACTCCGTTGGGGGCTCCGTCAGCAGCTCCGTTCGGGGTATGCTGGCGGGGCCCTATTCGTTCAACTGAGGCGTGTGGATTCGTTCGGGTTCCATGACTTCTTCCGGTTACAATCCAGCATCCAAGGCTTGTGGAGGCGCTGATTGCGGGCGTTGTCCGTTGGGGCCCGAAGGCTGGTTGCGCGACCGAAGGATGCCGTGGACGCCGGTGCCAGGCGAAGTACACGTCGACCGGATGACCGGAGAGCTGTTGGCGGCCGGCGCCGCGCTGGCACAGTGTCCGGCCGACGAGGAGGTCAAGTCGCTCGGACCGTTGCGGGGGGACTCCGGTATTCTGTGGAATGGCCTATTGCAGGACGCCGGTCATAATCGACCGACCTTCGACATCTTCAACGTCATCGCCTGTCGGCCGCCGGGTCCGGCCTCCGGCGGCTGGGAGAAGATGGACGCGGCCATCGCCGAAGCTCGCAAAGACGAAACCAAGAAGCTCGTGGCCGCCGACTGGAAGAAGGCGCCGGCCGAACGCGAAGCCATCCGGAGGATTCCGCATCCGGCGGACTGCTGCCGGCCGAGACTCGTCTACGACCTCGAACCATACGACGGGATCATCTGTCTCGGCAAGGTCGCACGTGCTGCGATCACCGGCAAGAACCAGCCGATCGGTCGTGTCGCCGGTAGCCCGGAGTCAGCGACGTTCGGCGGCAGAGACCGGCTGATCGTCACGACATACCATCCATCGGCGCTGCTGCCGGGTTGGGCACCGGGTTTGCGATTCGGCGTCGTTCGGCATCTGGCCAAGGCGTGGCGATACTTCACCGGCAACCTCCGGTGGATCGAACCGGAACGGACGCTCATCGAGTCGCCGAGCCAGCTCGCGTCTTGGATGGATGAATACTCGCCGTGGTGGGCGTTCGACACCGAGACATCAGGCATTTCTGCGCTCGAAGTGGCCGTCGAGATGGTGCAGCTTGCAACACCAGACTTGGACGCCTCCGGCGATGTGACTGAAGACCAGTACCTCGCGCAGCAAGAAGGCAGGATCTCCAGGACGATGGCCTTGTGCTTCGTTGATGAAGATGGTCAACCGACTTGGACGATCGAAGACCTGAACGAAATACGCGGTCTGTTGGTTCCGTTCCTCGAAGACCCAACGATTCCGAAGGTAGGAACGAACGTTGGGTTCTTCGATCGATTGTGTCTGCGTAAATCCAAGTTTCGCAAACTACCGTTTCTGATCGCCGACGTTCGGGGAATCTTCGACCGACTGTTCGCCGCACGTTCGGTATCGCCGGATGCGCCGAAAGGACTGAAGGCGAACGCGGTCATCTACACAGACGCGACAAACTGGGAGACGAACGAAGCTGGCGAGAAGAACGCGGTTGGCCGAAACACGCCGGAGCGGATCGCCTACGGACAGACCGACGGCACGGCCGAAGCACGGACTTCGGCCATTCAGATCCCGATGGCGGCCGCCAACGGCATGTTTGACCCGCTGCCGGCTTCGTACAAACCAGAAGCCTGGGATCGTGTAACGGCAGAACATGCAACGACCTGGGTTGAGAACCCAGGACCGCGTCCGTTCAACCTGTGGGAAGTCGACCACATGGCGCAGGCCATGTGCTGCAACATGACCGAGATCGGCGTTCATATCGACCAGCGCCGCCGGCTGGAACTGGAGATCGCTACACGGGATTCACTGGTAGCGCGTCGTGTCAAGCTCTTGAAGCTCAAGGAAGCCGCGGGTATCAAGCAGAATCTCGACGAGCTGCTGGCCGATGTCGAAGACTCCGACGACGGCACCGATGCCGAAGACCGCGAAGACCTGGATGACGCGGAGGTCGCGGAAGAGGCCATGCGGCTGGCCGGCGCGGATCTCGGCTCGTTCGTGTACAACTCGACCGGTAAGGTCCGCGCGCTGCTCTACGAGGAGTGGGGACTCACCATTCCGCAGGGACTCGCCAAGAAAGAGTTCTTCACGAAGTCAGGTAAACAAGGCACGTCGGACAAGGTCATTCGTGCGCATCTCGCATCCGGCAGGCTGAACAAGGCACAGCAGGCATTCCTGTACGACCTGCGAATGGCCAGGCGCGAGGCCAACAAGATCCTCGGAACCGTTCTTGTGCCGCTGCGAACCAGGAAGATGGACCCCAAGCGTGGCCTCGTGTGGCCCGACGGACGTGTTCGGTCGACCTGGAACGCGCATGTACAGGCGCCGGGACGTCTCTCGTCTTCGCGGCCGAACCTGACGACCATCGGTTCGCGCAAGGGTATGGGCGTGTTGCAGGAGGCGTTGACCTTCGAAGACGGACATCTCGGATTCGGCTTCGACCTGGAACAAGCGCACTTGCGGATCGTCGCGAACTTCTGGAAGATCCAGCGGCTCATCGACTGCTTCGTCAACGGCTACGACGCGCACAACCTGTTGGCGCACGATGTCGAAGTCGACAAGTTCCTGCGGGCCGACGGTGGCGAGAAGTGGAACACGCTGTCGAAAGACGAAAAGCTGAAGAAGAAGCCGGGTCGCGTCTTGCGAAACGGCCAGTGGGAGAAGTCGCCCGCGCTATCCGTTCGAGAGTTCTTCAAGACGCTCCGGTACCTGCTGATCTACCGCGGCTCGTCTGCGACCGCGCATCTGAGTCTGCAGTCCACGGAGACCGACAACGGCGAACTCATCTATCTGAAGGTGAAGAAGCAGACGGTCGAGCGCATCCGCCGGACGTTCCTGAAGGTCGAACCAGACTGGGAACCGGCTTGGGAGGCGATGCAGGCCGAATACGAGGAGAATGCGCGGCGGAACAACGGCGTTGGATTCCTCGTCGGGCCGGTTTCTGGCCGGCGCTCCGGTGTTCTCGGTCTCGGCAAGGAGCAGGAGACCGCGAACTCCAGCGTTCTGGAAACCGAAGCGATCATCATGCGTCTTGCTGAATGCCAGATGATCGACCGGTTCCCGTGGGACATGGACGCGCGAACCGGTATCGTCGCGCAGATTCACGACGCGCTGAAGCTCGAACTGGTAGATCCTGGCCGAGGCCTCACCGATAGCGCGGCGAAGGAAGCTCGCGATCGCATAGTGCGCGAGATCGAAGAGATCGCCGAAGTACATATTCCAGGCTGGGACATCCCGTTCAAGGTCGAAGCCCACTGGGGCCGGCACTTCGGAGAGCTGTGAGATGTCGAAGAAGCATGCAGGGTCCTACATCCGAAAGACGCTGCGGCTGGCCGTATTCCTCGCCGACGGAGGACGATGCTTCTACTGCCGGGAGCCGCTACCGGTCGCTGACTGGCTTGCAGGAGGCATCGACGGTCGCTGCGACTGCCAGCTCGACCACGTCGTTCCGGGCGGCGGCAATGACTGGAAGAACCTGGTGGCGTGCTGCGGAGCCTGCAATCAGGCGAAGCGCAGGGATGCCGTCGAAGTTCTCTGCGTGAAGCGAGGACTCGACTTCAGCGACGTGTCGCGGCGGCTTGTGCTCCGGCGGAAGCTGCGTTCGACCATGGTGCGGAACAAAGCCCGTGACATCCTGTATGTTCACGACATGGCGCGCGAAACCGTTGCTCCGTATGTCGACGACGACATCATGCGACGGCTTCGAGCGCGGCTGGTCGGCGGCGTCGGGCTGCCCGAGCCGGACGAGTTCGACCCACCGGCGGATTTCGATCCGGGAGACATCCCCTTCTGATCTGTCCGCACTTGACAGTCCGAATCCGTTGCTATATACTCAACACGAACGTCTACCGGAGCTTCCATGTCTGTCATCCGCTGGTTCTTCGCGACCCGAAAAGGTGACGATCCTGCCGTCATCGCGGACCTGTGCGAGTCGTTTCGGGTCATGCATCAGGCATCGCTCGACGAGGCTGAACCCGGCGAGCACACGGTCGTCGTGGTTGACGGCGGAACCGACTGGCGCGAGACCGAAGAGACTCACGGCGGCAAGTTCGAATCCTGGATTCCTGACGTGCCGAGCCGCCGCGACCGGGTCACACGCCGCTACGTCTACGACGGCGTCATCGTACCGGTCGGACTGCGGCGCGGTGCCGCGGTCGGCCGCGCGACGGCGCAGATCGTGACCGGTTTCATCAGCCGCAGCGACCGACCCGGTGACGCCGGATACGTGCTCGTGTGGAACGTAGAAGACGAGCAGTGCTCGACAACCGGCGTGTACCTCGACGCCGGTGAAGCGAAACGGATCACGGGGTTCTCGAAGGTTACCGGTGGCGGTTGGCAGAAGTATGCCACGCCGATCGTGGACGGCTATCGGGTGGACGAGGAGGCCGCGCGGCGGACTCGGCGTGTTCGCGCAGGCGATCGGCCGGAGGCAGATACCGGTGCCGGTTCTGACTCCGGTGGCACAAGTTCAGGTCCGGCGTCTCGTCGTGATCCGGCCGCCGTCGATGCATTCCGGATTCTGGCCGCGGACCTCATCGAGAAGGCGGAAGGCGTCGCAGACCGCAACGAACGCGCCAGCCAGTACACCGACGGCGCCATCGACTTCCTGAACGACGTGGTAGCCACCGCTGAGAAGATCGGCTTCGTGACCGAGAAGATGGCTGCGGCGCTCGACCGGATCGACGGCAACCTCGACAAGTGGGACCGGCCGTCGCAGCGAGATGAGGTGGCTACTGGACGATCGGCTACCTGGCGCCGGAAGGTCATCCCGTGACCGAACCGGCGGCTGCAGATCGTATTACGTTTCTGCTTGACGCCGGGCAGCTACACCGTTAACATATACTCAACAGCTACTTCTGGAGATTTCAGACATGTCCGCTCGCCCCTACGCCGCCGCCGTAGAACTCACCGTCAAGTCGGAAACCGGTGAACCGATCCTCGTGCCGCTCGCGCGGTTCACGCTGCTCTACGCCAGGAACGGCGGCCACAAGTCCGCAGTCGTCGACGCGCTCAAGCTCTGCGTCAGCGCCGCGGTCGATGAGGAGCCGGCCAGGGGCTTCGGCACCATTCGTGATGGCAAGACGATCATCAAGCGTGCTACGCCGCAGGCCGACGGCAAGGACCGCAGCGTCGACGCCAAGATGTGGCTGCTCGACGAAGACGGCGCCGAGCTGCTCGAACTGAACAGCGTGACATGCGTGAAGCCGTCGGCTTCCTACTACCTGTGCGAGCGCAACGGCGCGGTGCAGGATGCCGAGCATGTCATCGACGACGTCCGCATCCTGAAGGGTCGGCTTCCGGCCGGCAAGGACAAGGGCGAGCCGAGTCCATCGCTGCCAATCCGGTGCATCCGTGAGACCTTCGCCAAGGGCTCAGCGGGCGCCGCCAGTGACTTCCTGTCGCTCTCGGCGATGCTGTCCGGCCGAGAGGCCACCGACGCATCCGGCGCACTCTCGGTCGTCCGTGGGATGCTCTCTCCGGCGTCGGTGATTCCAACCTTCGACGCGCTGGTGGCGGCCAAGAAGATCCGGATCGGCGCCGACGACGACATCTCGGATGCGCTTGGCAAGATCGAGAAGATCGCCAAGGAACTGAACACGGCATGCAAGCCCAAGGACATCGAAGCCGAAATCCAGAACCTGCGTGTGGAGCTGGCCGGACTCGGCGGCGGGAGCGTCGAGTCCGAGCGTGAACTCGTCGCGAAGCTCGAAGCAGAACTCGAAGCCACTGTCGTCGAGGAAGCAGCAGCCGCTGCGACCGCGAAGGTCGAAGCCGCAGCCGACGACAGGGTCGAGCGCGCGGCGTCCGTCGTAGCCGCCGCGGGTCGGACGGCGGCGGCCGCCAACGTCGAAGCCCGCAAGGCGAAGATCGACGCGGCGCAGGCGAAGATCGATGCGGCGCAGGCGAAGATCAACCTGTACGACGCTGCAGTCTGTCGGTTGGAGGCCCGCTACCAGGAACTCGACGCACAATGCAAGAACGAGTATAAGACGCGGAACGACGCAGACAAGGCCCGTGATCTGTGGGACAAGGAGCTGAAGACGCTCGAAGCCGCACTGCAGCAGGCCAATGCCGCGCTCAAGACCGCTGCGGACGGTGCGGGCCCGGTCGCGGAATCTGCGGTGCCGCCGGAAATCGTAGCCGCCGCCAGGCTCTTGCTGCGGTACACCCGGGAGCACCCCGAAGACGGCGTCTACTACAGCGTCGACTGTGGCGCCGACATGACCGAAGAAGAGCTTGTGGCTGCCGAAGAGGCCTTCGAAAAGATCGCTGCGGCGGCCGGACCCGACCTGACGGCGTTCGATCTGGCTGTTACCGACGCCGAAGAAGCTCTGGCCGACGGGCAGGCCGAGCGCGAGGGCTGGGCGAAGGACGCTGCGCAGGCGGCTACGGCCTATGCCGTCGGCAGCCGAGAACGCGCGACGGTGATCGAGGAGCAAGAAGCGGCCGAGAAGGCGCTCAAGGCCGCCCGCGAGGAGCTGCGGCAGGCCGCCATCGAGCGGTCCAAGCTGCAGGCGGAAGACGACGCGTAGCTTACGGCCGCTGCTTCACCATCTACTTCATCATCAGGAACGAACATGAATACCGACACCAGCAGCATCCGCGATTCCTCTACCATCAAGGCCGAACTCGTCGACGCCCGCAGCCGGCTCACGGCCGCGCAGACCGCGGAGACGCGCGCTCGCGAGATCGAAACGCGCATCGAAGCGCTCACCCAGAAGTCGGCGGTCATGGACACCGACAAGACCGCCTACAAGAACCTGGCGGCGGCGGCACGAACCGCGAAGCGCGCTGCACTCGACATCTCGGTGATCGAGACCGAAGCCCGCAAGGCGCTGCCGGACTTCATGAGCTTCGGCATGAGCCTGAGCGACGGCACGCGCAAGGCATGCGACGTCGGCTCCAAACACGGGCTGACCGGTGCGGTTCTCAGCGAGACCTCCGGCGGCGAATCCGCGGCGCTGCTGGGTGCGCTCGGCACCGTGTTCGCCAAGAAGGCCAGCGACGGCAACTACGTCGTGCTTGATCTGCCTGACGTGAGCTGGCACCCCGAATACCTGCGTCAGACGATGCAATCGCTGGCCGCTTTCGACGGGCAGGTGATCATCTGCTCGACCGTGCTGCCGGGTGAAGTCTTCAACGGGCTGGACCCGGACGACAACCCGGTGAGCGTCACCTACGTCGACGTGCCGGCTCCGTGGCAGGTGGTCGACCTCGACGAACTCCTGAACCCGACCGATGACCAAGGCGCGGTATCGGCTGCTGCCGCAGGGGACTGAAGCCATGGATGACGAACCGGTTCTGACCGTTACGAAACGTGGTTCGGTGGTGCTCGAACTGGACGAGAACCTGCAGCCACTGGTAGCCGCTGCCGCGCGCCGGCTCGAAGCCGATCCGGTCATCGCAGCGCTTGGGCTTAAGATCAGCATCGAATCCGTGGTTCGTGCAGCGGTCATCGCAGGTCTTCCACTGGTGGGCCGAAAGCCGGCAGAACGAACGGAACCGGCGGCCGAGACCAGATCGAATACCGGTAGCGGCGCCGAGGTGTCTGCGGCTGGACTGCCCCGGCGGCGGTCGAGCCGGAAGCCGGCAGAGGCGGCACCGGAGCCGGTAGCAGCACAGCAACCGGTCGCGGCAGCCCCGAAGGAGGTACCGATCGGCGATCAGGTCATGGGCATCCCAGGTGAGATGTCACGGTGGGACGAAGCTACCGACGAGATTCCGGATGAGGCAAAGGAAGTCTTCGCCTACTACGAGAAGTCACGAGAGAAGTACACCGCGAAGGAGCAGCGTGTCCGCGGCTACCATCCCTATCGGCTTCGGCTCGTGAATCCGGAGACCAACGCGATGATTCTCGGCATTGCGTTCTGGGCGCGCACGCTCAACGACCAGAAGGGCGTGGACATCCATCCGCGCTGCAAGCAGTTCCCGCTTGGTGAACCCGGCCGGGGCGGGAAGGGAGCGGCGCACGTGTTCGTGCTCGTGAGCGATGCCGGAACCGGAGCTTGATCGCGAATGCCCGCAGGCGGCCGGGCTTCCTCGCCGTCATGGAGAATCGAGATGAAGTACACCAAAAAGCCCGGCACCATCGAAGCAATCCAGTGGCAGCCGTCGCCGATCTGCTTCGCGGGAATCGAGGCCCTATGCTCGGCCACCGCGGTCGAGTGGGAAGACGCGACACTCTACATCGACACTCTGGAGGGCCGCATGACGGCGAACCCCGGTGACTACGTCATTCGCGGCATCAAGGGTGAACTGTACCCGTGCAAGTGTGACATCTTCGAGGCGTCCTACTCGGCGATGGGGGCCTTCGACGAAGAACCCCAGTACCCACACCCGATCACGAGCCACTACGACGGTCTCGGGCTCAACGACCTGCTGGTACTGTTCTGCGACGGCCGCGACCCGGACGCCGGCAACGCGAGTCACCGCTATATCGGCAAGATCAAAGACCGTACCGTGCTGGACATCCAGTTTCAGCACGGTGCCCGCACGAAGCCGGGGAGCATGCCTGGCTGCCTCGAAGGCGCGGTCCTGACTGTTCTGATCGACCGGCTGGAGGGGATGCAGGCGGGGCCGTTCGCCTGTGCCGAGAACGACATCGCCCTGGCTCAGCTCCGGCTGGCTCGCGCGATCATCACCGACCGGGCGGCCCG
>Ga0210043_1001321_pt1 | contig 21284 bp, 25 predicted proteins | sample CryGeymet201501t_FD_183990 | JGI IMG/M metagenome (GOLD analysis project Ga0210043, IMG submission 183990) | Groundwater microbial communities from Crystal Geyser aquifers in Utah, USA - Crystal Geyser metaG 2015-01t (SPAdes) (version 2) | ecosystem: Environmental > Aquatic > Deep subsurface >... | reverse complement strand
TCGGGCTCGGCTTTTAATCTGCCCCGAGCGGAAAACACCGTTAGCAACCAGACTCTTGCGGGTGAGGCGTGACGGCGCGGCGCAAACCAGCACTAGAGCCGGCACCCAGGCCTGTGAAGAAGCCGGCAGCGAAGCGCGCGCGCAAGGCGAAGAAGCCGGCAGCGATCCCGGCCGTCCGCGACAAGCGTCACGCCCGGTTCGTCGAGGCCTACGCGGGCCCCGGGTCCGGCCCGACCGCGGCGCGGGCCGCTGGCTTCCGAGGCGGCGATCGATCGCTGGCCGTCACGGCCTCCCGGCTCCTGACCCGCCCCGAGATCCGAGCCGCCATCGAGGCGCGGGGTGTCGCGCTCCCGGGCGCCGAGCCCGACCCGAGCGGCCGACCGCGAGGCCCCGAGCTCGACACGAGCAGCCCCGAGGCGTTCCACCGCTCGATCGTGGCGGATACGACGCTGCCGCTCAGCGAGCGCCGGAAGTCGATGGAACGCATCGAGCAGATCCAGCGCCACAGCCAGCCGGGCACGGACGCCGAGGCTCGCCTCGCAGCGCTCCGCGCGAAGATCGCGACGGAGCTGCGCGGGATGCATCAGCGCGCCCGGGAGCGGGCGACGGCGAAGTGATGCGAGACGCGAGACGACGACGAAAGCGAAGAGCCGCGTGAAGCGGTGTGAAGGGATACCGATGAAGAAACCGCAACCGATCTGGTCCGCAAAACCCAACGGCAGAGCCGCCAACCGGCTCGCGCTGCTCCGCTCACTCCACTTCATCCGCCCGATCGAAGGCCCGCGCGGTCCGATCAGCGTGCTCTTCGAGGACGAGGCGGAATGGGCGCTCAAGTTCCACGAGCTGCGCGTCGCGTCGCCTGGGGCAGCGTCGCCGCTCGACATCACCGGAGCGGCTCGGATGCCGCAGATCGAGGTGATCCGCGTGCCGTGCTGGGAGGTGACGCTTCGGCACGCCGAGGAGCGCGCGATCCAGTTCACCGTGCCGCTCGAGAACGTGACGACGCGGGCGCCGATCGAGCGTGTCGGAGCGGGCGAGGGTGCGCAGTGGGTGCCGGCGCAGATGGCCGCGGCGCGTCGCACCGACCTGGCGCGCATCGGTGCGGTTCGGGCCGAGGGGAACGCTGGCGACGATGCGGACGTCTCGGCCGAGGCGGAGCGGATCGAGCGGGGCGCCGCGTCGGAGCCGTCGTGACCCGCCGAGCCCGCATGCTCGAGTTCGTCCGCCTCGTCTCGTCAGCCCTTCGCAGCCTGTCCCGATCCGCCGCGGAGGGTGCGGCGCACAACGCGTCGGAGGCGATCGAACAGGCGCACTACGCTCGGCGCCAACTGGAGCGGGCGCTCAGGGTGCTGACCACGCCGGACCCGGCCGAAGTGAAGCGGGCCGGGTGGAACGGCGAGCACTGCGTGGACTGCTGCGCCGAGGTGCACGTCAACGAGCGCGGCGAGGTCGAGGTCTGATGAAGCTCCACGACTTCTCGCCCAGTGGCGTCGAGATGGTGAGGCTGCGCCACACCACGGGCGTATTGCCGGTGGCTGACGAGGTCCTCGAGCTCCACGTCAACGTGCGGATGCGGGGGACCTGCCCGCCCGACGTGGAGCGAATCGAGCGCGAGTTGCGGTCGATCGTGTTGGAGTACGACGGGCGCAGGGCGCGGGGGGCCGGGTGATGGCGAGCGGTGACGTCAAGGTTGATCTGACCACCGAGGGCATCTGCGTGAAGTGGCTGAGGCACGACGAGCGGGAGGGCTGCGGCGGGTGCCCCTTCGCGAACGACGAGAGCGACGGGTTGCGGCTCCACTGCATGGCCACGTCATCGCCAGCATCACCCGACGGCAGACGCATCCACGGCAGCCCCGCCCCCGAGTGGTGCCCGCTGCCGGTGCTTGTGAGCCGGGGGGGCCCGACCTGATGCCTCGCACCCACGCGCCCCACCCCGACCCGTCGCTAGCCGCCGAACCGCTGCGCCTCTCGCTCTGCGGTCGGCCGGGGGCGCACTCGGCCGACCGGACCGCCGTCGACTGCACGCGATGCGGCGTGCTCCTCGACGCGGCGCCGTCTGAGCCCGCCCCGTTCGTCGCGCCCCCGCCCGCCCCGGCCGTCTTCGGCGCGCGTGAGTTGAGCACCACGGGTCGGCGCGCCCTCGCCGACGCGCTCCTGGAGCACGATACGGCGCCGCAGCGGACGTGGTCGAGCGTCGACGCCGCGGTGCGCGCGTGGGTGCGGATGCGCGACGAGGGCGCGTCGATGCGCTCGACGTCGGACCCGGACCGAGTGAGCCGGGTGCAGACCTCGAACGATCCGAGCCTTGGCGGGCGCGAGCACGACGCGATCGAGCGGACCGCCACCGTCGCATCCGCGCTGGACCGAGCCGAGCGGTGGTACCCGATGCGACTCGCCGCGGCGTGCGACCTCATCGATCCGCACCAGGCCCGAGCGATCTACCTGTTGAGCGTCGCGGGGGTGCGATCGTGGCGAGCGTGTCGGAGCGGTACCACGACGCTCAAGGGCGGCTGCTACGTTCGGGTGCCGATCTCGGTGACCGACGTCGCGGATCGATCCGCTGCGGAGTACGAGCAGCCGATCACCTGGCGGCATGTGGTCGCGCTTCGGCAGCACTTCGGCGGCGTCGTGATGGACGCGCTGGTAGGCTCGGGCGAGATGAAGGCGCCGCGTGTCGCGGAGCCGAGGCGTGGCAGCTTCGCGGCCGGCCCGTCGGCGCGGGTGGGGACGGGGGAACGGTGATGGGCGAGCACTTCAGGTGACCCGGATCGACGTGGCCGGCGGCATCACGTTCAGCCGCGAGGAGATCGAGTCGGCGAGCACCGCGTGCACCAACTCGGTGCCGTGGCCCCCGATCGACATCAACGGGATTAAACGATGCGCCGGCGAGATCGCAGCGCTCGGCGACGTCGAGCCGGACCTCGGCGCCGCCTTCGTGGAACTCCCCGGGATGCCCCCACCGACGTTCGTGGCGCGCGAGCCCGACAAGCCCGCAACCGATGCGCTGGTCGACGCGGCCGAGGCGCTCGTCGAGTCTGCCGGACACGGGGACGGCATGCCCGCCGATGGGCGCTACGTTGGGGTGCGCCTCGTCGAGCTCAACGCCTTCGCTGGAGCGCTCGCTCGGGTGCGCCGCGAGCGGGGGGAGGACGCAGCGGTGGAGTTCGCGATCGTTGGCCGCGACTCGCTGCGCGACGAGGACGGTGAGGAGGACCGCGAGCCATGAGCGCACCGACGGCCAAGGGCCTCCCCGCCCTCGTCACGACGGGCGACGTCGCCGCCGCACTGAGCTGGGATCCGGACACGATTCGCGCCCACCTCGTGCCGCATGCCGACTGGCTCGAGATGAGCGCCAAGGACCGTGCTGGGAAGGTCCCGTTCGTGAAGCTCGGCGGTCGATACAAGATCCCACGCTGGTGGCTCGAAGATGCGCTCGCGGTGGTCCGACCCCCGTGACGCCGTGAAACACCTGGAGGAGCACCGTGGCACACATCGAAGGCCCGGGACACCGATTGCGTGCCACCCCGGATCCGTGCTTGGCTCCGGCAAGCTGGTGAGCAGCCCGGAGGGCCCCCAGCGGTGACCGATCTGGCGCAGCTTGCCGTCGCGGTCGAGGCCGAGCAGGACGCCGACGACAGGCTCGCTGAGGGGGCCGCCACGGTCTGGAGCGACCTCCCCGCACTCGGCGCCTTCCTCGACATCCCGTGCGGTGAGGGGGTGGCGGCCTTCAATTGGTCGATCTGGCACCCCGATCAGAAGCGCTTCGAGCAGGAGCGCACCGGCTACGACGTCGTGCTGAAGTCGCGTCAGGTCGGGTTCAGCACCGTCGAGCTCGCGCGAGACGTGCAGTTCGCCCGGACTCACGAGGGCTCGCGAGTCCAGATCGTGGTCGACGACCGCGACGAGAAAGCCGCATTCTTCGGCCGGCTCAAGACGATGGTCGACAGTCTGGTCAGCTGGGGTCTGGTCCCGCCGACGGCGAAGTACGATACGAAGACCGAGATCGTGTGGGGCGACACGCGCTCAGCGATCTACATCACCGAGGCCGGCGCGAGCGAAGGTGCCGCGCAGAAGACCGGCCGCTCCGGCACCGTGCACCGACTGCACGCGACCGAGGCGGCGTTCTGGGGCAGCCCCGAGGAAACCTGGGCCAGCCTCAAAGGCGCGACCCGGCTGGGCTCCGAGGTGGTGGTCGAGACCACGGCGAACGGGGCCGACACGTGGTTTCACGACGTATGGCTCCGCTCCAGAGAGGGCCGCTTCGGCCGCTTCGCCGCGCACTTCTACCCGTGGTGGCAACGCGGCGATTTCGTTCTTGATCCCCGGATTGCGCCGGACCCACCGCGGGCCCAGCGCGAGAAGCTCTGGGAGGCTCGCCTCGTCGAAGACATCGGGGTCGGCCCGCAGCAGCTCGCATGGTGGCGCGCGCTGGTCCAGGAGACGGGGCTCGACAAGGCGCTGCGCGAGTTCCCGCCGACCGAAGAGGCTGCGTTCCAGTCCGCCGGCGCGACGTGGATCGAGCCGGAGTACCTCGACGCACTGTCGCGGCACGTCAGGGACCCGCAGCGGGTAGCGAAGATGAAGCGCGGCGAGATGCGCGTCTACGTCGAGCCGAAGCACGGCGTCGCGTACGTCATCGGCGCCGACGTGGCCGAAGGCACGGGCCGAGACGAGTCGGCCTTCTGCGTAATGGAGCACCGCACTGGGCGGGTCGTCGCGACCTACGACGACGCGCACGTGAAGCCAAAAGAATTCGGGCGCGTGCTCGTTGAGGCGAGCGACATCTACCACTCCGCGATGCTCGCGCCGGAGCGAGAGGGCCGACGCGATCGTGGCACCGACGACGGGTCGAGCCGCGAGCCGTGCGGGCTCGTCGTGATCTCTGCGATCGAAGACGCGGGCAAGGGCCGTCGGCTCTACCGCGACAAAGACAGCGGCAAGCCCGGCTGGGCGACGCGGCGCGAGACGCGCGGCGAGATGCTCTACGCGCTCCTCGATATGATCGAACGCGCGTCCGATCCGAAGGCGACACCGGCCGAGGTCGCGCTCGGCACCAGCCCCGATCGCCGAACCGTCGCTGAGGCGCGCGGGATGGTCGAGAAGAAGGGCAAGATCCGGGCGCGCGGCAAACACAGCAGCGGCGGTGACGACGGTCTCTTCTTCGCGTGGGCGATCGCCCACCAGGTCAAGGCCCGATCGCGCATCCCCGGCCGGGGCGCCATCCATACCGGCGAAGTGCGCGGCATGCACGACTTCCGCACCTGATCCGAACCTGAGCACGGGGGCTACATGGGACTCGTTTCCAACGTGGCCGAGGCGCTCTCGCCCGCCGCGATCCGCCAAGCATTCAGGACGCCGCAGCGCGTCCCGCTTCAGCTCCCCGCGCCCGCGGCGGCGCCAGTAGTCGCGCCCGTGGAGCGTGGGAGGATCGGCCAAAAGGGGCCACCGCTCATCGTCCCGATCCCGCACCCCGACGCGCAGACGACGCTCGTCTCGTACAACGCGCTCGACGCGGAACCGCAAGACTGGTTCCGCATCATGGAGCGCGCCGACTACGGCGACACCGGCCCGATGATCGACATGTTCTCGGACAGCCGAGACAGAGACGAGCACCTCGACGGCGTCGCTCGGAAGCGCGCGATGAGCATGATGGGAAGGCCCATCGTGTTCCGTCCCGCCGACGGGCTCGAGGACGACAAAGAGGCCGGCGAGATCGCGAAGCTGGTGCGCCGGATTCTGCTCTTCGAGTCGTGCAACTTTCGCTCGATGCTGACCCACCTGATGCAGGCGCCAGTCGACAGCTACGCGGTGAGCCCGATCCGGTGGACGATGAATCGAGACGGCGAGCACGTGCCGCACCTGCTCTGGGAGCACGCCAATCGCTTTGCATTCCGGCGCGACACGCTCGAGCTCGGCTACTACAACAGCCCGTACCGGTCGCACCGCAGCGTGGTCGCGCTCTCGGAGCACCCCGACAGTTTCGTTGCGCACGTTCCGATGGGCGGCCGGTCGGACTATCCGTGGCGGCGCGGCGCGATGCGCTCCGCGATCATCCCGTCTTTCATCAAACGCAACGGCCTCAAGTTCTGGTTGACGCTCGCGGAGCGGTTCGGGATGCCGCAGATCTACGCCACGGTCCCGGAGGGCGAGGACGACGACGGGCAATCGTCGGACAGCATGGTCGCGAAGGCGCAAGCGTCGCTGAAGAACATCGGTCGGATCTGGACGATGGTCGTCACCGAGGGCATCTCGATCGACTCGATCCCGGGCAGTGGCGACGCGAAGTCGGCGGTCCATAAAGAACTGATCGAGTGGGCCGAGATCACGCAGAGCGTCGGGCTGCTCGGGCAGAACTTGACCACCGTCAACACGGGCGGATCGTACGCCGCGACCGAGACGCACCTCGCCGTCGCCGGCGATCTCCACCTCGCCGATTCGGTCGAGCTGAGCGAGACGATCACGCAGCAGATCGTCGAGCCGCTGGTGCGGTACAACTGGCCCGGCGCTCCGGTTCCGATCGCGGAGATCAGCAGCGCGCTCAAGCAGGTCTTCTCGGTCGAGGACGTGCGCGAGGGCGTGTGCTCCGACGATGAGCGACGTCACACCATGGGGCACCCCGCGAAGCCGGACGGCAAGGGCGCGGAGTACCGCCGGCCCAAGGCGGTCCAGGTGCCGGCGCAGATCGGGCCCGCCCCGGCGCCCGCCACACCAGGAGCGCCATGAGACTCACCATGAAACTCAGCGGGGCCGGCCGACTGCTCGTCGAGCACGTCGACCTCGACGCGTCCGTGACCGAGGCGCAGTTCCGCGCCGAGGCGAAGAGCGTCGCGGAACGGCTCGGCAAGAAGGCCGCGGATCGCCCCGCCGAGAACGCGCGCAAGCGCACCGCGATCCGCGTCCCGGTCGTCGAGCCCGAGGAGAGCTGATGCCATTCGCCACCGAAGACCGCGCCCCGTTCGCATCGAGCGCCCCCGTCTACGCCGCTGCGGCCACTGATGGCACCTGGCAGCTCCGCTCCTCAGCGGACGACACCGTCATATCGAGCGAGCACGCCACGGTGCGGGCCGCGCTGACCGCGGCGCTCGAGCTCGACGGCGTCGCCGCGTTCGTCAAGAGCGCGAACCTGCGCACCGAGGGTGAGCCCGACGGCGTCTGGCGCTGGCTCGACGCCACGGCTGAAGAAGACGCTCCGATCGACGGCGCCCGGATCGGCGAGCTCGCGATCTGGCAGATGGCCGAGTCGCTCAACGCCCGCCCGTCCGCGGTGCCGATCAACGGCGGTGGCGCTCCGGCCGGGCTCAAGGCGAGCGAGGCGCACGGCGATGCCTACACCGGCGGCGACCACCTCGCGAACGGATTCGCGCACGTCGGGCTCGTCGCACTGCACGCTGACGGTCGGCCCCATCTCTACCTCTGGAGCGAACTGCTTCCCGAGATCGCGGCCGAGGTCGACCGGGGCCGGCTGGCCTACGGGTCGGTGCGGTTCGGCTGCGACGCCGTCGACGAGGACGACAACGCCGCAGCGCTCGGCGCGATCCTGATCAGCCACGCGCTGACGAATGACCCCGCGGTCACGACCCTCACCGCTGGCTCCGAGCGCTACTGCGTTCCGGGGCGCCCCACTCCGATGCGAGCCAGGCGCTCGCGATGGCTGAAGGAAGACGACATGACCACCATCGACCAGATCCGCGAACTGCACTCCACCGCCACGGACGAGACCGCCACGCCGCTCGCTCGCTACCGGTCGATCCGGGCCATCGCCGCGAGCCTCCGTGGCGCCGCGGGCGACCTGCTCCAGTCGATCGCCGACCTGCTCGGCATCGCGCCCGCGGACATGGAGGGCGACAGCTTCCTCATCAGCGACGCGATCTGGGCGCTCATCGACGCGGCCAAGGTCGAGGCGTTGGTCGAGGGCGCCTCGACCTTGGCCGCGTCCGAGGGCGGCGCAGCTTCGGTCGCCGCTTCGGCCGAGCATGCCGGCGACGGCGTCCGATCGATCGACGGTCTCGACGACGCCGACCTCGAGGGCTTCGCGTCCGACGCGCTCGACCTGATGCGACTCGTCATCGGCAAGCCTGAGGCGCTTCCCGCCGACGCGCTCTCTGAGGCGGTCGCGATGCAGGACGTCCTCGCCGCCGCGGTCGAAGCCGCCGCTGCGTCGGCTACCGATTCTGAGACCGATCCCGTCGTCACGGCCAGCGCCGCGGCTCGCGCCGCGGCTCGCGAGCGCGACACGGCCCGCGCCGAGCTCGTCACGGAGCGCGCCAAGGTGCTTCGCTTCGAGACGCGGGACTGGCTCGACGGCGAGCTGCTGAAGATCAAGAAGACGCTGACCGCGGAGAAGCGCGCGAGGTACATCGCGATCGCGCTCGAGTCCGGGCGCTCCACCGTCGCTGAGTTTCTCGCCGATCTGAACACGCCGCCGCAGGGCAACCCCTTGGACAGCGTGGTCCGCGCGACCCGTTCTGACATCGGCACGGCGAAGCAGGCGTACGACGCATGCATGGACGACGCCGAGGCGGAATGCGCCGAGCACGAGGCCGCCGAGGCGAAGCGTCAGCGCCGCGAGCCCGGCACCGTGCAGCGCTCCACGATCCGCGCCTGTGCGCAGCGCCTCGCCGCCGAGCGCTACCCCGAAATCGTCGGCGCCACCGCCGCGAGCTGAGCCCATCCCAAACCCCTTTGATGGCGGCTCAGCCGCCCCCGATCACCACTACCGCGCGACCGGCGCGGCGATGGAGGAGTCCGTCCAATGTCCGCACGAATCGTTCACAGCCAGATCAAGCACACGTTCACCGCGGCCGAAGCGCTCCTCGCGTACCGGCTCGTCATATTCAGCTCCACCGCCGGGCAGGTCGAGTACCCGGCCGGTGCCGCCGACACGCAGCACGCGGGCGTCACGCTCGCCGGTGCCGCGTCGGGCGCCGACGTCGAGGTGTGCCTCTTCGGCCCGTGCCTCTGCACGGTCGACGGCAACGCCGCCGCGATCGCCGTCGGTGACTGGCTCGAGTCGCACGACGCCGCCGGGATGGCCGGCATCCGAGCCGCGACCGACGGCACCACGGCCCGCGAGATCATCGGCCGCGCCCTCGAGGCGTCGACCGCCGACGGTGACGAGATCTCGATCTTCTTCAGCCCCTTCCTCGCCTTCACGTCGTGAACGTAGGCGCAACCGACCCGAAAGGCACCACGACCATGACCATCACGAACGCAGCGGACCGAGCCGTCGACGAGCATGGGCTCGTCAGCAACCGCGCCAGCACGCCCCTTAGCCCCGCGTCGGCCCACGTCAGCGCGGCGTTGTCCGACTTCGCCTCGAGCTACGACAACGGCGAGTACTTCGCCGATCGCGTCTCGCCGATCATCCTCGTCGACAAGAAGGCGGACAGCTTCCACAAGTCGCCTCGCTCCAACGCGATCAACACGGCCGACAACCGTGTCGGGGACCGCGGCTCCCCCAACGAAGCCTTCCTCGGAGGCACGACCGGGAGCTACCAGTGCCTCGGGTACGGCCTCAAGGGGCCGGTGACGAGGGCGCTCCAGGCGACGCAGGATCCGGCGGTCAACGCGAAGCAGCGCACCGCCGCGATGATCATGAACATGAACATGCTGCAGCGCGAGATCCGCGTGGCGACGCAGATCACCACCTCGGGGAACTGGGCAGTCGGCAGCACCGCGGCGGCGACGGCGGTCTGGTCGGACCAGACGACCGGTGTCCCGCTCACCGACATCCAAACTGCTCTCGAAGCGGTCCCGTCCGGCGGCGAGGACTCGCTCAAGATCGGCATCTGCGCGCTCGAGGTCTTCCACGACCTCATCTCTCATCCGCAGATCCGCGACCTGCACGGCAACGCCGTCGGGCAGATCACTCCCAACGTCCTCGCCGACTACCTCGGGCTCGACGAGCTCCTCGTCAGCGACGCGCAGAAGAACACGGCGAACTCGGGCCAGACCGCCGTCATCGCCAGGGTCTGGCTCGCCACGGTCTTCTCGATCGTGCGCGTGCCGAAGGTCCTGATGGGCCTCGACCAGCAGCTCTTCAGCGCCACGTTCCGTCGCCGCCTCGGCGGCGGCGACGGAATCCTCGTGCGCGAGTGGCACGTGGACGACGAGGGCACCGAGGGCACCGACATGCTCGCCGTCACGCACGAGGACGACGAGGTCATCGTGCAGGACAACTCGGGCTATCTCATCACGACGGTCCGCTAGTCGCGTCGCTTCGAGGCGCTGCCCTTCACGGGGCGGCGCCTTGGTGCGCACCGAAAGGAAATCTGATGAAGCTCGAAAAGACGACGCTCTACAAGATCGGGCAGCACCTGACGGCGATCCAGTCGGCGCTCTCGCTCGCATCCACACTCGCCGTCACCGGAGCGACCACGCTCACCGGCGGTGTCGCTGCCACTGGCGTCCCGCACGGATGGTCGAACCTCCAGATCACGGGCGCGACCAACGGTACGGACACCACGCCCGCCGACGGAACGCAGTTCGTCACCTCGATCTGGGTCGGCCAGAACAAGACGATCACCAACATCGAGTACCTCGTCGGATCGGTCGGCGGAACCGACAAGGTCTACGGCGCGCTCTACGACGCAACAGGCGCACTCCTCGCGAACACGTCCGTGGCGACTGGCGGCGCGACCGTCGGTACCGCGGCGCAGGTGCAGAGCCTCGCGCTGACGGCGACGTACGCCTTCAAGGGTCCGCAGATGGCCTACGTGGGCATCTCGATCAACGGCGGCACCGCCCGCATCCGCACCGTCCCGGTCTACCTCGGCAACGGGCTTTGGGGCGGGTCGGTCTCGCAGGTCCACGGCACCGTCGCCGCGATCACGGAGCCGGTCACCTTCACCGCCGACAAGGCACCTTACGTAATCCTGACCTGAGAGGGGAACCCATGCGCGCAGCAGTCACCGGTGCCTTCATCACGCCGCTCGGGGCGGACCCGTCGAAGAAGGTCGTCCAGCCGCCTCGGGATGCCGAGGGGAAGATCGACCGGAGCCAACCGCCCGTCATCGTCAACGTGCCGTCGTGGTGCTTCGAGCATCACGCCGAGCACGGCAACCTCGAGGCCGTCGAGGCGTGGGAGGCGCGGCAAGAAAGTCTCGTCGAGCAGCGCCGCCAAGACGAGGAGCTCGACTCGCTCTCCGATGAGATGCGCCGTCGCGCTCTCGGTGCGGCGAGGCGCGAGGCGCTCAAGGAAGAGATCGACTCGCTCGAGGAACTCGACAAGGGGCAACTCGCCGACGTGGCGAGGCGCCGCAAGCTCTACGACGTCGGCCTCGTCGGCAACGACAAGGCGGTGAGAGGTCGCGTGAAGCGGGCGCTCGAGGTCCAGCTCGCCGACATGGCGCCGCCCTCCGCGTCACCGCGCCAGACCGAACCTTCTGAAGCCTGATCCTCCCGCCCCGGCCGCTGCCCTTCTTCGGCGGCCGGGGCACCTCCCTACGACCCGAGGTGACGCGTGAGCAATCTCTACGTCGCCGAGGCCACCGTGACGCTGCGGCTCGGGTCGCGCAGCACCGCGCTACTCGACCGCGACAACGACGGCACCGCCGACACCGGCCTACTCGCCGCGCTCATCGAGTCGGCGGGCCGCACCGTCAACATGCAACTCCGGCAGCGGTACGGGAGCAGCGTCCCGTTCGCGGAGATCACCGCGACGCCCGTGACGCCCGAGGAGATCCAGGAGCTCGCGCTGCGGCTCGTGCTCTGGGACATCTACAGTTGGGCGAACGAGGCCGGCGCCGCGAAGGCAAACCGCGACCTCGCCGACGCGGCCCTCGCGAAGCTCCTCGGCGGCGACTACGACATCAGCGGCGTCGCCCGAGCCAAGAGCTACGAGGGCAAGCACATCGTCGTCGCGACGCACGAGGACCCGGTCTTTGCCGGAGTCGACAGCGCCGGAGTGGAGCGCGTCCGGGGGATCTGATGATCGAGGTCGACGCGCACCTCACGATCTCAGACGGCGGCGGGATCATCGCCTGGACCGAGGCGATCAAGGATCCGCGCGACTCGCTCGAAGCGGTCCGCGGTGTGATGAGCGCGGACATCACGCAGCGGTTCGATTCGCAGTCCGACCCGTGGGGCGCGGGGTGGATGCCCCGATCAATCACCACGCTCGAGATCCGTGCCGAGCAAGGCAAGGACCCGACGCCGACGCGGTTCGCGTTCAGCGCACGCATCGTGGACGGCGGCATGGGTATCCGGATCGGGTTCAACAAGAACCCGATCGCCCGCTACTTCCACCTCGGCAACCCGTCGAACCGCGTCTTCGGCGGCGCGTCTGGGCCGATCCCGGCGCGTCCGATTCTCCCGCTGACCAGTTCTGGCATCGACCTGCCCGAGGAACTGCGCCGCGACATCATGCGGGCGTTCCGGGAGGCTTTCATCGGGACGATTCGGCGCCGCACTCCGCGCCCGGTGGGGTGAGCCATGGCGACGACCACTGTCTACGCCTACGAGCGGATCTACGAGGTGCTCGTCGATGGCGCCGGCACCAACCGCGCGCTCATCGCCGCCAACCGCTTCGTCCGCGGCTACCCGCCCGGCTTCTCTCCGGACATGCGGGCGACGCGGGCCAAAGCGAAGCCGGCCGTTTTTGTCGTGATCGGCGCCGCTGCGGTGGAGCCGTTCGCATCGGGCGAGATAAGCGACGCGCATGACTACAGGATCACCGTCGCGATCTACCGCGACCACTGGCTCGGCTACGAGGGCGATTACGCCGAGGTCGAGGCGCAGCTCGTCAGTGCGACTAACGCATTTTTCCGCGTCCGCGCCGCGCTGTGCTGGCCGGGCAACCTCGCGCTGACCGCGGAGAGCAAGGTCACCGGCATCGCCGGACAGGCGCTCAACGGGGCCGGCGCCACCACGAAGATCAGCCGCGTCGACTCCATCGGCACCACGGGTCGACTGCTTCAGTTCGTCGACACCTTCTCAGGCGAGTTCGAGTTCTCGCCGGACGCCTAGCAGCGGAGACCACCATGCCCACCTACGACCATCGCGCGGTTCAACGCGTCCGCTTCGCTGTCGAGACGACGTTCGGCGCCGACGCCACGGGCGACGTGGCGACCAACTTCTTCGACTTGCGAGCCAAGCCGACCGTCATCGAGCGGGCGCCGCAGACCGCGCCGGACGAGACATCGGTGCAGCGCTTCCATCAGCAGCGCGACGACGTCTTCGGCGCGGACCACGGCTCGTGCGTGATCGAGGCGTACTGGACCTCACAGAACACGCTCGCGACGAAGTCGTCGCAGAGCAAGTTCCTCGAGACGGTCCTTGGCGGCTACGCGCTGCCCGGCACCAACTCGCTCAGCGCGAGCGGCGAGGCCGCGACCGGCTGCGTCGTCTCGGCCGGAGAGGGCGCGCAGTTCGACGAGAACAGCTTCGTCGGCGTCACCGTCGATGGCGTCGTCTACCCGCGCCTCGTCGCGACCGTCACCACCGACACGCTCGTCTGGTGGCCCGCGCTCCCCTCGGCGCACGCGACGGGCAGCGCGATCCTCAACGCGCAGAATATCTTCTACGACGAGAGCGTCTCGAAGTGGCTCCAGATCCTCAGCGAGGCCGCCATCGACCGCGGCAACATCTGGCTGCTGAGCGGTTGCGCCGGTGACCTCTCGATGAGCCTGCAGCGCGGCGGGCTCGTTTCCTGGTCGTCGAACGTCATGGGCGCGCTCCACGAGCACGACGACGAGATCGCGACGCCGCAGGGTGGCGGAGCCATCGCCGCCGCGGCGTACGTCGACAGCGCTCCGAAGTGGGGCAACGAGGGCGGCTGCCACTTCGCGCCGACGACCGACTCGACGCTGACGCTGGTCCGGCTCGCGGAGATCGCGATCGACTTCGGGATCAAGTGGGTCGAGATCCCGATGCCCAGCGGCGTCGAGGGGATCGGCGAGTACTACCGCGACCGCGGCCGCAAGACGATCACGTTGACGATCCTCAAGCCGGCGAGCGAGGGCACGCACGAGCTCTACCGCGACGCGATGCGCGCCGGCACGCACTACGGCGTGATGTTCTGGCTCGGCGCCACGGCGAACAACACCTCCGCGATCGCGGCCCGCAACTGCCAGATCATCAAGGTCGAGGACACCGAGGTCGGCGGGGTCAACGCCCAGAAGGTGACGGTCCTGGCCGAAGAGAACGACCGGTCGACCGACCAGACCACGACGCAGCGGCGCAGCCCGATGGTGCTCGGCGCCTTGTGATACCGCGCCGCGACGCGGCGCCGAGGGGGCTCGAATGGAAGAGTGGAAGGACGACCTCAAGTCCTCGATGCGGGTCTATTCCGTATCGCAGGACGACGCGATCGATCTGCTGGAGAGCGACATCGTCGGCTATGCCGGTGACATCGTCGCGGGCGAGACCCTCACCCGCGGCACGCGCGATCCGAACCTGATCAAACCGCTCCCCGGCCGGCACCTGCGGGCCGCGGTGGTGAAGGCGCTGCCGATGGCCGTCGCGGTGGGGATCGACGAGATCCCCTCGATGAACGGCCGCGCGTTCCAAGCGTTCCGCATCGCCTGTCTCGTCGTCGAGAACCTCCCCGTCCCTGGCGCGAGCCTGGGGCCCACGGTGCACGTGCGCCTCGGCGACGGCCGCGAGCACAAGGCGTGGAGCAACGAGGATTTGGACCGGCTCCAGTCCGAGATGGGCCGAAACTTCATGTACGAAGTCGGTGCGTTCATCTACGAGCGGAGCCTGCAGGGAAAAGCCCGGAGCGACGTGCCGCGCTACACGCCGCAGCAATACTTGGCGCGCGCGCTCGAGAAGACCGTGCTCCTGCATGCGGAGCGAAACCGGAAGCGCGCTGGGATCGACTCCAGCGAGAGTCCTGCGGCAAGCTCGACGAGCGAACCCAGCGCGACCTCCGGCGCAGCTGGCGCTGCGCCTGTGGAGAGTTCGCCGACGAGCCCGGCCGGGTAACCGCGCTCGAGTACGACGAGCGGGTCTACGACGAGCGGTCCACCGTCTCGCTCCGGTCCGTGCAGGACCCGGGCGAGCGGATCCTCCGCGCCTTCGAGGAGATGACCGGAGCGCGGCAGACGACTTGCCCATGGCAGGCGATGCGCGATCCGTTCGTCGTCGCGGTGCTCGATGAGCATCGGTTGATGTCGATGAGCAAGGGTGTCGCGTCAGTCGCCCATCTCGGCGAGTTGCCCCGCCCCATCGTCGATGGGCTCAGGACGTACGACGCGATCCTCAACCTCGTGTTGGCGCACGACATCCGCGCCGAGGCGGAGGAGCGCGACCGCAAGGCCAAGGCGCGCGGCGTCCCAGGCCACTTCGGCCGCCGCAGGTAGCGGCCCACTTCGGAGGTCTCCATGAGTGACGACACCTTCGAGGTCGAGTTCCGCACCACGGGTCAGAGCGACGCCGTTCGCGCCTTCGAGGAGCTCAAGCTCAAAGAGCTCGCCGCGAAGCAACAGACCGGCGAGCTCTCGAGCGAACTGCGCAAGCTGCAGCGCTCCGGCACCGCGACGGCGCAGGAGATCGAGGACGTCAGCCGATCGCTGGTCCGTGCGCAGCAGTCGACGCAGAACCTCGGGCGGCAGGCCGGCCAGCTCCAGCAGTCGATGATCGCGCAGAACACCGCGGTCAGCGCCTCAGTCAACAGGTGGGAGAGTTTCGGCGGCGTCGTCTCGCAGATCGGCGGCGTCGTCGGTCGGCTCAGCCCGGCGCTCGCCGGTGTCGGCCAAACGATTGCGGTCGTCGGCGGTTCGGTGACGGCGCTCACCGGCTCGCTCGGACCCGTCGCGATGATCATGGCGGGTGTCACCGTCGCGGCGCAGGCGCTCGACCTCGTGCTCTCCGACACCGAGGGAGATCTCGACGGTGTCGCCGGGGCGGCCGATGGCGCGGCCGAGTCGATGCACGACCTCGCGGTGTCGTTCCGCGAGATCAACACCGAGCAGAACCTCCTCTCCGGTATGGCCGGAACGTCCTCGGTGCAGTCGGAGATCGCCGACGTCACCGACGCGCTCCACACCCTCGACAGCCAGCGCGCCACCGCGATGGCGACGATCCAGGAGAGCGCCGACGCGTCCGGGCAGAGCGTGGGTCAGATCATCTCGGTGATCCGCAACGCGGGCGGACTCGCCGACGCGCAGATGCGAACCGCGGTGGAGAGCGTGGACCGCCTCGACACGGCGATGCACCGGGCGCAGGTCCGGCTCGCCGCGCTCCAGGCCGCGCTCCCGCTCGCAGCCGAGGTGACCGCTACCGAGGGCGGCGCTGGCACGGGTCGAGGCGATGGCACTCCCCCTCCCTCGGCGCCGCGCACCCGCACCCGTTCTGGCGGGCACTCTCCCGAGGAGAAGGAAGTCCGGACCGTCGCGCAGCTTCGCAAGCTGGCGGAGTCGGAGCACATCAGGGAGATCGAGACCCGCGAGCGCGCCGAAGAGGACGCGGCGAATCACCAGGTCGAACTCTGGACCGCGGCACTCGACGCGGCGGTAGCGGCCGACGCGGCCGCGACGGCATCGGCCGAGGCGCTCGGCAACGCACGGGTCGCCGCCTCGGAGAAGGCGGCATCGGCGGAACTCGAAGCGAGCCGCACGACCGCCGCCGCAGCGATCGCCGAGAACGACAAGGCGCTCGACGCCCAAACCGCCGCCGTCGCTCAGGCGCGAGAGAACCAGAACGCGCTCGCCGAGGCGACCACCGGCGCTGTGATGGACGTCGCCGGATCGATGAACAACTTCATCGGGCAGACGATCGACTTCCTTCAGCAGGGCGGCGACCTCGCGAGCGAAGCCTACCTGAACATGCTCGATAACTTCCTCGAGTCAACCGCGATCGAGTACACGATCCGGGCGCTCGCCGAAGCGGGGCAGGCGATCGCGAGCTTCGCGTCGCAGGACTACTCGTCGGGCGCGCAGCACCTCGCAGCTGCCGCGGTGTACGGATCGGTCGCCGTGCTCGCCGGGGCCGGGGCCGCAGCGATCAACGTCCCAGCCCCGCAGCAGGGCGCACCGCAGCAAGTGCAGTCGTCGACTCCGCTGTCGAACGGCGGCGGCCAGACGAACGTCACGAACCTCTACGCGCCGCAGGCCGTTTTCACCGAGACGGAGCGGGCCGAGATCATCAACGGGGCTCAGCGCGCGATGCGCCGCGAGCGCGGCACCGGATCGGCGAGGATCTAGATGGCGTATCTCGCGGCAGGGTTCAACACCGTTCGGATCGGGACGATGGCCTGCAAGGTCACCGACGCGGGCGGCAACGGGACGGCGACGGTCACGGCCGGCAAGTGGTGCCATCGCGATCTCACCTCGCTGTCGGCCAAGCTTGGGAGCGGGAACTACGGCGACCTCGCGACCGAGCTCAAGGCGCGTATCGATGCGCTGCCGACGACTGCGATGGACGCGCTCACCATCGACCTTTCGACAGGCGCCTACACGCTCGACTTCGCGTTGGAGACGACCGTCGACTTCACCACGGCGACCCTTGGCGACAATAGCGGGCTACGTCTCGCCGAAGCGCTCGGATTCGACTACACGCACGAGAATGCTACCTTCATCTCGGAGTCGGACCCGTACAACATCTATCTCTCGGGCGCGGCGATCTATACGAGCAGCGTCACGCCCTACTACTACCTCGCGCTTGCTCGCGATGGACTCACGCACACCGACGGGTGGCCACCGTACGCGCAGGCGGAGCAGACCAAGGGCGTGATCACCACGCTCGGCAACGGCTACGGGATCAGCCCCGCGACGCGGATCATGATGTGCGATTTCAAGCTCGGATTCATGACGCAGGCATCGGTCTTCGCCGAGAACGCGAGCGCGGCCGTACCGTGGACGTACGAAGACCTCGTGACGCATGCCGGGCGCTGGGAGCCTGTGGCGCTCAGTACGACGGATGTCGAGTTCGTCTATCGCGATGTGGTCGGCGATCTCAGCAAGGCCCAGCGCAAGGCGGTTTTCGATGCGTATCACGCGCTCTGGAACCTGAACGTGTCGGCGCAGTTCATCGGGTACATCTAGCGGCAGTAGCAGCGCGGCTGCCCGCCGGTGTCCGCGCATGACGGGGACCGTGGGCCGGATCCCGGCGGCGTTGGGCACGTGGCGGCCTCGAGCCGGACGCCTCCGCAGAGGACCGGGCGCACGGCGTTGTCTTCCTCCCACACGCACTCGTCGAGACCCCAATCGCACAGCGCTGAGCATCCGCTCGACGGCCGATAGGTCGTGCCCCACGCGACGCTGCAGTCCGCGAGGTATGTGTCGTCGTCCGCGCAGAACGGCTCGGCAGTCGGACGCGCGTCGGGCGCTGCATCGCTTGGCGTCGGTGTGGCGCAACCGAGGAACGCGAGCGCTACGATCAATCGGGGCATCATCTCGTGATGGTAGCGCAGGGGGTGCACGATGTCTTTCGCGACCACAATCGTTGCGCTCGGCGGCGGCGTTCTCAACGCGCGATGGACGATCGAGGGCATCGCGCTCGAGTTCGTCACTGACCCGGCGATGGAAAAGACGACGCAGGATGGGCGCGTGCGGTTGTGCTGCGTTTCGCTGGCGTCGTCGGGGTTCTCGATCAACGAGCGCGTCAACATCCCCGAGGCGCTGCTCGAACAGGAGGGGACGACGCTGACGCTCACCGAGAACGTCGACGAGGATCTCGCTAACATCTTCCATCACCGGCCGTCAATCGAGCGCTATTGCACGACGACGTTCGACGAGGCGGCGACCACGATCACCCTGATCTCGACGAACGGGATCACTGCCGGAGACGTGCTCCATGCGGGCACCGAGGCGATCAAGGTCGGCGCCGTGGCGAGTCCGAAAATCACCGGCTGCACGCGTGCCTACTGGGGCACCATCGCGCGCAAGCACTGGAGCAGCGACACCGACGGTGTCGCCGATCTGCTCTTCACCGATCGGCCGATGCGCGTGCGCGGCCGGCGCGTGGTGCTTGCGCTATACGGCGACGATGACGATCTAGCTGGCGACGGAACCGAGGTGTGGCGCGGCGTCGTGGCGAGTGAGCCGCGACTCACCGGGGATGGTGCGCGATATCAGCTCTCGCTAGCAGGCAACGCGGCGCTCCTCGATCAGCAGCTCGGAGGCGACCTCGCCGATCCGGTGACGCCGCGCGGCATCTACTACCACAGCCGAGCAGCGCTGTACTTCGTCGCGACGGAGGTGACAGCCGCTGGGGCGCGTAAGACGCTTACGGGGATGTACACCGGCTTTTCTGAGACGCAAGAGGACTTCCTTGCAGCGGTCAATGCGTGGCTCGTCACCGTTGCCGCGTCGGCCGTGGGCGGTGGCGCGGCCGATTGCACCTACGAGGTGATCCCGACCGTATCTGGATGGGCGCTCCAGGTCATCGTCGGTGCGACGACCGTCGGGTTCGATTGGCTGCGGATCAGTAGTGAGCAAGACGGCTTCTCCTACCAGCGCGCGGCGCAAGCCTACTACAACGGCGGCCCGGACCTCGCTGGCGATCGCACGCTGACGCCTGGGGCCACGCTGACGCAGCAATGGGAGACCACTCCCGCCGGCGCGCAGACGGTGCCGCGCGGCTTCGTCGGCGAGTCGACTCACGGCTTGCGCAAGCCCGCAGACGAGGTGACGGCTCCCTACGATCGTGTCTACGTCAGCAGCCCCGTTGCGTCGTCGTGGCGCTGGTGTGACTTCTCGGTCGGTGAGTCGTCAAGCGGGCAACCGATCTTCGAGGTGGACACCGCGACCGACAGCATTCGATTCAAGCCGTGGTTCGAAACGGACACTGGGAGTGGGGCCGTCTTCGACGAGGTCTACAACAGCGACAGACCGCTGAAGATCTCGATCATGCGCGAGATGATCCCCGCGGCGCTCGTCTCGGTATGGTACGGCGGCAACGCGGCTCAGCTCATGATCGCGTTGACCGAGGAGGCGATCGAGTATGGAGAGCTCGGCACGTCACCGTTCATCGTCGGCGGTGACCTCGGCGGCGGCGGCTCGGGTGCCGACCTCAGCGAGGTGATCGGACCCGCGGCGATCCTTCCGTGGCAGCGCGTGCGCCGGTACAGGATGTCGGCGAAGACCGATCTACTGGAGACGTGGAGCCACGAACTGCGCGCCATCGGCTGCTACCCGATCACCGATGCCTTCGGGCGGCTGTCGGTCAAGCGGCTGCTGATCCCGAGCGCGGCGAGCGCGGACATCGTCGACATCACCGAGGAGGTGCTGATGGTCGATGATGAGGTGGTCGGGCTCAGCGACCTGGTGAGGGGTAACCAGACGATCAATGCGGTATTGATCCACACCGGATACGACTGGAGAGAGGACGAATGGACGGGTAGCGAGCGCGTGATCGATCGGATCGCTCAAGCGTACGATCATCAGGAGCGCGTGCTCGAGATCGAGACGCGGGCGTCGACGTCAGCGCCGCTGACGACACTCGATGCGGCCGCGCTTGCTGCGCCCGTACTGACGCTCTTCGGATACCCGCATGACTTCTGGACGCCCAAAGTTCCGTGGACGCTCTTCGGGTTGCGGCTCGGCTCGCCGGTGACCTTCGACGCTTCCCACCTGCCGGACTACGCGACGGGCGACCGCCCGATCGCTGACATGGTTGGGATTGTCGTCGGGCGGAAGTGGGCGTTCGACGAGGCGTATGGGGAATTGCAGATCCTCGTGCCGTGGCTTAACGTCGCCGGCTACAGCCCCACAGCGCGCGTCTTGGAGACGCTCGACCTTGGCGGCAATCTCTGGGAGTTGACTGTGGACTCCTCGCTCTACGCGCCCACCGACGACACGGGCGCCGTGCTCGCGAATGCTGACACGTTCTTCGACGTTGACGATCGCGTGCGCATCTACACGATCGACAGCGAGACGGCGTCGCCGGTGCTCGGCATCGTGACAGCGACCGACACCACGACACACGTGATCACGGTACAATTCGACGGCGTGATGACGCCGAGCGGGGATCAGGAGTTGATCTACGCTCCGCTGACGGACTCGACTCTAGACGCGACGCAGGAGATCTTTGCGGCTTTCGCTGGCGCTGACGATCTTCTGGGGCCGGACGACGACAACCCACGGAACTTGAGTTGACGCCATGGCAACCAGCGACGACGGCCACTACACGCGATTCGACACGTCGATGCTCGATGACGCGGACTTCTGCGACACGGGCCTTCTGAATCGCGCGCTCGGGAATCTCGATCATCTCGCCGACCAATGCGCGCAACAACGCATCGGATGGGTGCTGCCACTGGGCAAGGACCCGTTTGTGGTCGACAAAACGCAGACCCCCGGGACGACGTATTTCTCTAGCGACGGGCTCCTCAACGAGCTG
>Ga0210043_1001313_pt1 | contig 21360 bp, 16 predicted proteins | sample CryGeymet201501t_FD_183990 | JGI IMG/M metagenome (GOLD analysis project Ga0210043, IMG submission 183990) | Groundwater microbial communities from Crystal Geyser aquifers in Utah, USA - Crystal Geyser metaG 2015-01t (SPAdes) (version 2) | ecosystem: Environmental > Aquatic > Deep subsurface >... | reverse complement strand
TGGATCAATGGGTACCAACCACCGATTCCGGAGAGATGGCATCACGGGTTTCGCCGCGCGCCTCAGGCTCGCGTTGCAGCCTAACAGCGGCTGCGATGAGACCGTGATCGCGCTTCTGCGCGCCGCGGGCTTCATCCACGTAACCGACCTGCCCGTCCGCATGATCGGCGGCGAGCGGGGACGCTCCATCGCCTGCGAGAACGAAGGGTGGCGGGGCCGTTGGGACATGAACAACGGCAAGGTGGTCCTCTGGGGTGGGGACGGCAAGGCCTGGCTCGCCATCGCCAGCGACCTGACGGTCGACATGGCGCGCGGGTTCTGCCTCAACGGGCACGGCGCCTTCGTGCCGTTGTCCAACGGCGAGAGCGTCGTGGGTTACCACCTGCTCTGCCGGGCGGCCGACCCCGAGTGGAACCCCAGCCCCGCTCTCGCCACATCGCCCTCGCCGGCGTGACCTCTGGTCGAACGGCGAGACGCTCCGCGCGGAAGAACCGCGCAGCTACGGACTCCGACCCTAAAAAGTCGGAGTCCGTATTCGTTTCTGGAGATTTTAGTTTCTTTCTTTTCATCTGCATACCTTTTGACTCGTACGTACGAGTCAAAAGGTATGCACAAGAATCGTGCGATTAATCGCACGATTCTTTCACTTGCCAATTTCTCCTGCCTGCGGTAGGCAGGCGAAATTGCGAAATAGGGTTGCTGTGTTAATTCGCAGGTGCTGATTGCCGTGGGATAAGTAAGAAGTACGCGGCCGCGTGCTTTTTACTTATTTGATTTTCAACATTTCAGATCTTTTATGGAATATTGACTTTTATTCTACTTCTTGCTCTAATTTTAACTAGAACCGCAGATGAGTTGCTGCCGCGTTGGTAGCCGTCATCCTGCAACAACACGTGGAGGTAAAGATGCTCTATCGCATCATGGTGTCGTGCTTCATCGGCGCGACCGTGGGCAGCGCCGTGGCTCTGCAGTTCCAGCCAGAGGTGTTCTCGCTGGCAGTGATTCTCGGCATGGCGGTTGGCGCAGCCGTTGGTTGGGGAGTGTTCGTCAGCCCCAAGCTGCCGGCGGCTATGAAGACCGCCTGGACAGATGTCGTCGGGTGGCGACCCTTCTGGCCGTGGTGGCGGGCCATGGGTCGGGCCGGACTCTATCTGAGCCTGATGAGCTACATGTTCATCGGTGCCCCCTGTCTGGGGGAACGATTCTTTACCCCAGACAAGGCTACGACGCCGGCTAGCTTAGCTGTTTTTCTGTCGGTCGCCTTCGCGGCATGCCTATTCCTCCTTGCTCTCGTATTCAGTGACGGCTTCAAGCACTACAAACGACATCGCTACGTCGACCTAGAACGACTGCGTAGCAATGAGCTGAGAAGTCGTCGGGGCTGGCTGATCGCACTTGGGAGCGTGGGCGCGTTCAGTATCGTGAGCTTCCTTGCGTACCAGCCCACAGTTAGAAGCATCTTGATTGGAGTGGGGATGCTCTTCGGCGCGCTGGTTGTACTTGGCATCGCGCTTGGCATTGCTTGCAAGGTAGTGCCGTGGCTGTGGAAGCGACGCATGGTCCCCGTGATCTTCAGTGTCACTGTTTTCAAGCTGGTACACTGTCGGTTGGCGCTTCTGGTAGCCGTGAGCAGCGCCATCGGAGTACTGATCGGTGCTCACAGTGGTCAGCCACTGCTCGGTGGCGTCATCGGAGCTCTATGGGGAGCCATCGACTACGAGATCGTTTCCAAGCGCTGGCTCAAGTTGGTGCCGGCGCGAGGAGCCTGACCCCCGCGCGGGTAACCGCGCAGTGCGGGCCGGAACAGCGAAGAACACTGTCCGGCCCGCTTCTAGTTTCTGGACAGTGCCCAGATGGCTGATGACGCTGGTGAACATGTAAGGAGGTTGTTTCTATTTGCCCCTAAATTCGATTATCTCAAAATATGCACGTGCATATTTTGAGATAATTAGTTTTTGTTTTCAGCAAATACCTTTAGCTGATTGTCATTACGAACTATTTTTATCGTCCCCTGCTCGTCGGTGCGGAAGATGTGGCGAGTGATTTTGGCGATGCGCTCTAGGGCGTCGGGCGCAGGGTGGCCGTAGCGGTTTTTGCCCACGCCAATTCCGGCTAAACGCGGACTAACGCCAGATAGAAACTCTGCCGAGGAAGAAAACTTGGAGCCGTGGTGGCCGACTTTAAGAATGTCGGATTGCAGATTGTACTCTTTGGCTAGCCGGCCTTCTACGACTGTACTAATGTCGGCGGTAAACAGGGCGCTGTAGTTTGGCGAGGTTAGCCGGAAGACAAGACCGGCGTCGTTTGGCTCGCTACTGAGTACCTCTTGCGTGTTTGGCGACAACACAGCCAGGCGCGTGTCGCCTATATTTATTTCATCCCCTTCTGCCAGTTGGGCATATGGCACTTGTTGCTCAATGAGCGCATTAATGAGCTCCCGATACTCGTCGCTGTCGTCTTTGCGGCCGGTGCCGATGAACGTGCCAACCTTGTATGTTTGAAGTACGTCTATTAGGCCGCCCATGTGGTCTAGATCGGTGTGGGTCATGACGACGAGGTCTAGGTAGCGGTCGTGCGGTGGTAGGACCTCGGCCAGGCGCTCCACAACTGCTGCGTCTGGCCCGCCATCAATCAGTATTTTGACGCCTCCTTCAAGCACAACAAGAGAGCTGTCGCCCTGACCAATGTCTAGGAAATAAATGGCCGGATCAGTGGCCGGACTAAAGACGCTTAACCAAAGCGCGAGATCAACAACGCCGAGCACTATCAGCATGCCCGCGATCTGCCTTCTTTTTTGTTTAGACGGGAACAGTTGTGTAAGCATGCTTCTCTTCACTATAACGAATAAAAACGATCAAGATAAGGTAGTAAAGAATGATGAGCAGGAGCGAGACACTTTGCGTGCTGACTCCGAATTGGAATTGACTGAAAAACTCAATCACCCAGATCTCAAAGCCGGCGAGCAAACGCGTTGGTAGGGCAAAAAGTTGCGCCAGGATGCCGGATACAGAGTCGGCTAAAACAGTGAGAAAGCCTAGGAGCATGGTCCACGGGATTAGGCCGAGAATCAGGACGTTAGTGAGTAAGGAGATGGGCGCGAAAAAGCCAAAGTTGATAAGCAGAATTGGCAGAACGGCGGCTTGGGCGGAGACGGTGGTGACAAGCTCTTTGGTCCAGGGGAACCAGCTTGTGCTGGGTAGCCGCCACCACAGCTCTAACGCCGGCTGGAGGTAGATAATGCCGAGCAAAGCCAGGAACGAGAGTTGAAAGCCGACGTCAAAGACTAAAATGCTTGGATTGAAAAGGACCATGACAAAGGCGGCGGCTACAATTGCATTTTTGAAAGAGTGGACCCGGCCGACATACTCTGCTAGTGCGATGATACAACCCATGATTGCGGCGCGGACGACCGAGGCCTCGGCACCGGTCATGATGACAAAGGCGATGATGACGGTGATTGCTATCCAAAAGGCGTTGCGCCTGCCAAGCAAAGATCCGAAAAACCAAAACACCATCATGATAACGATGCTGATGTTATAACCGGAAAGGGCGATTAAGTGCGTGGTACCGGTGGCCTTCATCTGCTCGGTAAACTCCTTGGAAAAGCCGGCGCTCTTACCAAGAAGTAGGCCGGAGACGAAGGTGGCGGTTTTCGGCGAAAGACTCTGCTCTAAGGAGTTTTGCACGCTATCCCGAATGCCGAAGAGGTGTCTTTTGATGGCAGAGCCGCCACCGCTTGAGATAATGCTTAACTTTTTTGGAAAGGCCATGGTCGCGGCGATGCGCTCTTTTGCGTAGAAGCTAAGTCTGTCTGCGTCTAACTCCTCAAGTGTGCCCGTGACAGTGAGCGTGTCACCATACTGAACTATTGGGTAGCGATCAATAATTATGCGGACGGTACCGGTGTAGTCTCCTGTTAGGGCGACGTCTATTGTTTGACTTGTTGGCTTTTGTTGAGAGCGGATAACTAACCCATTTATTTCTACCGGCCCGGGAGAGGGCAGGGTGAGCTGGCTTGCATACAAATAGTTGTGTGCCCAGTAGTAACTACTGCCAATAACGAGCGCGAGCGAAAGTAGGGCAAAGAGCGGGCCTTTGTACATAAGTAGGGCGGTGCTGACGATGAGACCGAGGAGTACGGCTATTAAAAATCCCCCGAGTGCGGGGGAGTCTAAAATCGTCGGACCAATCAGAACGCTGGCCAGGCCGGTGCCAAGTAGAAAGAAGGCAAGTAGCCAAAAAGATTTTTGATGCAGGGGCATACTTATTTAGTATACCGCTATTTGGCGTTCTTGATGATGCCGCCGCCGAGCATTTTTCCTTTGGCGTCGTACATTACGGCGGACTGGCCGGGGGCGATGAATTTCTGCGGGTGGTCAAATGTCAGCAACCATTCCTTTTTCTTTTTTCCTTTTTCCAGCTTCGCTCCAAATAGTGGTTGTCGATAGCGAATCCTGGCCAACACCCTTATTCCAATGTTCTTGAGAACATTGGAATAAGAATTGTCTATTACATTCAAATCGGTTAGCTCGACGCTGGAGGCGTACAAAGATGGGTCGGATTCTGGGGCGAGGGTGACAGTGTTGGTTTTGATGTCTTTTTTGGCCACGTACTGCGGCTTGGCAAAACCGCCCACGCCCAGCCCTTTGCGCTGGCCTATGGTAAAGTGGTGCGCGCCGGTGTGCTGGCCCAGCTCTTTGCCGGAGATGTCTACGATCTTGCCCTGCTTGTCTGGGATAAAGCCGGCGAGAAACTCCGGTAAACTTATTTGCCCAAGAAAGCAGACGCCTTGAGAATCTTTTTTGTCGGCATTTGGCAACTTATACTTTTTGGCGAGTTTACGAACCTCGGTCTTTTTAATGAGATCGCCGAGTGGAAAGAGGCAGTGTGCCAACTGCTCTTGGGTCAGCGTCCAGAGGAAGTAGCTTTGATCTTTGTCAGGATCACGGGCAGTGCTTAGTACGTAGTGCTTAGTACGTAGACGCTTCAGGCGGACGTAGTGTCCGGTGGCGATATAGTCTGCGCCCATCTTCAGCGCACGGTCGTAGAACAACCCGAACTTTATCTGGCTGTTACACATCACGTCCGGGTTTGGGGTGATGCCGCGGCGGTAGCCGTCTACCATATACTCCACTACCCGCTCTTTGTACTCGCGTTCAAAATCAAATACATAAAAGGGAATGCCTAGGGTTTCGGAGGCGCGGCGGGCGTCTTCGGCATCTTGTTCGGCGCAGCCGTCTATATTCCAGCAGCGCAAATGGACCCCGACTATGTCGTAGTCCTGCCTACCGGCAGGCAGGCTTGGTCTTCCATATTTTAGAATGGCCGCGGTGACCGAGCTGTCCACGCCGCCGGACATGCCGACAAAGACAGTTTTTTTCTTAGTGGTAGCCATGGAGGTACTAAAATACCACTATTTGGAAAAAAAGTCTCTGGCAGCGGCGAGCTGCTCGGCGTTGTTGGCGGTCAGCCAGTAACCTTTGTGGGTGTGCAGGACAAGCTTGCCCTCTTGCACAAGCTTGGGGAATAGGTCTCTTTCATTAGAGAACTTTTCAGGCATGTCTGCAAAAATATTGGGCTGGAGATAGTAGTGGCCTATGTTCACGATCGCGTCTTTAATGTCAGCTGACCGGGCTCGGAATTCAAGGACTCGTTTGTCTTTGTCGTGGACGAGTGATTCAAATGTGGTCGCATCGGTGCACGGCATACCGCTGATAACATTGTACTCTTTGCCGCCGTGGCGCATGAGCGAGGCGAAATCCACATCAGCAATGTCGTCGCAGTTCAGCGCGATAAAGGGAGTGGTAAAGTCTTTGGCGGCTAGGCGCAGGCCGCCGCCGGTGCCAAGGGGCTCATTTTCAATGACGTAGCTGATATCTGTGTTATTGCTTGTCTGTAACCAGTTAACAACCATCTGAGCCTTGTAGCCAAGTGAGAGGCGGATGTTTTTAAAACCTTGGCGGCGCAGTTTTTCTATTTGCCAGGCAAGCATGGGCTTGCCGGCTATTTCAACCAAACACTTGGGCTGTTCTTGCTCGCCCTCGGGAAGACGGGTGCCGTTACCGCCGGCGATGATGACAGCCGGGATGTGAGTGTAGTCCGGCTCTGGGGCGGCGTGTGCTTCGCGCAGTTTTCGTTCAGCAACCTCAACGTCTTGCGGATAGCCGATTGGGTGCCAGAAGTTTGTTTTTTCAACGACAAAATCGTGATCTTTGAGCATGTCCACGACCTGATCTACATACTCGTACTCGCCGCGTGGGCTTAGGCGGATCGGATAGTTGAAGATTCTGTCATCAAAAAGAAAAACACCAACCGCGACCATGTTTGATTTCGGATCGGCCGGCTTTTCTTCCAGACTGGTAACCCTGCCTTCTTTATCTACCTCAACCACACCAAATGGGCGCGGGTCTTCGTGCTCTTGCACAAGCATACCGATGTCTCCCTGGACAAGCTGCTTCATGGCGGAGGCACTGTGCAGGTCGTCGGCAAACATGAACAAAAACTTCTCTCCCTCGTTCAAGTATGGCCGGGCAAGGTTTAGGGCGTGGGCAGTGCCGAGCTGCTCTTCTTGGATGACGTAAACTATTTTTCGGTCGCTGAATTTATCACCAAAGTAGGCGCGAATCTTTTCGTGTTGATAACCAACCACCAGGATAAGCTCGGTTATTTCACTTGGTAGCTCATTGATAATGTGCTCAAGCAAGGGCTTACCAAGAACCATAACCATGGGCTTGGGAGTGTGAAGCGTTAAAGGACGCATGCGCGTCCCCTTGCCAGCAGCTAAAATAATGCATTTCATGGATACATGCATTATAAAATACCAAATGACAATTTCCAAATCCCAAATAAGCTCCAATTTCCAATTTTGAAGTTTGTGATTTATTTGATGCTTGGTGCTTGGAATTTGGTGCTTACATAAAAATTGACTAAACCTCGAAACTCGCTATAATCTTTACCATTATGTTGTCATACAATGATCTAAAGGTGGGTGTGGTTTTTTTGTACGAGGGGCAGCCGTACGAGGTTATTTCGTTCGCGACTCTGCGCAAGCAGCAGCGAAAGCCCGTCGCCCAGACCCAGATAAAGAATCTGATTACCGGCAAGATTTTAGACCGGAACTTCCACATGAACGAGACTTTTGAGGAGGCGGACGTGGAAAAGCGGCCGGCGAAGTATTTGTATAACAGCCGTGGTGAGTATTGGTTTAGCGCTATAGATAATCCGAGCGCTCGTTTTTCTATGACAGAAGAAGTAGCGGGCACCCAGGCGCAGTTTACCAAACCGAACACTGAACTGACGGCTCTGTATTGGAATGATGACCCGATAAACATTCTGTGGCCTATTAAAGCCGAGCTGAGCATTGAAGAAACTGTGCCGGGTGAAAAAGGAAATACAACGAGCGGCGGTACAAAGGCCGCGAAGCTGGAAACCGGTGCGACTATTCAGGTGCCGCTGTTTATTAACAATGGCGACGTTGTGCGAATAAACACCGCCACCGGCGAATACGCCGAGCGGGTGGAAAAGGCCACAGGGGGACTTTAGGAAATTGGGAGAGGGTAATCATAACCCCTCCCAACCCCCTCTTATCTCCCTTACCACAGGCATTGCGATTTGTATCCGCTCGTTCCTCGCGGACAAATCGGGAACCTTCGTCAAGACTACGGACGGGCGCGGTAAGAGAGGGAGCTCGCTACTTGCTACTCGTTACTCGTTACTGATTCTTTTTTTCCAGGGCGGCGCGGAGCGCCGCTTTGATACTTTCGGCGTCTTTAGATTCTTTTACTTGCGGCTGGCGGCCGTCGTCTTTTAGGTCGCCGAGAGAGGCTTCCTTTGGCTGGGGGCCAGACGAGTCCGGTTGGCGGTCGGGCTTCCCTCCGCTATTTTTCTTTCTGTAATCACCGCCTCTTTTTTGACCGCGAGAGTCGCCACTGCTCTTTTTATGATTTTGGCTTGGACGTTTTTCAGCTTGGTCAAACTCAATACCCATGGCGGCGAGCGTTTCCGAGGCTTTGGCCATGCGGTCTTGAGACGGCGTCTTTAGGATCTTAGGCGCCTCTATCTCGCCGGCCTTAACCTTTTCCAGACACTCGGAGCAGTAGACTGGGCGGTTTGGGTTTGGTTTAAATGGTAGCTTGGCTTTTTTGCCGCAGACGGAGCAGACAGATTCAAAGAACTCTCCTTCTTTTTTCGCTTCACTGGGCCGGGCCGTGCCTGGCGCCATCTCTCCGTCCTCATCTTCTTCTTCGCCACCACTGGCCCAGCGGTTGATGTCGGCCTCTACTTTGTCTCGGGCACGGGCGTACTTTTTACGAGACATCTCAATAATGGCGTTAGCACCGGCGGCGTCTGCCTGGACCTCAAAGGGAGCGATTGTGGACGCGGAAAACGGACGCGAGGTGATGCCGTTAACCATCAGTTTAATATAGATGCAGTAGTTCGGGATGTTGACGATGTCTTCAATGACGAACTCCGGAGTGAATTCGCTTTCAAAATACTCCGCGTCGGCCGCGCCGACGCGAAAGACCGCCATAGTGCCGCAGTTTCCAAAAACAGCGTCGCGGACGACAGTGGAGGAGTCTGTCATTAGCTGACCGATATACTGGTGGGCTATGATAAGGTTTAGGCGATATTTACGGGCTTCGGAAAGAACGCCGGCAAAGGAGTCTGTTGCAAAGTTTTGAAACTCATCCACATATAGATAAAAGTCTTTTCTGTCTTCCTCGGGAATACGGACACGCTCCATAGCCGAGAGCTGGATTTTGGTGATGAGCATGGCGCCGAGCAGAGCGGAGTTGTCTTCACCGATGCGCCCCTTGGAGACGTTGACCAAAAAGATCTTCTGCTCGTTCATTAAATCAAAGATATTGATGGTGCTTTTGTTCTGACCAACCACGTTACGAATGATGCTCGTGGAAAGGAACTGACCAACTTTGTTTTGAATAGGGGCTATGGCTTCGTTTCTAAACTTATCCTGCCACTCTTCGTACTCGTTTATCCAAAAGGCGCGCACCACCGGGTCGTTGAGGTTATTGATTATTTTTTGGCGGTACTCTTTGTCTACGAGAATCCTCGGGATGCCGAGCAGAGTTGTCCCGGGCGTGTCTAAAAGCGCCAGGATGGCGTTGTTTAAAATATACTCCATTCTGGCAGACCAGACGTTCGCCCAGATCTTAGTGAAGATACCCATCAGACCGGAGGCGACTAAGTGCTTGTATCTTGGGTCGGGCAGCTCAAGCACGTTAAAGCCGACGTGAAAGTCGATGTCTGCCGGGTTGAAGTAGATGACGTCTTCGGCACGTTCTTTCGGGATCATCGGTAGCACGTCCTCTACCAGCTCACCGTGCGGATCCACCACACAGACACCGTCGCCGTGCATGATGTCCTGGACGATCATGTTGTGCAGAAGCGCAGACTTACCCACACCGGTCTTTCCAACAACATACATGTGTTGACGGCGGTCTCTGCGCTTTATGCCAAAGAGCCGATTGTCGTTTCGGTAATTTGTTCGGGCAAGGTAAGTGACGTCTTGCTCTTTTTCCGGCTTTTGTAACTGAAAACGGTGCTGGGGCATCGGGTAGTAGAAATGCGACCGCTTGATCAGCGTGTCCTGCGGGCGGGTCGCATTTCACTACCCGACAGGTTACTTATATTATAGCGTACTTCTGATGGTTTCCCAGTGCTTCGCGAGTTCTACAAAGTAGGCTACACCAAAACCGGCGGCGCCGCGGCTAAGGGCCTCTTCTTCCGGGTTTGTGGTCATGCGCGGAGCCATGTCTAGGTGTGCGAAAGTTTGGTCGCCGGCAAACTGCGATAGGAATCCGGCGGCTGAGCTGGCACCGCCATAGCGGGAGTTGGATTTGTGGGTGTTGGTAACATCTGCGAAAATACCTTCCACCTCCTTTTCATTTTGCTCAGTCAGCGGTAGTGGCCAGACGGCGTCGCCAGAGGTCTCGCCAATACTCTCCAGGGCGGCGCGGAGATCCTTATTATCCTTTACAAAGAGGCCGCTCCAGCGCGTGCCGAGCGCGACCATGGCGGCGCCGGTAAGAGTGGCGATGGTCATGAGCAGGGCTGGCTTCTTTGTCTTTGCGTATTCAATCGCGTCAGCCATAACCACGCGCCCCTCGGCGTCGGTATTGCCTATCTCCATGGTCTTGCCGCCATAAGCGGTGATGATGTCGTTCTGGCGGTAGCTTTTACCACTTGGCATGTTTTCCGCGGCCGGAATAAAACCGATAACGTTTATTGGCAGTTTTAGTTTGGCGATAGCCGCTACCGCGTAGATAGTGGCCGAGCCACCACTCATATCCATGTGCATGTCGCTCATGTATTCGCCGGGCTTGATATTCAAGCCACCGGAGTCAAAGGTGATTCCTTTGCCGACTATTGCGAGCGGCTGGTCTCCATCTTGACCTCCTTTATACTCCATAATGACTAGACGTGGCGGATTATCTGATCCGCCGCCAACCGCTAAAATGGCGTTCATGCCTTCGCTGTACAGCTTCTTCTCATCAAAAACAGTCACTTTGATAGAGCTGGCACCGCCTTTGGCGGGCCGGCACTCGTTGGCTACATCTCGTGCCGCTTCGGCCAGCCCCTCTGGAGTCATCTTTACGGGCGGGTAGTTACTCAGAGTACGGCATCGGTTTACGCCTTCGGCGATTATTTCGTTTTCTTTTACAGTGGCGCGCAACTCTTTTTCATCATGGTCGCTAAAGATGGTTAGGTTTTGAACGCGCTTCCAACCGTCCTTAGGGGCGGCTTTGAACTCCTCGCTAAAGTCGTAGTGGGCAAGCAGGGAGTTGCGGACGAATAAGCCGGCGATTTCAGTCTTGGCCAGGTCATCATCTGCGAGGTCGTCAATGTAGATGCCTACTTCCTTAAAGCCTTGCTTTTTAGCGGTGCGGATATACTTGCGCGCGAGCAAGGTCAGCTTTTTTCCATTAAACTCCTTTTCCACGGACAAGAACACAAAGCCCGGCTTTTTGTTGAGCCGGATAAGGTGCACCTCGCCCGCCTTAGGCTCGCGTTCCTTCAGGAAGTTCTTGACCAGTTTTTGGTCTGCAGCGTCTAAAACCGAGACAGCGTCGTCATACTGATAGCGCTCCTTCTCTACCCAGACCGGCAAAAAGAAGGCTTCAACATTTTTAATACTGGCTTTATTTAGTTTTGAGGATATTGAAAATTTCATAATGTAAATAAAATACCTTCTTTTTCAGAAAATGTAAAGTGAACTCCTCCTCTTAGAGTAAGGGGAGGCTGGGAGGGGTTATTCCCCTACTTCACCACCTCCATCATCCACTCGCGGTAGCTTCGGTTAAAGCGGCGGACATCCACGGCGCCGATAAAGGGCGTTTTGTCGGGATGATTTTTCTCTATTACCTCCTCTATCTGCTGCAGTTTTTGCTCAAAGGTTTTGATGAGCATGGCCGCTTCTAGGTGGCTTTTTATTTCATCACCGTCGCGATAGATAGACTGAATCGGCCAGATGTTAACGCAGGCCGCGAGCTTATCTTTGATGAGGAGGTCGCCTATGTTGACGGCCGCCTCGGTATTTTTGTGAGTTGTGTAAATGAGAATCATGCCCGAGCTGATTAGCTGATTAGGGGAAAATCAAACTAGCGAGAAGCGTGCCAGCCTTTTACTCAATTAAAGTGAAAACAATATGAAGATTAGATGAGCGAAGATCAATCTTTAAACAGTTTTGGATGGCTCCCGATATTTACGAAGCTCAACGATTGAGTACTTCATGTCTTTCTATTCCTCATCGGTAAAGATGCTGGCGTGCAACTCTTTTGCGCTGGAATATCTTTTTCCGTGCTTTATTGCCATTTCCGTCTCTTTTAGAATCTTTCTCTCCTGCGCACGAGTAAATCCGTTCTTGGTTCTAATATCAAAGGGAATAGACTGCGTAACAATAACGCTGCGAAGAAATAGCTTAATAGCGGAAGACAAATCTAAACCTAATTCACTGAGGGTGTTGCTGGCTTCTTTTTTAGTTTTACTGTCAATCCTAACCTGGATTTGAGATTGTGATTTATTCATATACTCTTAGTATACACAACGTATTGACTTTGTCAATACGGAATAGGCTTATCCATTGGTCAGGCCACCTCCTGCTGATAGCACTGCTCGCAGTACAATATTTCTGGGCGGTCATACTTCTATAATCCCAAGATCTCGGCAAATTTTTCTGGCCAGAAATTTATCAATTTCCGTGTGTCGTGGCACAGTTGAAAATCGATGATTACTTGGATTAAAAAATAGGCTATGTTTCGCGCCCTCACGAACAAATACACATCCGCTTTTCCGGATATGCTTTATAAGCGTGACTCGCTTCGTCTTAGTAAAGACTAGAGGGAAACCGTTAGTTTTTCGCGAGTTACTTTGCCATCGTCGGTGATTTCGCGATTCAGTATTCGGTTTGATTCTAAAATCAGCGTTACAGCTTCTTTCAAGTTTTCTTTAAGCTCTTTGATAGTTTTACCCTGGGTATTAGCCCCGGGGACTTCTTCTATCCAACCGATATACCATTTGCCTGATTTCCTATAGACAGCTGTAAATTTTTGAGTCGATTTTTTCATGGCTAAATGTTACCACGGTTAGTCATTAACAATCAATTAAGAGGTGTTTTCTACTCGCGAATAGCCTAGGCGACTTCATTTTGGTAGCAGGTTTCGCAGTACACGATTTCCGGACGGTCGGGGGCGTAGCTGGTTTGATATTTGGAATTTATTTAGAATTTAGATATTAGAACTTAGAAATTGCCATTGATCTAGCTTTGCTAGATCAATGGCTCGGGGTGTTCTTCAATACTAGTATCTACCTTTTGGCCGGTGATGATGGCCTTTTCGCTGGCACTTCGGATAATAGTAGATTCTTCTTCTTCTATCAACTTTTTGGCGGCGCCGGCGGTGATGGCAAACTGCTCGCGACTTGAGGCGATGATTTCTTCTCGATAGGACTGGTGGACCGGCTTTTTAACGAATAGAGTCGCGGCGGAGAACGGGTCGTAAGACTCGCCGTCGATCATCAATTTGATGTAAAACTCTTGCTTACCCAGGTTGATGAAGTCTTTCACTTTAAAAATTGGGGCAAACTCGTACTCCAGGACCTCGGCGTCCGCGCCACCAACACGGAAGCTGATCATGGTACCGGTGTTACCAAGCACGGCAGAGAGGACCTTGGGCAAGAGCTGACCCATGTACTGGTGGGCGATGGTGATGGCGATGCCGTATTTACGCGCCTCGGACATGAGGTTTTCAAAGGTCTCCGTAACCACGTTTTGAAACTCGTCCACGTACAGGTAGAAGTCGGTGCGGTCTTTTTCAGGCATGCGGGCGCGTTGCATACCGGCCTGTTTAATCTTGGTCAAGAACATAGCACCAAAGAAGCTGGAGTTTTCTTCGCCAAGGCGGCCCTTAGACAAGTTTATTAGAACTATTTTCTTTTCGTTCATCAACCTCTCCAGGTCTATCTTGTTCTCTTTTTGACCGAAGATGTTGCGCAGCATTGGATCGGATAAAAACTGGCCGAGCTTGTTAACGAGCGGGATGATGGCGTCGGTATCAAACTTTTCAGACCAGTCTGCGAATTCAATTGCCCAGAAGCGCTTGACCATGTCGTCTTCTATGTACTCAATCACTTTTTGGCGGTAGTTACGGTCTGTGAGCATGCTGATCATGCCGCGCATGGTCGCGTGCGGGTAGTCTAAAAGAGCCAGGGTGGTGAAGCGGAAAACGTGCTCCAGACGCGGCGTCCAGTTGGCACCGAACTGCTTTTCCATGACCTCGATCAGGCCTTGGGTCAGCTGGTGCTTAAAGTCTACGTTCACGTTGGCCAGCGGGTTAAACGAAGCCGGGTACTCGCTGTCTGCCGGATCAATGATACAGACGTCTTTAATGCGCTCCTTGGGAATGGCCACGAGCAGGTCTTCAATAACGTCGCCGTGCGGATCCATCAAGCAGAGCCCCTTGCCATAAGCCACGTCTTGGCGTAGCAGCAACTCCAAGAGCTTTGATTTACCGACACCGGACTTACCAACAATGTAGACGTGGCGGCGGCGGTCGTCCCTTTTGATACCAAAAACAAACTTCTTTTCCTCAAGCGCGGCCACGTAGTTGGTCCGGCCGATGAAGCAGATCTCCTCCGGACTGCCCTTACCCATGACGGGCAACTCCGGCGGCGGCGGTGCGTATTTAATTATCTGAATCTTTCCTTGTGCCATTTGATAAACCAGGTTGATTAGTTCTATTTAGTATACCACTTCAGGAACGGCTCACGAAAACGGCCTGCAACATTCCTGCGATCCGTTTTCAGACCACTTCCGCTTGGTAGCACCCCAGTACTAGAGCAAAGCTCACTACGGGGCAGGCTGTTCTTATGTTCATATGACTTCCTGCTGATAGCATGATTCACAATATACTATTTCTTCTCGATCGGGGGCGTAGGAAGTTTGAAATTCATTCGGGCACGGCTCGCCTGGGTTATGTACCCGGTGATCTTTGTTTTGATTCTGGTAAGCGCCGTTGCTAGATTTTTCCCCAGCGCACTGACACTGGCGCTCGTACTGCTTTACTGGATTACGGAATTGAAGGCGCTCATTTCGCCGACAGTCAGCGCACCGACGTGGCAGCGGTAGTTCAAAGCGGCGATAAAACTCTAGCTCCTTGGGAATGATGCGGTAGGCGCGCTTGCATTCGCCACAGGCAATCGCTTCTTTGAGAATTGAATCTTGCACATCGGCGATCGCATCCGGAAGGTCCGTAGCCTGCATTGTTACCTGAAACTCCTTTTTGGGAGTATCCCGCCAAAGTAGCGATTGGGCCTCTGCCTGTTCCCTAGAAAGAGGCAGATAGCTTTGCGAAGCGGATTCATTATAGGCAAGGGGGCTGAATTCGGCCGGGAAAAATTCTCCGTACTTATATACTCGGCCGCCGACATCGGTATAAGGCGTTTCGTTCATGTGCGCCTTTATCTTTGGCACTAATTCTTCGTACTCTTCCTTTGAATACTGCTTGTTGAAGATACAGTACTGCTTAGAGCGCAAGCCAACGCAGGCGAACAGATTAGAGGAGGAATGGCAGTTGACGCAGTATTCAGAGTCCGTCATGTTCGGCCAACAATCAAGGCAGAACTTAAGCCCACTGCACTTTTCTCCGCAAACCGCGGCTTCGTACATTAACTCAGATCCGCCACCCCAGTTTGAGTAGTCCCAAGAGTCTTTCACTCCTTCAACGGCGTTAACAGAGTAGCGCACGTTCTCTCCTTTAACTATTTGATATGAATTTTTTACATTTTTTGACTCCCAGATATATTCGCCCGTCACCTGTTCGTTCAGCGCGCCGGACATATAGCGAAGCGGATTACGGAGCCAGAATTCATGCGCGGCCTGCTTAGCTGATTGCAGACCCGTATCCGTATGCAGAGCAAACTCTTTTATCTTCTTCTGATACTCATATTTTGTGTATGGCTGATTGAAGATGTGGTACTTTTTGTGGCGTAAGTTTATGCAGCCGAAGCAGTCGGCGCAGTCAATGCAGTTCCTGGAAAACCAGGTATTTTGGCAGCCGACATTTGCGCAGCCAAAAAAATCGCGATAGCTTTCGGCGATACTAAATCCTCCATAACAAAGCTCATTATCGCTAGCCTGATATAGATCCATACAGTTCTTCAGGCGATTGAAGGAAATGCAGTACTGGCATTCTTCCCCGCTGTCACCATTAAAACAAAGGTAGCTGTTTTTGAGGTCTGAGGCCTGGTTGCAGTAGTCGCTATTCACTAAACGCTGAATGGAGCGAGACAACCATGGCACTTCGCGCATCAGATTTCGGTACTGCTCAAAGAACGGCCGAGAGAAATCATAATCACGCCCGTAACTCATCGGGTCCCAGCTGTCGGAATACCAATACTCGTTTTCGTAGATTTTAATTGGTGCCTGCGCCGGAAATGTGGAGAAGATCTCATTTCCAGTATGCGCGTCTTCCTTCCTAAATAACTGAAACTGATTATAGAAGGAGAATCGGCGCTGAAAACGACACTGTGGACAAAATGTCGGCGGCGGTACCTGCATCATTTCGTAAAACTCAAAATCCTCCGGTTCAATGGAGAAATTCTGCTTGCAGTTTTGGCACTGACGGGTCTCTGTGCTCATATTTTAAATCTTTTTCTGATAAAAATACGCGTTTTCATCTTAACCATCCCCCAGCCAAAGCGGATGATACCAGTCAGATGCATTAGGCGAAGTTTGAGATTGCTCATGATTAAATAAGCTCAGCTTGATAACATTTTTCGCAATACATGATTTCCTTCCTTTCAGGCGCAAAAGCAGATTTAAAACTATTCGGGCAGTGTTCTGTACCGTGAAAATGTTTCATTTCGTTTTGGTAAAGCCCGTTTTCTGACCTTTCTCCAGCACACTGACAGGTGCGATCATGAAGCTCAAACATCCCATTTCTTCTCTTGTCTCTTTGGCCATGGCGACAGTTTGGGCAGAGTCTGGGTAAAGCAATATTAATTTGTCGATAAAAGTCTAGTTCGGAAGGAGTAATTTTAAAGGCAGTAGTGCAGTGTTCTTGACAAGAGCCGGCATGCTCACAGGCTATTACCTCATTGGTTATGCTGTCTGGCGCGTCTTTAATATGATCGGGAAGGCTGCCTGTCTGCATAGTTATCGTGTAATTGCGTTCTGGCTCGGAGTGCCAAGAAAACCCCTTCTCTTCTGCCTCCTGTTTTGTAAGCGGGAAACGTTCGTAGGCATTTGATTCATTGTACGCGACAGGCATATGCTCCATAGGAAAGAACTCGCCATAGCGGTATTCTCGTCCGGCCCTATCAATAAAGGGATTATTTTTAGCAGACTCAATTATTCTGGGAAGCAAAGCATGGTACTCGCTTTTTGAATACGGCTTGTTTAGGATACAGTAGTTTTTCTTTTTAATACCGGCGCAGCCAAAGAGATTTTGAGAGTGAAAACACTTATTAGAATACTGCACATTGACACAACCGTGCGTATTGTTGGTAAACATGACTCGCTCCCCTCCTATACAGCCAGTAACTTCGTATAGCAATTGGCTTTTATCTCCGCCGCCCCAGACATCATAGCTATCCTTCATGGCCAAACCAGACATAACAGTAAACTTTAGGTTTTCGCAACCCTCGGTAACTGAAAAGCAATAATGGCAATTTTTAGCATGATTGATATTGTTACCGCTGACGTCTACTGAATTTGCGGTTATGGCCCAACGTCGCGGTGTTTTGTCGAGCAGATATTGAAATTCTTGTTTTGCCCGCTGAAGAGTTGTGTAGCTACCGATGTCCCATTTTTTAATCTCTTCCTGATAATCATTTTTGGAATAGGGCTTATTAAAGATATAGTAGTTTTTGTTGCGCAGATTGACACAACCAAAGCAATTTTTACTACCCTTGCAGTCATACAAAAAGGCAGAATCCATGCATTCGTCGGCAACATGGGCAAACCTTACATTGTACAGGCCAAAGGAATTGCTTACTTCGTAGCTCATCTCTACTTGATTAGTAAAAGTGACATCTACAGAATTGCGCGAAAAAATCGGGGTGTAGCTATACATTATGTTGTCCGCATGATAAGCACCAAAGACTAAATAACAGTTTTTCGAGTTAACGCAATCTTCTGAGTAGGTACAGTTGACTGCGTTAGTTAGGTTAAGTGCTGGCCTAGGAACTTCTCGAAATAATCTATCGATCTGCTCAAAAAGAGACTTACTAAGGTCATAGTCTCGACCATAGCTAAACGGATCCCAGGCGTCTGATTTGTAGCAGTCTTGGCAGTAGACATTAAGATCTTTGCCTGGTGAATAGACGCTAATTGTATCTTTCTTACAGAGCCCACATGCTCTCTTATATAGCGAGCGCTCGTTACGAATAGCCAATCGGCGCTGCATGCGACATTGCCAGCAAAACATGGGCGGCGGGACATCAATACGCCGGTAGAACTCAAAATCCTCCGGCTCGATCGTGAACTCCTGCTGACAATTTTGACAAAATTTTTTCTCTTCCTCTGCCATACTAGGGGTTGGGCTAATTCGTGCGAATAAGCCGAGTTAGCTTGTGGGTATGTTTAAGATCGTTTTAATCGATGGCTTGGCTTCTTCCTTCAAGCGATAAAAAACTTCCACGTCGCGCTGCTCTTTTGCTAGCAGGTCAACCGCGTATAGGACTGCCAGGTGTCGAGAGGTTGACTTGAAGGATAGCCCTATCTCCCGAGAGATGGCGCTGACATGTGCTTCTTTTTCTTTGGACAGGAACTTGAGAATCGCCAGGCGCCGCGCGTTAGCGAATGCCTTGAGGAGTTTTTCGAGCTTACGCATAGCTTTTTAAATTTTCTCTTTCTTTCAGTATATACCCATTGGGCTAATTCGTGCGAATAAGCCGGCAGAGTTGCGTGAATTAGGATTGGTACAAAATCAGATGGTTTCGGATTTGTAGCACTGCTCGCAGTAAATTTTCTCTTTCTTTCAGTATATACCCATTGGGCTAATTCGTGCGAATAAGCCGGCAGAGTTGCGTGAATTAGGATTGGTACAAAATCAGATGGTTTCGGATTTGTAGCACTGCTCGCAGTAGATTATTTCTTTAGCTTCTTCGCGGAAGCTGGTTTCAAATTCGTTGGGGCAGGGCTGGTCACCGTGTGAATGCGCCACCTGGTTGGCGTATTGACCACTTGCATCCTTAGCACCGGAACAGTGGCATTTGGATAGCCGGAATACAGGCGGGTTTACAAAACGGAAGCGGCGGGCGAAGCGGCAGTCCGGGCAGCGGCGTGGGATGGGCAGCTTGATGTTGCGGTAAAAATCCAGCTCCATGGGGATGATGCGAAAGGCGGCACCGCAGGTTTGGCAACCGATGATTTGCTTTAAGACGTCGTCTTGCACGTCAGCAATATTATCCGGCAGATCCCCTGCTTGGATAGTCGGCTCTATCTGTCTCCTCTCCTCGTCGCGCCACTGGTATCCTTGCGCTACAGCTTCTTCTTTAGTGAGCGGGAAAAATGTTTGAGCTAAACTTTCATTATACGCCAAAGGGCTAAACTCGGCGGGAAGAAATTCGCCATATTTATAGACTCTCCCTTGGCCGTCTGTGTATGGCAGATCATTCATGTGCTGTTTTAGCTTTATGACAAGCTCTTTATACTCCTCCTTGGAGTACTTTTTGTTGAGAATAGCGTATTCGCCTTTTTTCAAACCCACGCAGCCGAAAGCATTCGCTGTACCAAAGCACATCACACAGTATTCAAGATTACTGATGCTTTCCACACAGTTAAAAGAGAATTTTATGTTCTGTGCCTCAACACCGGCAACCATAGAGTCATACATTAGCTCAGATTTGCGACCGACAATTGAAAGATCATAGCAATCTTTCGCGTCCTCGATCATCTGGCAATGCTTCATATCTTCACCATTATGAATGAAATAGCTATCTTTCACATTTTTGCAGTGCTCAATGTGCTCTCCCGTAGAATCTATCACATTGATGGCCAGGGTAAACCGATTTGGGTGTTGGAGCCAAAGTTCTTCTGCTTTTTGGCGCATCTCCTCTACGGACTTAAATAAACCGGAGTTAAATTCAGTCATGAACTGTTTGTGCTGCTCCTTAGAAACCGGCTTGTTGAAAATATAGTAGCTTTTATTCCGTAAGTTAATTGAGCCAAAAATATTATTGCAACCGATAATGTTCTTGGAGAACCAAATATCATGACTCTCTTCAACGTTGGTAGAGAAAAAAACGCGCTGGACCTCGTCTGCCATATAGTTGTCGTAGCAAAGCTCTGCGTGCCGGGATTGATATAGATCAAATCCTTCTTTGACACTAGAAAAGCCGATCACATATGCGCTGTTTTCTATATCAAAACCGTGAAAACACAAATAACTATTCTTGCCGCCATTAAGATTGGCGCAATAATCTGAGTTTACTAGATTCAAGGCACTACGGCTTGGCCATGGTACTTCATACATCAACTCTTTAAGCTGCTCCAGGAATGGCCTATTCCAATCAATGTCGCGGCCATAGTCTAGCGGATTCCAGCCGTCTGACCACCAAAAACTGCGCTCATATACTTTTGCGTCTGACTCTTTTGGAACTGTGGAAAAGATATCCTCGCCAGTGTGGCTGTCTGGCCGACGGTACAGGTTATGCTCATTGCGGAAAATAAATCGGCGGACCATACGGCACTGCGGGCACCAAGTGGGCGGTGGAACGTCTATTTTTTGGTAAAACGCAAAGTCTTCCGGCTCAATGACGAAATCGGTTTTGCAGTTCTGACAGTTGCGTGTTTCTTTTTCCATGATTTGGTTTTTCTTATTCTAATGTTCTTGAGAACATTGGAGTAAGGTTAAGCTACTTCGGCTTGGTAACACTGTTCACAGTAGGTGATAGTGTCTGAGGCTGGGTCGTAGGGGGTCTTAAACTCATTGGGACAGGGACCAGCGCCGTGGAAGTGGCTGGCTGTGTTTTTGTATAGGCTATTTTCAGAGCTGGCTCCGCCGCACTTACACTTGCCGGCAAAAAGCTTGAGCGGGGCGAGACTGGCGAGACGACTGGCGTGGCGGCAGCTTGGACAGAGCGTAGGGAGAGCAACGTTCAGCCTCCGATAAAAGGTTAGCTCCTGAGGTAAGATGCGAAAGGCCGTGGAGCAGCCGTCTTGGCACTCACCTTTGTGGGCGCACTCTATAACTTCTTTGGTAATTTCGTCTGTTATCTCGGATAGCTTAGGCGGGAGTTGGCCGGACGGGATGGTTATTTGATAGCTCTTTACATCTTGGTCCCGCCAGGTAAAGCCTTTTATGATCGCATCTTCTTTGGTTAGGGGAAAATATTCTTGGGCAACGGTTTCGTTATAGGCGAAGGGTGAAATCTGGCTTGGGAAAAAGTCGCCGTATTGATGCACTCGGCCGCCAGCGTCGGTGTATGGCATCTGGTCCATGTGCGCCTTTATTTTCGGCACAAGTTCTTCGTACTCCTCTTTTGTGTACTGCTTGTTTAGGATGCAGTACTGTTTATCGCGCAAGCCGACACAGCCGAACAGGTTGCTTGAACCGCGGCAGTTGTAGGAATAAGCCGCGTCGTGCGTTGAGCTCATCAGGATGCAGCCGAAAAGCCTTTGGCAGTTGCCGAAGATTGCTGTTGATTCATAGCATTCCTCTACGCCGTGGCCTCCGTGGGAGCAGGAATAAGAATCTTTATACGTGTTGAAGGTCAGGAAAACATCGCGAAGATTTTCAGCCGGTCCGAAAATATCAAAACAGTTTTGAATGTTTTTGGCGTCGTTTATTCGATTACCGACTGCGTCTTCAGTCCTAATGATGTCGGCGTATTTTTTAGGAA
>Ga0210043_1001310_pt1 | contig 21391 bp, 29 predicted proteins | sample CryGeymet201501t_FD_183990 | JGI IMG/M metagenome (GOLD analysis project Ga0210043, IMG submission 183990) | Groundwater microbial communities from Crystal Geyser aquifers in Utah, USA - Crystal Geyser metaG 2015-01t (SPAdes) (version 2) | ecosystem: Environmental > Aquatic > Deep subsurface >... | reverse complement strand
CAGCGCACCGCAGCACCTCCCGGTAGAGCCCTGACCGCGCGCCGTCCAGCCCCGCGCCCTTGCTTGCGACGCTGAGATCCTGGCAGGGGAAGCCGCCGCAGAGCACGTCCACCGCTGGGAGATCTCGCGGGTCCACCGTCCGCACGTCGGCCTCGACCTGGAGTGCATCGGGCCAGTGCCGCCGACGGACAGCCCCGCCCACCTGGTCGAGCTGCCACGCCGTGCGGGCGCCGAGGAAGGACCATTCGACCGCAAGATCGAGGCCACCCACTCCGCTGAACAGCGAGCCCATGGTGAGATCAGCGGGCATGGGCCAGCTCCGCGGCGCGCATCGCCTCGCGCGCGGTGGGGGCGGTGCCAGTGTGGATGGTCTCGCCTGTCTCGCAGTCGTCGACATCCCACCGCCAGACGATGGACCGCGGCGCAGACCGATCGTCGGAGATGCGCTTGTGCTCGCGCTCCGCCCACAGCACCCGCGAAGCCACCGCGGGATCGCTGCCCATGTAGCCCTGGTACGCCGGGATGTCGTCGCCGAGCCACGATGGCACCCAGCCGGGGAGCGCCCCAGCAGCCTCCCCTCTCTCCGCGGCCAGCTCGGCGCGGGCTTCGGCGAGGTCGCAATCGAGCGCCTCGATGCGGTCGCAGCAAGCACCACCCGCCCCGGCACATGCGGCACAGAGATGAAATCCTTGGCCGATGTGCTTGACGCCTTCGCGCGACTCGCACCGATCGCACGGAGTACGGCTGTCGACGACCTCCGCGGCTACGCAATCCGCGCCGTGCTGCTCACAAACCATCTCTCCGTAGGGGTCGGAGCGTCCGGGTGCGGGCATAAACGGCCAGATACAAGTACGCGACGCACGGCCGTGCCAGCTCTCGCGCATGTTGATCGCTGCGTCGAAGGCATGTAAGCAAGCGAGCAGGTATTCGGCGAGAATGAAGTCCGGCGTACTGCTTCCGGACTCGACGGAGTGTCGGTTGATCGCCGTCCGGATGTCGCCCTCCAGGGAGGATGCGGGAGACGGTCTGGTCCGTGCTTCCTCCATGCTGTCCGCCCAGACACGGAGCCGGAGCAAATTGTTGGGCTCAGCGGGGTCGCCTCCGAGAGCACGGGTCAGAATAGCAGTCAGATCGTCAGTCATTGGGTACCTTTGAGTAGGTTGTGGCGAGTTTATCAGCCTCGCCATGGGTCAGGCCACCCCCATCGCAGGGCATGGGCAGCTCGGGATGGCGATGCAACAGGAATCGCCCGTCTACTCGGAGATTGATCTCCCGGCCGCACAACGGGCAGCGGGCATGGGGGCGGTCAAAGCGCGGCATTGGCCACCGCCGGCGACTCGATATCGTCCCAGGACACGGCAGCGCGCGCCAGGGTGCCGGCTGCGCAGATCAGTAGCACCTCCACCTTGCCGCCCACCGTGTCCTGGTAGTAGGCATCGAGTTTGACGCCGTGGAAGGATACCAGGCACTTGTCTCCTTTGCGCAGAGCTTCGACCCATTCCTCCCAGGTGGTGTCTCCTGCGATCTGCGGCTCGTTGCCGGTGACTCCGGGCGGAAAGTTGCTCACGGTCTCACCTCCGCCTTTCGGTAGGTGTGGGGCTTCCCGCGCCCCATGCTTTGTTGCCACAGCGCAACACGGTAGTCGCGCCCATCGTCAGCAGTCAAGATCTCCCGGTCCTCCTTCAGGGCGAGCAGCGTCCGCGCAACGTGCTTACGCTGTGACTTGTCGGCGGCGGGCAAGTACTCCATCACGTCGCCCAGGGTGAAGTCTCGGCCGCACTTTTCTATGGCCTCGATGATGACGGCCCTCGCAAACGGTGGTACCTCGCGCACAACGGGAGTGCCTCTCACCACCACAGCGGCTTTTGGGGGCGCCATCACCAGCGAGAGCAGGGCGCGGTTGGCTGCCGCGACTGCCTCAGCCGCCGCGTTCGCTTCTGCCTGCGCTTCGGTCAGCGCTTCGTTCGCCGCGTCACGTCGCCGGATCGCGTCGGCGAGGGTGCATGCTGCCGTTTCAATGGGGGTCATGGAGCCTCCTTGCCCAGCGTGATCGCCTCATAGGCCATCCGCCAATCCGGCCAGACGCGGCCCTCGTTCTTCGCCTGCTTCGCCGCCAACGCCAGCGCGATAGCCTCCGGCGAATGTCCCGCGCGCCACGCCCCATCCAACGCAAGGAGGATCACGTCGACCCATTCTGTCACGTCGTCAGGCGCGGCGGCTACCTCGTCCAGCTCGCGCCGGATGTGGTCGAGCACGCCCGCGGTTCGGGTAACAAGGCAGGTGATACCTGCTTCGTGGGTGAGGCAGTGATGCGCCCATGAGAGCACAACATGGCCAGCTTCGGTGAACCACGCGCAGAGGCGCAAGTACCGATCGATGTTGCGCTTGCGGTCACCCCATTCAGGGGTGCCGTTGCCGATCAGTGGATGCGCAATGTAGACCCTTAGCATTTCGCACCTCCCGCCTGGACCTGGGCCCATTCGATGAAGGGATCAGCCACGGGACCCCTCCCCGCCCTTGGCCTCTCGCGTCAACTCGCGCACCAGCCGGTCACGGGCGAAGGTCGCCAGCGGGATCGAGCCGCGGAGGGAGTCCGCCATCGCGGCTTCCTCGGTGTTCAGCACGATCATCACCTTGACGGTCCTTCGCTTCGATTCGTTGTCCATGGTTGCTCCTATGCGTCAATGCTAAGCCATGCTATAGATGGCTGCAAGAGAAATCGGCCCGCGAGGCGAAGATGAACCGCTACCCCGTCCGCCCCTGGTACTACCCCCATACGCCCCTGATACCACGGGTAGGCGCACAGGCGGACTACGGTAGTCCGCAGATCGGACGCCAAGGAGTCCATGCAAGGAACCCAATTCAAGGCGTCCATCAAAGGCTGCGGGTCGTAGCCGACCCGCAAATATTTTGAGCCGCCTGGAATACGGAGCCTTCAACCCTGACGGCTCCTTCAACGATGAACTTGGCTCTCCCATCAGAGCCAGTTCCGGGATCCGCGATTCGAGCCTGAGCAAGCAAGCGAAGTCGGTAGCCTGGGCTCTCCTCAGCCGGGCCAACGCCACGGAAGAGGAGGAGGGTTGGAGTTGCTTCCCGTCGCTGGGCAGGCTCCAGAAAGACACCGGCTGGGGCAGGATGGCGGTGTGGAGGGGCCTCCTTGAGCTCCGCGCCGCCGGCCTCGTGACCTGGACCACGGGCGGCTGGAACGCGGAGGAGGAGCGCAACCTCGCAAACACTTACCATCTCGATCTGCTGGCGATGGAAGGGCTCAAGGGCGGGTGAGGGTCAGTCGTCGCCGTGCGTGGTCGGGGGGTCGCTCACGTCCTCGTCATCATCCCTACGCTCGGTAGCGTCTCCGTCCTCCTCATCCTCGAAATCAAACTCCTCCCCATCGTCCCCCTCGGGGAGATCATCGCCGGGAGCAGCATCGCCCCCAGCGGGCGCAGGCGGAACGCCAGCGAAGAGCGGCACCTGGTGATCCGTCAGCGGCTTCTCGACGAGGACCACCCCGGTCTCCGCGTCGGTCTCGATGAGCACCCCGAGATCGTAGTCGGCGGTGTAGCGCACCCGCACCGCCTTCACCTCGCACTTGTCGCGGATCTCAGCCGCGAGCTTCGCCTCCGTCTCCACGAGGCTCCCAAGCGTCGCCACAAGCTCGCGCTTGACCTGCTTGTGGCGGTCCTTCTCCGCAACGATGGCGCTGACGGTGTTCGCCAGCTCCATCCCCTTCGCCTGGGCCTGCTCGTCGGTGAGCGCGAAGCGCCGGTCCTCCCTCACCTCCCGCAGGACCTTCCTCCCAGTCAGAAGAGGAGCAGGAGCCGGCGGCGGCTTCGGGAGGGACTGGAGTTGCGGCCGGTTCGGGAAGGCGATCAGCTCGCCTGCCTCGTTGCGCGGGTGATCGGCCTCCAGCGGGTAGACGATCGACTCCTCCAGGGTCGGCGGCGGCTCATCGGTGGCGGGGAGCTCGAAGTCCTCCGGCGCAGGAGCGGCGGCAACGATGGCCTCCACCTCGCGCTTCGCGGCGCCCAGGTCGTAGTCCGGCCCGTCGGCAGGGGTCATCAGCTTGCGGTAGTGGCGGATGGCTGCGATCTCGCGGCTCGCTGCCCATAGCCCGCGAATGGTGCGTAGGTCGACTTCGGGGATGGTGACGACTTCAAGCGCCACCGCGTGAGCCTTCGGGACCGACACGACTTCACCGAGGGCGGCAGCTCGCTCGGCGGCCTCGACGGGGTCCTCCTCCTCGGCGCCGGGGGTCGAGGAGGCATCCTCGTCCGCGGGGGGCTGGATGGTCAGGTCGGGGGCGCGGGTCTTCCTGGGCATGTTGAGGTCCTTTTGGGTTGAGTCACCCTACCGCGGTGCCGGGTTGATTGCAATCACGCCGACACGTCGCCAGTCCAAGATCTCGGAGGTGGTGACGAGGGGTCGCTGACGGGTCCAGACCCCGGCGAGGTATTCGCAGGAGTCGGTGCCCTCGTTAGTGAATCCGGGGCGAGGCCATAGCTCGAAGCGGTGGGCAGGCGGTCGGGTGAGCGCCCACGGGCGCTTCTCCGAGGTCGTCAGCAGCCCGCAGCGCACCAGCATCACGCACACCGGGGCAGCCACGAGGCCCGCGTCGACGTGGAGGTGAGCGACGACGGGGCCCTTCTTCGCATCCGGGGGCACATTGGAGAAGGGCGGATTGCCGAGCACAAGATCGGCGAGGTCCGCCTTGAACCCCTGAGCCAAACAGTCCCCGACCTTGGCCTGCGCCGTGCGCGGATGCCGGAGACCGAGTGCATCCGGGTTGATGTCGACCGCGAGGATCTGGAATGTCCAACCGCGCTCCTGTTCGACCTGGGCGAGCGCGTCGATCCAAACTCCGGTGCCAACGCTCGGCTCCAGCACGGTGGCGCCGTCGAAGAGCAGCCCCATCGCGGCGAGGCGTCGGCAGACCGCCAGGGCGAGCGGGGCGGGGGTGATGTAGGCGTCGAGGGCGATTCGCTTGCCGTTGGTGCGGGTGGAACTCATGGACCGTCCTGCACTTCAAACCCCTCGATCTCCCCACGCTTGACCGCTTCGCAGCCCGGCGCAGGATGGGCCTCGCACCACTCGGCGCTGGAGACGCACATCCACCACCCGCCGGTCCCCTCGCACCAGGAGCACGGGCTCTCGTCGTCTTCGTCGCCGCATTCGTGGCAGTCCTCCCAAACGACCGAGGAGCCGCATCGCTTGCACTGGTATTCGGTGCTCATGGTGTCGGCCTGCGGTGAACGCCGCGCTCGATGGAGTCGGCGGTGCAACTGAACTCGGAGCCGCCACAAAAGCAGGAGCCCCACGCATCGGCCGGAGAGCCTGGACCCTCCGAGCGAAGCCACGCGACGATCTGAGGGACCTCTCCGAGTAGCGCTCGCAGCATCGCGCCCTGACGGCGACTCCTGGCATGGACCCAAGTATTCCACGCCGCATACCTGGCCTGCTCGTCGAAGCACTGCGCTTCCGTCGGGTAGCTCTTGCCGGGCCGGAGATAGCCCGTGTCGCGGCAGAACTCCTCAGCGACGGCCTCGAAGCGACCAAGCGGATCCTCGCCGAGGAGGTCAGCCGCCAGATCAGCGAGTAGGGATTGGTCGCTCATCGGGTCGCCCACGCTTGCGGACGGGCCGGCCTACTGGATTCGAGCGCATCCGAGTGCGCATTCGAGCACGGCACGCAGAACGCCCGGTGCCGCTGGTCCAGTCGCACCCGGGCGAACGCCTGCCCCCACTGCTCCCAGGTCCCCACCTTGCTCCCGGTGCCCCCCAGCTGGCGACCCGTGAGACCTCGCGCCGACTGCCACAGCCGCCACTTGTGTAGCGTCTCGGTGCAGGGCGTTCCATCGGCGACGAGGAGCGCGTAGAACGTGCTGGATGGGCGACGCGCGACCGCCTCCACCATCGCGAGGTCGCAAGCCTGCGCGAGGCCGATGGCGTCGGGGTGCTCATCGCCCGGGAAGAGCGCCGACCGGTTCAGGTGGCTGAACACCGGAGCGAAGCCATCGGCCACCGCCAGCCGGGCGAGGAGGGAGGCTCGCTCGATGTGCCAGCGGCGGACGGGCGGGAATGGGCTGCTGTGGGGCGCTGCGATCAGCGCGAGGGGCTTGAAGGTCATCGGGGGATCCGGGTAGTCTTGGTCGCTGGCCTCTTGGGTGCCGGACCCACCGGCGCATCGAGAATGTTTCGGGCAGCTCCCACGGCGAGGAGCATCGACTCGGCCACGTCGCCCATCGCGCCGCCGTCTTTCGCGTTGTTCCGGTGGCCTTCGAGGAAGCGTCCCCACCCTCGGAACTGGCAGGACTCGATCGCGGCGGCCTTCCGAGCGGATCGCCCGGTGCCGCCCACGCCCATCCACCGCCGCCACACCATCGGCTGGACCAGCCACGGGTAGCCGAGGCCGGGCTGCATACACCACCAGAGCTGCAGGGCGCCGGAGAGGGTGCCAAGTCCATACCCGGTGAGGGCCTGGTTGCCCGCGGGCTTCTTGACCGCTCCGGGCTTCGCCCACCTCTCGGTTCCCGAGTAGGCCGCGGGGGGCATCTCGATCACGAGGCGGAGGGGGAGGTCGCCGGGGGCTTGGAGGAGCTGGGCGTCAGCGACCTCGTCCAGGATGGTGGACTCGAGGAAGGCGATCAGCGCGGGCCAGCGCCAGGCCCTCGCGCCGAGGGCGACATGGCCGGTGCGGATGGGGGCGTGATTGGAGGCGAGGCACCAGCCCGTGCCTCCCCACGCGGCATCGAGGGCCAGAACGAGGTTCACTTCGCGGCCTGCTGGTCGATCCGCCTGATCAGCTCTTCAAGGAGCCGGATCTGTCGGTCCCGCGCGTCGAGGACCTCCCGCAGGACAAGCATTTCCGCCTCCATGGCGTAGTAGCTCACGCGAGACGAGGCGCCCGGGAGCGTCGCGGGAACGTGGTCAGGGGCGAGGCGGATCACGCGGGAGGCGCTGTGATCCTTGGTGGCGGGGATGTCCTCGATGAGCACCGGGATGCCGGCCTTGGCGAGGTCACCCAACCAACGGCGCCAGCCGCGATCGTCCAGGCCAGCCCAGCGGCGGAAGATGTGGACGTGCACCGGCTCCAGGTGGAGGAGGTCCACCAGAGTGGCCATCGCTACGGACTTCGTGGGGCGGCTCATGCGCTCGCCTTCTGCGCCCGATGCTCGCTGTTGAGCTTCTCCAGGAACGTCGCGCCGAACGTGGGATCGAAGTTGTACTGGCGCCACGAGGAATACCACGCAACGCGGCCGAGTTCGGTCCCGTCGTTGCCGAGGATCGCCCATTGGCTGGTCTTTCGACCTGCCGGGCTCGGAAGCAGTCGCGCAGTGAGGTACTTGCCGATCCGCTGAGTCACAGCGGCACCTCCTCGCCCCTCAGCACCACGCGCCAACCAGCACGCGCGAGGAAGGGGGCCAGCCAGACGGTGTGACAGTCGACGCCACGGGCACAGGTGCACACGAGCCAGGAGCCGGAGGGTACCGACCGGATCTCACGTTGGCCGTCGTGCGCCCCCCAGCGGAGGGTGTCAGGTCGAAGGGCTCCTGCACCGATGAGCTTCTCCCACCGCGCCTCCAGGGTGAGGCGATAGCGCTTCACCGGCCCCTGACTCGCAAAAAGCGGATTCGAGCGGGCCCGAAGCGCCGCCTCCATGAGTTGTACCTCGTCGCCCGTAGCGAAGCAGCCGATGGGGCGGCCGTCCGTCACCCGCCGAAGCCAGGACGGCACGAGGGCCATCGCTGCGAGCCGAAGCGGTTGGACGGTGAGCCCCTCCGGCGAAGGGAGCCGCGAGGCACTGTCGATGTGGAGGGTCGGCTTCACAGCGCACGCTCAGGCGCCGGAAGCGCGTACCCGCAGGCTCCCCAGGTCGGAACCTCCTGCCCGGCGTCGATCTGGAGGTGTGTGATCCCACCGCGCCTGAACATCCGAAGCTCCCCGCCCCGGTCGCTGTCGAACGTGTAGACGTTGTCGAGGCGGAACCCGCAGGGGATTCCACGACGCGACTCGGGCGGGCCGGCCTTCTTCGCGTAGGCGAAGGAGGCGCGGAGGCCGAAGCGCCTCGCAACCGAGAGCGTCTCGATGAAGATACGATCGTCGCCGCTCACCACCTCGCCAGCGGTGAGGACGACGGGCGGTAGGAGGCCGATGGTCTGGAGCACCTCGCAGTCATCGGGGTGCAGGACCGAGGATCGCCAGTCGCCGCCAGCATCCTGAGCGAGTACCCGCCAGGTGCCGGGCCTCGGGTGAGGCTTGCCGGGGCTCATGTCCCGCTCCTCCCATAGGGGCAGGACGAGGAAGTCATCCTCGATGGAGGCGAGGCGCATCCGGACGGGGCTGCGCGCCAGGGCGAGGGTCTGGAAGTCGGGCATCGTAGTTCCTACCAGGGACGGGGACATCGTAGCCCCGTGCCCGGGTGATTGCAATCAACCAAGCGAAGAAAAGAGCCGGTGCGGAGAAATAGTCACCGCAGCCACCGCGCCACCCACTCGGCCGCCCGCTGGTCCCGGCCCATGGGCTCCTCGCAGAGCGCGAAGTCCTCCACCGAGATCGTCACGGTGCCGAGCGCGTCCCCGTCGAGCGTGATCTCCCCGGTGTCGATGTCGAGCACCTGGACGAAGTAGCGCAGGCGTCGGCCGCGGATCCGTCACCAGATCACGAGGGCCACCCTGCATCCTGGTTCGCCTCCTCGGTGATCCGGTTGCGGTCCAGGTCCCAGCGCAGCCAGACCGAGCCACAGGACCCGTGCCGCGCCTTCCCCGCGATCATCTCCATCAGCCCAGGCTCGCTCAGCTCCTCGTCGGAGAACACCCCCTGCCCGCGGTAGACCTCGCGGCGGAAGAGCAGCAGGATCGAATCCGCGTCCTGCTCGATGGCGCCCGACTCCCGCAGGTCCGACACCTGTGGCCGCTTGTCCCGCCGCTCCTCAGCTTTCCGGTTGAGCTGCGCCAGGGCGATCACATGGACGTTGAGCCCGCGGGCCACCTCGATCTTGAGTGCGCGCGCTGTCGCCGACACCTCCTCTTCCCGGCTTCGTCCGTCGCTTTTTAGGAGCTGCATATAGTCGAGCACCACGCCGGCCAGCGGCCGGTCATAGAGCCGCATCGCCTTCGCCTGGGCGCGCTGAATGTGCTGCGCCAACCGCGAGGCGGTCAGGGTCGTGTCGTCGGAGACCAGGATCGGAAGTTCCGCAAGCCTCCCCATTGCCGCCTGGATCTGCATGAAGTCGAAGGGGGACATCGACCCGTCGCGGATTTTCGACTGCCAAATCCCTGACTCGGTCGCGATCTGCCGGTCAAGGAGCTGGCCCGTCGGCATCTCCAGGCTGATCAGCGCCACCGGTCCCGCCGTCCGCGCGAGGTGCCCGGCGAGCTCCAGAGCGATGGCCGTCTTGCCCATGCCCGGCCTGCCTGCGATCACGGTGACGTTGCCGCGTTGGAGGGGCCCGATCCGCCCGTCGAGCGCCAGCCAGGGCGAGGCCATCCCGATCGGCGTCCCCGCCTGGTGCGCCTCGATCCGGGTCGCCAGGACATCCGTGTGCGTGATGAGGGCGTCCTGGTAGGTCTCCCACCCGTCGCTCATCGCCACAGCCCGGTCTCGGATCTTTCCCAGCAGCTCCCCGGCCTTCACGTACATCTCATCGAGCGCCACGCCTCTGTCTCTGGCGAGGTCTTCCAGGGTTCGCGCCTCGAAGATCAGCGCCCGCCGCTCTGCCAGGGCTCGCACCTCCCCCGCGTAGTGCGTGATCGCCTCCAGGCTTGGGCACTCGTCGGAGAGGCCGGAGACGTAGGCGAGGCCCCCGAACGCTTCGGGGTCGTGCGTGCCGTTCGTGATCTCCTCGATCACGTCGACCATGCCGACGGGGAGGAAGGCCCGTGCCCGCTTCACCATCAGCCTCCAGAGGCGCTGATGGCGATCCGAGTAGAAGCAATCCGGCTTCAACCAGCCGTCGCTCAGCAGGCGGACCGTTTCGCCGTCCAGGTCGAGCATGCAGGTCCCAAGGACCCCACGCTCGCTCATCTGGCTCTGTGGGAGGTTCGCCGCTACCTGGAGTTTGACTACCTGCCCGCCACCACCCTTCGACCGGGTCACGGGGCCACCCGGAACGCGGCTTCAAACGCCGGGCGATAGGTGCGGTTCAGGTCGAAGTCGCTTGCCGCGTAGAGCAAATTGATCGCTTGGGAGGGCGACCCCCAGAGTCGCGCGGCGACCTCCTTCGTCTTCGCGCTGAGGTGATCGAGCTTGCGGCCGTTTCGCATCGCTCGCTCGAGCCCCTGCCAGCCTTGGGCAGCGGTCTCGAGCTCGACATTAGGCTCAGCAGCAGCGACCCCATGAGCTGTGGCTGGTGCCGCCATGGCCCGGCCAGCTTCGACCCACCCTGCGAGCCTCGCGGCCTGGTCGCCCTGCGTGGCGAGGCAGGAAGCCAGGAGTAGGACCCCCTTCCGGCGTTGGCGCCACCAGTCGGTATCGGCGGCGGTCAGGAGGTGCCGATACGCGGCGGCGAGATCTTCGGGGGCGTGCCCAGCCTTGAGCGCCTGGGTGATCGGCTTCTGCCAGGTCCTCGCGCTGATCGCGGTCCCCTGGTGCTCCTGGTGCAGGTCGCCCAGGAGTTCGAAGGCGCGTCGCCAAGCCGGATCAGCCTGCGGGGTCTTCGTCTCCGGGAAGAGGCTCAAAGCGGAAGCGGGCGGGGTTGTAGCCGTCGAGAAAGTCGGCGCTGGGCTCACCAGCGCGAGCTGCTCCACCTTCCCGGCTGCGGAGGGCTGCGACGGCGGCGGGGATGTCGTCGCGGTCGAAGGGGCGATCTGGGTCTCGATCGAGCTTCTTTCGGCTGTCGAGCTGTCGGGCGAAGCCCTCGGATGCGATGGTTCTGTGATCTGCCATGGGGGCTCCTGCTCCTGATTGTGGTCGGGCTCGCCCTGCGAGGTCGACATGTATTGTTCTTCATGTGATCCCGGTGGTAGAGGAAACGCGCGCGTATGTCCCGCACCTGTCCCGTCCTGTCCCGGTCCTGTCCCGTTGGCCCCTGCAAGTGCTTGATATTCCGTGTCCGGCTGATCCCAGCCTGTCCCGGTCCTGTCCCGTCCTGTCCCGCTCTTCCACTTCGGGGCCCTCGATGCCAGCACAGACAGGACAGCAGCGGCCTGATCGAGACCTCCTCGCTTCGGATCGGCCCAAGACTCGGGCGCCGCGAGGATGCCGGCCACCCTGCGCCGTGACCAGCTCCACCGAGCGCAGAGATCGCGGATGGTCGGGAGGCAGGCGCGCCGCCGGGCTGTGACCTGGTCCACCCACCAGCGGAGGTCCGCCACCACGCAGACCTCGGGCCACTCGCCCCCGAAGGCCAGCGCCTCGGCTGCGATCTCCCAGGCGTCGGGGGGGATTGCAACAAAGCCATGAGCCGAAATGTAGTGATTCAAGGGCGCACTTCGAGGCTTCCCCGCGAGGGGGATTGGATTCTCATGGTCTCTCTCGTCGTCGTTGTACCGGCCCCGTCGGCGACCTCCTCGGGGATCCGGCCGGATCGGACCGAGGAGGGGGCCCACCACGAGCCCACCGACGAGAGACGATTTCAAGGTGCCCGCCACCGGGCTTCGTGGAGCCTACCGCCTGCCCGCGCCCGGGTCAAGCGGTTGCCATCCGGTGGGGGTGGGGCTGTTCCGCCCCTCGCGCGTTCACCTCCGCCGCCTCGGGAGCATCCACACCGGCTCCAGCTGCCCCCTGACAGTCTCAATCCCGGCACACCTCGAGCACAGTACCCGGATCCCCGCCCTAGACACCGCCACCCACACCCCGCACGGGCACGCCGAGACGGTACAGGACTCCGCAGCGCGGTCCTCTCGGGCGCTAGGTCGGCTGTCCAGGACCTCGGCGCGACGGGTGGACTCGGCCTCGATGTGGGCGATGAGTTGGGCGGGGGTCATGCCGCCCCCACCAGGCCGTGGGCCTCCATCACCGCCAGTATCTGCGCCGCAGTCCGAACCCGATCCTCCCACGCCTTCGCCTCGGCCATCGCGGCGAATCGCCCGTCATCCAGGGCGTGGCACTCCGCGACGTGGTACCAGTGGGCCTCGGCATCCTGGGCGGCGGCAAGGCGCCAGAGCATCGCGCACCCGGGCTGGAGTAGGGTCGCGGCGAGAGGGATGTCATCCACGGGGCACCTCGATTCCAGCCAGCAGCGCCAGCAGCGGAGCCGGCGGCGAGGGGTACAGCAGCCGCACCGCGTCAGCGCAGCGGGCATGCTCGGCGGCCCCAGCGACCCCAGCGACCCCGGCGGCCCCGGCGGCGGCCGGGGCGGCGGCCCAGGCAGCCGCCTGAGCCTCTCGCAGCAGTCGGTCAACCGTCTCCACCGTCGCCACTGCCAGGGCCGCTGCCCACGCCGTCAGCGTGTCAGCCATCCCGGCACGCACCAGCACCAGTCCAGCATGACGGAATGCGTGGGAGACGATCTCCCGCGCCACCCAGTCGCGTGGCGGATGCACGCCCGCCTGGGCCGATGCCCACAGGAGCCATTCTCCACGCGGGCAGGCATCCCATGCCCGCTGAGTGGCTCGGCGTCTCCCGAGCCACACCCGAGCCTCAGCGCACGGGTCGCACCCGGCGGCGAGCAAGCGGGCCAGGATCGGGGCCGGGCTCATCGCCGCAGTCCGACGACGACGGTGGAGACGGTTCACGCAACCCCCACGAGGCCATCAGAGGCGAGCGTCTCAACGTATCGAGCCCGACACCGATACACCGACTCGGCGAACCTTCGCGCGTTCGGCTCGCACCCGCTGAGCGCGTCGGCCGCGACAGCGAGGCGAATGGCGGAGAGGAGGCCATCGCTGCGGACGGGGACCTCGTGGCCGTGGAGGTGGATCGTGAAGTGCATCATGGTGGCTCCAGGGGTCAGAAGGGAAGGTCAGCATCGAGGAGCTCCGCAGGCAGCGGCTCAACTTCGCGCCCGAGCGCCTCAGCGATGAACCGCGAAGGCCCACCGCGCTCCTGCCGCCAGCACCAGCGCAGGCGATCAATCGCTCGGCTGGAGGCGACGTAAAACACGCGGCGCTCCTCCTCCATCGCGGGGCCTGGGTTCGCCGTGCGCGGGAGCTGCCCCTCTTCGGCGAGCGCCCAAACCGCGCGAAACTCCAAGCCCTTCGCCGCATGGATGGAGAGCAGCGACACACGCCCGCCCTCAGCCTCGGCGGCCTCCTCGTCGCCAATCTCGCGCTCGGTGAACCAGTCGAGTAGGCCGGGCACGGTCGGATCCTCCGCGGTCTCCATCCAGGTCTGGAGCGCCTTCCCCACCTCGGCGAGGTCCACCAGCCTGCTGCTGAGGTGCAGCCGGTGCAGCTCGGCGCGGAGGACTTCGAGCGCTCCGCTGATCGCCGTGGCGTGCTGCCCCTCGGCCACGCACCCGCGGATCGCACCCATCGCGAGCACCAGGTCAGAAGCGCCCTCGCCGAGCCTGCTCTCTCGCGCCCGACCGAGGGCGACTGAAAGGATCGGCTCCCCGCCTCGAAGGGCCTCGGAGCGCATCGGCGCCCAATCCCACATCCTCACCCGCTGCTCCGCGTGGGAGAGGACCGACCAGAGCGCGAGGTGGTCTCCGGGCTGGACCGCGACCCGAAGGAGGTTGATCAGCCACCGCGCCTCGTCGCTGTTCCAGGTCGAGGTCTCCGTCTTCGGGCAGTGGTACGGAATGTCCGCGACCTGGAGTGCCTCGGCCAGATGGGTGAGCGGGAGCCACTGCGGGGCGAGGACCGCGCAGTCCTCCCAGGCGATGCCCTCGGCGTGAACCGCTTGGAGGTCGGCGATGATGGCGGCGCGAAGAGCGTCCCCGTGCTGTCCAGCGAGGCAGGCAACGGCGCCCCCCTTCCCCGCGGGCCGGCCGGCGACCTGGAGCAGGCCCTGGGGCGTCATCGCGGCGGCGCACCGGGAGACGCACTCGACGATCTCAGGGTCTGATCTCCAGTTCGTGTCGAGGTTGATCACCTCGCAGCCCGTGATTTCGGAGAGGGCCAGAAAGCCGGCCATGTTTGCGCCCCTGAATGAGTACACGGACTGGCCAGGGTCGCCCACGTCGAAACGATTGGGCGGCGCCAAATGCCCAAGGATCTCCTGCTGCCGCGTCGAGGTGTCCTGCCCCTCGTCGACCAGCACATGCTGGAGCCGGCGGCGCAGCTCGTCAGCGACCTCCAGGTGGTCGCGGAGCAGCCCGAGCAGCTCCTCCTCCAGCATGTCGTAGTCCATTGCCCCGCTCTCCCGCATCATCCGGCGATAGAGGCGAGCTGCCGCCGGATCCTTGGCTTGCGCCTTCGCCCTTCGAGCACGCCCGTCCTGGGAGGTGCAGGGCTTGATCTTCGGATCGAGTTCCACGGCCCGGTAGTTGAACACGTCGATCCGGTCGCGTTCGTCGCGGACGGTGAAGCCCGGGGGCCAGCCGATCACGTCGTGGAACTCGCGCAGGACGGTCAAGGCCCAACTGTGGAACGTGGAGAGGACCACGCGCTTCGCGGACCAGCGCGCTCCCGTGTCCTCCTTCGCCTTGATCAGCCGCTCCCGCATCTCGCGGGCAGCGCGGCGGGTGAAGGTCAGGGCGAGGATCTCGGTCGGGTGGACCCCTTCGTCCAGGAGGCGCACGATCCGGGCGGTGAGGGTCCTCGTCTTCCCCGACCCCGGCGCGGCCAGGTTGAGCACCAGGGGCGAGCGCGTCAAGACGGCGGCGGTTTGGGCGGGGGTGAGGCTCATGGATTGCCCCCCTCGAATCGCTCAATTGTGCCCTCCCGAATCAGCAGCCACCCCCAATCCTTGGCGAACGGGCGTACAAGGTTGGCCGCGATGATGCCGCCTTCCTCGTCCAGATTCTGGATGTAGATGGCGCCCACCTCCGGAGAGGTGGCGTGTACGGACTTCATACACATCCCGATCGCCTCCGCGAAGGCGCGCAAGCGAGCAAGACCCGCCGCGATCGTCTCTGGATGGCCTGGACCTAGACCATAACGGCAGCGGATCTCGCCAGTGAGCCCGCCGCGAACAAGGTGCTCCGGGTGTCCAGCGTGCCCATCGTTCTCGAAGTGAATCCAGGCCCACAGCCGATCCTGTTCCCATCGGACTTGAATCCCAATGGTCCAGGGCTCGCCAACGAAGGCGTCCTGTGGGCGGGCGCTCAAGTTGCACCCCCAACTCGCTGCACAGTGACGCCCGCAGGCGCATCGTACACCCCGCTATACCGCATCGCGCAGATGGCCTGGGCGATCTGCCCGCTCGCCTGGAGTTTCACCAGCCCCGCGAGCACACCACCGACCCGCTCAGGGTCGACAGCCTCCAACCGGTCGATCATCACCACCGGCCACCGGGACTTGCTCTGCCCCGCAAAGGTGACGGCCAGGGCGGCGCCGACGAGGGCGCGGCTCGAATCGCTCAGGGCATAGAAGCTGATCCGCTTGCCCCTCCGCACCAGGCCGAAGGTGGAGGCGTCGTCGATGTAGAATCGATCATCCAACCCGCAGGCGCCGAGGAAGCCGGTCACCGACTCAGCGATGGGACCGAATGCGGCCTGGGCGAGTTGCTCCCGGAGGCCATCCACCGCCTTCCCGATCGCCTTCACCCGGGCCAGCCGGGCTGCAGCTCGGGCGCTGGCGCCGATCGCTGCCTGCCGATCGGCCTCGCGCTGGTCATGGGCTCGATGCGCCTCCACGAGCGCCTTCGCCTCCTTGAGGAGCCCGTCCACGATCGCCACCGCGGACTTGCAGTGCTCGGCATCGCCCACGGGGAGCGCTGTGCTGGTCTCGGCCTGCCAGGTGGTGATCGCCGCCTCGGCCTGGACCTGGGCGGCCCTCGCTCGCACCACGCGCTCCTGTGCGGCGGGGAGGGTGGCCGTCGGGGTCGAGGAGGCGGGGAAGTCGGCATGCGCTTTCGCGGTGTTCGCGACCTCCGCCTCCAGTGCGGAGAGCCTCGCGGCGTGGTCCTGCACCACCCGCTTCGCCTCGGCCAGGGCGCCCTCAGCCGAGCGCACATCGTCCTCAGCGAGCCGGTGGGATGCCCTCGCCTGGATGTCGGCGGACTTGATCGGGGCGTGCTCTCGGAGGGCCACCGCAAGAGCCTGCTCCGCTTCGAGGGCCACCGCCCGCGCGATGTCGATCCGGGCGGTGAGATCTGCGGGGTCCCGCCCGCCGCAATGTCTACACCCGGTCTCCCCCAGGTTCTCGGCGAGGGCGACCAGGGCGGCGAGGGCAGCGGCTGCGCCGTCCTTCGCGGTGCGGAGGGCTCCGCCGGACTCGACGCTGGCGGTGAGCGCAGCCGAAGCCGCCGCGAGCTCCTGGCCAGCCCCGGTCAGCTCCGCCCGTGCGATCTCCAACGTGCCCAGCGCCTCGGATGTGTCGGGGACGGGCAGCAGGCGGAAGGCGGCCAGGGAATCCTCCGCGCGCTTCTTCTCGGCCTCGACTATCGCGAGCCGTTGACCGTGGGTCTCATCGGCAGCCTTCACCGCGGCAGCATCCGCCGTCCGCGCGTGGAAGACAGCAGCCTCCGCTTCCTCGACCTCTGCGACGGCCAGCTGCACGGCCTCAATGTGCCGGGCCTCGTCGCGCCCACGCTGAGCAGCAGCCTCGATCGCGACCTCGACCACCCGGAGAGCGGCCAGCGCCTCGTCCCGCTCGGCGAGCAGTTCGGTGACGCGGGCCTCAGCCTGCCACCTGGTGCCGGTCGGGGGCTCGATGTCGGCGGGGTGAATGCCGGCGGCTGCTTCAGCGGCGCTGGCGGCTGCGTTCTCCGTCGTGAACGCGGAGCCCTTCCCGGGGCCATACCAGGCCTTGGCCTCGGTCAGCCAGCCGTCGGGCGAGGTGGCATCCCAATGGCTGGCCTCCCAGGAGGCAGCGTCCGCGCGCTCCTCCCCATCCTCCGTCTCAGGCTGGCGCGGGGTGCCGCAAGCATTGAGCACCTCGTCCAGCGGATCTCTCTCCAGGTCGGAGGTCCCAACCTCAGCCGTCAGCTCAGCCACCACCCGCTTGACCGACCAGGAGCCGATCAGGCCCCCAGCGGTGATCACCGCGTTGAGCACCTGTTGACGCCCGGCGTCAGTCGCGCGGGCGAAGTCCTCCAGGTCCCAGCGCGTGGGGAGGGTGCCGAGCAGGGCGGCAACCTGGCCGTTGGCCTCGTCCACCGCCTTCCCCCCCGACGGAGCGAGGTCGCGGGTGAGCTGCCCCTGGTCGAAGGACAGCGTCACCGAAGCCTGTGGCCGGTCCTCGCCGATGTAGGGCCGGCTCACGTCGCGCGCGGAGGTGGCGAGCCCCCGAAGTCCTGCCGCGATGGCTACGATCCGCGTGGACTTTCCGGCGTCGTTGAGGCCGGTCAGGAGGTGGACCAACCCGATGGGGTCGGTGAAGCGGCGGCCGAAGAGGCCGTCTTTGCCGGTGACGGCGAGGGTGCGGAGGAGCATGTGGACCTCGATGTGGAGACGGGAGGGCCCGCCGCCCGGGTGGTCGGCGGGGCGGGTTGGGTGGGGTTGGAGAACCGGGAATGGGTCAAGCCATGAAGGATAGGAGCTGATCGACCTCTCCGTCGTCGAGGTCCTTGACCTCGGCATCACCGAGGCGCAGCTCCATCCGCCCCTGCCTCGCCTGCTCGGGGTGCGCCTTCTCCAGCCTGACGAGAGTCTGGCGGGCCCTCTCAGCGGGGGTCAGCCTCGCCGTGAGGCCCCGCTGAGTCGGGATGGGCTTCGGCGTCGGCTCTTCGACCGGGGCAGTGGCCGCCCGTTTGGTGGCGGGATTCGCGGGCTCCTCGACGGGCGCGACCTTGACCAGCTCGGGCTTGGGGGCCAGCTCGGCGGCCTTGGCGGCGAGGTCTTCGACGGGCGCCGCGAGGAGCAGGGGATCGCCCCCATCATCATCCAGCAGGCCAGCCTCGTCGGCGCTTTCGTTGTCGTTGTCTCCGGCAACGGTATGCCAGGTCGCGTCGATCGTGTCCGTGCTCTTCGCGAGAATCGCGTCGATGCTCTGCTGAAGCGAGGTCCGCGATTCGCACACCACCCAGCTCGAGACGAGGAGGTCGATGTAGGCCGGGCCGACCTTGACTCGCTCTCCGTTCTGCCCTCGCCAGTCCTGGCGTAGCTGACCGGAGACGAAGGCCATCGGCAGTACGTTGGCCTGCTTTAAGGCGAGGCGGATCGCCTTCGACGTGGCGAAGCCCAGCGCCTTGTCCGTGCGCGCCTGCTCCCGGTGAGCGCTGAGCACGTCACGGACGCCGGCCTTTGTGAGGTTCGCGGCCACCCAGGTTCCGGGCCCGTAGGGGTAGAATGCCCAGGTGTCGAATTCCGCCTGCCCGTCCATTCGCACCTTGACCCGGTCGGTGACGAGGCGGACCACCTCCTCGGTCTGGATTTTCGCGAGCGCCTGCACCAGGAGGTGGTGGAGGTCGATCTGGCCGGTGGCGATGATGTCGATCCAGGTGCCGTTGCCTGGGTGTCGACCAGTGAGGCGGACATCCTGCTCGATACGGATGGGGACGCCGCTCTGAGGGTCGGAGAGGATGCGCTGCCCCGGCCGAGTCTTCATCCCGTGGCTGCTCGCGATGCCCTCCGGGTTGGGCGCGAGCACCATCGGGGTGACGGTGAAGCCGAGAGCGGCCACGAGCTTGGAGACACCGGCGCCCCAGACCTCGTAGCGGGGCTGCTTCGCTGAGTAGAGATCGGGCCCCTCGAAGAGGCGGATCTTCTGGGCGATGCGGTGGGCGTAGCCGTCTCCGTCGAGACGGACGGTCAGGCGGGGATCGTCCTGGAGGGATCTGAAGCGATCAGGGATCGCGAGAGCAGTGGGGGCCATGTTGGCTCCTGTGTTGGGTGGTCGGTGATGTGCCTCCGCGCGTCTATGCGGAGGCGGGGTCAGGTAGCAGTGCTCAACGCGCGGATCAGGGCTCCTCGTGGCCCGGGGCTCAGGGTGGCGGTCGCCAGCAAGGCGATCGCGCGCTCGTGGGTCGTGGGCGGCGGATCCTCCCCCCAGAGGTCAGCAGCGAGCCGGAGAGCGTCCCCGTCGAGGTCGATGCCCTGGCAAAGATCCTCCCACGCGGCCGAGAGCACATCATCTGCGCCGTGTCGAGTGGGCGGGTCGAGGAGGTAGCGCTCGCAAGCGGCGACGGAATGGAGCAGTCCGTAAATGGCGAGGTCGATCGCGAGTTCGCGGGAGCGTTCCTCCGCCGAGGTGTCAGAGCCGGGACCTCGAGGGAGGTTCTCCTGGAGGGTCTCCCAGGAGCGATGGAGGGCGGGGGTCACGAGCGCTCCGCGGCCAGGGCGGACATGCGCCGCCCCTCGTCGGTCAGGGTCAGAGATCCATCCGTCGAGAGCACCAGCCCCTGGATGGCGAGCCGCTTCATGGCCTTTTGCTGCGCCTTAAAGAACCGCTCGCCCTCCGAGGGCGGCACCTCGCAGGAGACGATCCAGGTGAGGATCGCGCGGTCGCCAGGCCCCATGACGTGATCCTGCAACACGGCCGGGGTCTCCCCCAGCGCGGTGAGGATCTCGTCGATGTCCTCCGTCGTGAGCGCCCGGTCTCCCGAGCCCTCCGACGGCGCGAGCTTGCGGATCAGGTGGGAGGGGGCTCGGCCCATCTGCGTCGAGAGGGCAGAGAGGGAGATGCCCTTCACCGACGCCAGGGCGATGAGGCGCACCTGGAGCTGACGATGGAAGGTGGGAGTGGGAGTGGGAGAGTTCATGGGGGGACCTCTGAGGTAGGATTAGAGCCGGGGCGGCGCAAAGTCAAGCGGAATATCGCCGGACTGGCAAACCATCACACTCAGGTGTGACGGTTGTCGATGGTGATGCTGAGGGTGATCCCCAGCACACGCGCCTGCCGAGCACGGGCAGGAAACGCGGCCAGCCACGCGGCCAACTCGGTCTCGGCATCCCAGGGAGGGGCGCCGCTCGGATCGGCCGGAGGCACCTCGTCAGCGATGGGGCGACGGACATCGTGCTCGCGGCGAGCGTCGGCTGATTGGGTCACCTTGGCCCCCAAGGGGGTGTAGGGGGTCGGATCTGCACCCCCGGAGGGCTCCCAGGCCGGGCCGTCGTCGCCCACGTCCAGGTCGAGGCCTGACACGGGATCGTCGTCGCCCACGTCGCAGCGCTCCTCTGGGATGTCGGCGGCGGCGAGGGGAGGAGAGAGGGGCGCAGTATCCGCTGCCGGGGGAGCATTTAGAGCGGGCCGCCCCGACCCCTCGCACTTCGAGCGGCTGGGCAGCGCTTTGAGGTGCTGCCGGATGGCGCCGCTCTGCAAGCGCGCGCCCTCGGCGCCGCAGACGGGGCAGAAGCCGCGGGGCTTGGACTTGGCGACGGGGGGAACGCCCGGAGTCGCGCCGGTCAAGTCCTCCTCCACCACATCGACCTCGCCCTGACCCGTCACCACGAGGCCGTGAGAGTGGGCGCCCTCGTCCACCATCGCCATGGGCGGGATGGGCTCAGGAGCCGGGGGCTCTCCGTCGGGGGTGTCCTGGGGGCTGAGCACCACAGGCTCATCAGGGGGCTCGGCGACGGCGACGGGCTCCGGCGCCACCTTCGGCCGCCTCCCCAACTCCGCGGCCACGCTGTCGAGCACCCACGGCCGCGTGTCCTCCCTCCCCAACTGGTGGAGATGCTCCGCGCTCAGCCCTCGAAGTTGGGGCTCGAGGAGCGGCCTCGGCCGCCCGATGAGATCCTCCACCGAGAGCTGGTCGGCGGGAAGCACCTCGATCGGCGTCAGCATGTAGGTCGCCGGGACCGTGGTGGTGACGCCGCGCTCGGTGTCGACGAAGAAGCTCCCGGGAATGGCGGGCCCGGTGACCCGAACGCGCGTTCCGCGAGAGTTGAGGTGCCAGACGCCGATCGGCGCCTCGCTTGCTGGGATGGTGGACATGTGGCTCCTCGCAGCGATCGCTGCTTATGGGGTTATGGGTTCGGTTTCGGCGCGAATCGCGCCTCAAAGGCCGTGCGCTGCTCGTCAGTCCAGGCTGGACATTTCTCGGCGAGCACTACGACCAGGAGGTCGTAGGGCCGTGGGCATGGCCCTGGCGCCCACAAATATCTTCGATCAGTGAAGCTCGCGGCGCGCGGGATGTGGTCCCTATCGTGGGGGCACGGACCGCCCGCGGCCCAACGATCGAAGGCGGTGGGATCAGGGTGACATGCGGCATCGAAGCGCATGAGATCGGCGGTAATGCCGTCTGACAACATGCCCCAGTAGGCCTGCAGGACCACGGTGGGGGCTGGCAGGTCGGCCCCGCTGAGGTCGGCCCCGCTGAGGTCGGCCCTGATGAGGTTGGCGCTGCGGAGGTCGGCCCCGCGGAGGTTGGCCCCGCGGAGGTTGGCCCCGCGGAGGTCGGCCCATCGGAGGCTGGCCCCGCGGAGGTCGGCCCATCGGAGGCTGGCCCCGCGGAGGTCGGCCCATCGG
>Ga0210043_1001309_pt1 | contig 21392 bp, 24 predicted proteins | sample CryGeymet201501t_FD_183990 | JGI IMG/M metagenome (GOLD analysis project Ga0210043, IMG submission 183990) | Groundwater microbial communities from Crystal Geyser aquifers in Utah, USA - Crystal Geyser metaG 2015-01t (SPAdes) (version 2) | ecosystem: Environmental > Aquatic > Deep subsurface >... | reverse complement strand
TCAGGCCATTGAGGACGGGTAGTGCCGACAAATCTACGAGCCAGCAGTTACCGGCCATCGTCAGGCCCTCGAGCGTCGTCACCGACGATAGACCCCATAGAGTGCAACCCCAGGCCATCGTTACGCCCTCAAGCGTAGTCACCGAAGAAAGGCCGCTGAGTGTGCAGCCATTACCCAGCGTCAGGCCCTCAAGCGACGTCAGCGCTTGCAAGCCATGAAGCTCGCAGCCATTGGCAAGCGTAATGTCATGGAGGTTGTTCACCGAAGACAGGCCGTGGAGCCAGCAGCCCTCGGCGAACGTCAAGCCAGCAAGCGACGTCAGCGCTTGCAAGTTACGATATTCTCCATCCTCCACGAGCTGTACAGGCTTTCGGAGTCTGCCGTTGTCGTCGAGTAGGGCAAGCAGCTCCGCGCTATTGCGAACCACGCGGCCCGCCTTCTGGTTAGTGTTCTTCATGATTTTTTTTGTCCAGTTACCGGGTGTTAGAGGCTATTGATGCGCGTAAGTCAGCTAGGCGCTTCTTCATGGGCTCCGACAAGCCGTGCAACTCGCAGCGCCCACCCATCTCTAAGTCCTCGATCTCCATAATGGACCGCAGGTCATAGAGTTCACAGCCCTCGGCCATCGTTACGCGCTTGATGGCACGCACCGAAGAAAGGTCGGCGAGCATGCAGCGCTTACCCAGCGTCAGACCCTCAAGCGTAGTCACCGAAGAAAGGTCGGTGAGTATGCAACCCTCGGCTAGTGTCAGGCCACTGAGGACGGGCAGTGCCGACAGGCCGTACAAATCGCAACCTTCAGCCATCACTAAGTCCTTGATCTCCACAACGGACACCAGGTCATGGAGTTCACATCCCTTTGCCATCGTCACGCGCTTGATGGTAGTCACCGATGATGGGCCCCAAAGCTGGCAACCAGCAGCTAGCGTTAGGTCCTGGAGAACCGGTAATGCCGACAAACCGGAAAGCCAGCAGTTATCTGCGAATGTCACACGCTCAATCGAAGTCACAGAAGAAAGACCGGTGAGCATGCAGCCCTTACAAAGCGTCAGGTCGCGTAAGTTGGTCAATGCCGACAAGTCGCGCAACTCGCAGTACTCACCCATCCATAAGTCCTCGATCTCCACAACGGACCTCAGGTTACAGAGTCGGCAGCCCTTTGCCAACGTCAGGCCCTTGATCGACGTCACCGAAGAAAGTCCGAATAGTAAGCATCTCTTACCCAGCGTCAGGTCCCTGAGGACGGGCAGTGCCGACAAGCCGGACAACTCGCAATCTTTTGCCATCACCAAGTCCTCGATATCCACAACGGACACAAGGTTATAGAGTGCGCAGCCCTTTGCCATCGTTACACGCTTGATGGTGCGCACCGACGAAAGCCCGTCGAGTGTGCACCACTTACTCAGCGTCAGATCCACGAGTTCCGTCACCGAAGAAAGGTCGCGGAGTCTGCAACCCTCACCCAGCGTCAGGCCATTGAGGACGGGTAGTACCGACAAACCGGTAAGCCAGCAGCGCTCAGCCATCGTCAGGCCCTCGAGCGACGTCAGCGACGATAGACCCCATAGCCGACAGCCCCGGGCCATCGTTACACCATCAAGCGTAGTCACCGAATGCAGGTCATGGAGTTTGCAACCCTCACCCAGCGTCAGGCCATCAAGCGACGTCAGCGCATGCAAGCCATGAAGCTCGCAACCAGCAGCTAGCGTAACGTCATGGAGGTTGGTCAATGCAGACAAGCCAATGAGTGCGCAGCCCTCGGCGAACGTCAGGCCATCAAGAGACGTTAGCGCTTGCAAGCCGCTGAGCCAGCAGCCCTCCACGAGCTGTACAGGCTCACGGAGTCTGCCGTTGTGGTCGATCAGTGCTTGGAGCTCCGCGCTATCGCGGACCACGCGGCCCGCCTTTTGGTTAGTGTTCTTCATGATTTTTTTTCGGCCAGTTCCTTGGCGCTAGCAGCACGTAAGTCAGCTAGGCGCTTCTTCATGGGTGCCGACAGGCCGCGCAACTCGCAGCCTTCGCCCATCACTAAGTCCTCGATATCCGCAACGGACCGCAGGTCATAGAGTACGCAGCCTTCGGCCATCGTTACGCGCTTAATCGAAGTCACTGAAGAGAGGCCGGAGAGCCAGCACCACTTACCCAGCGTTAGGTCACGGAGGACGGGCAGTGCCGACAAGTCGAGCAAAGTGCAATCTTCAGCCAGCACTAAGTCCTCGATGGTAATCACCGAAGAAAGTCCGGAGAGTACGCTGCTCTCACCAAGCGTTAGGTCGCGGATGGCAAGGAGTGATGACAAGTCGCGCAACTCGCATTCTTTCGGCAGCACTAAGTCATTGATCTCCACAACGGACACCAGGTCATGGAGTTCACAGCCTTCGGCCAGCGTCAGGCCCTCGAGCGTAGTCACCGACGAAAGACCCCATAGCCAGCAGCCCTCTGGAAGCGTCACGCCATTGAGGTTGGTCAGTGCTTGCAGGTCGTAGAGTGCGCAGCCCTTGGAGAGCGTCAGGCCCTCAAGCGACGTCAGCGCTTGCAGGTAGTAGCACCAGCAACCCTCATCGAGCTGTACAGGTTCACGGAGTCTGCCGTTGTCGCCGATCAGTGCTTGGAGTTCCGCGCTATTGCGGACCAGGCGGCCCACCTTTTGGTTAGTGTTCTTCATGATTCTTTTTTGTCCCGTTCCTTGGTGTTAGCAGCGCGTAAGTCAGCTAGGCGCTTCTTCATTGGTTCCGACAAGTCGCGCAACTCGCAATCTTCGCTCATCACTAAGTCCTCGATCTCCACAACGGACCGCAGGTCCCAGAGTTTGCAGCCTTTGGCCATCGTTACTCGCTTGATTGCACGCACCGAAGATAGGTGCAGAAGTTCGCAACCAGCAGCTAGCGTTAGATCCTGGAGAACCGTTAATGCCGACAAACCGGAAATCCAGCTGTTGTCTGCCATCGTCATGCCCTTAATCGAAGTCACCGAAGAAAGACCATAGAGTGCGCAGCTCTCAGCCATCGCCAGGCCGTCAAGCGTAGTCACTGAAGAAAGGCCGCGGAGTCTGCACCCCTCACCCAGCGTCAGGCCCTCGAGCGTCGTCACCGCCGACAAGTTATAAAGCTGGCAACCAGCAGCTAGCGTCACGCCATTGAGGTCGGTCAATGCAGACAGGCCGTTGAGCCAGCAGTCTTCGGCGAACGTCAGGCCCTCAAGCGACGTCAGCGCTTGCAAGCGGTAGTACCAGCCGCCCTCCTCGAGCTGTACAGGTTCACAGAGTCGACCGTTGTCGTCGAGTAGGGCCAGCAGCTCTTGACTGTCCTGAACTGCGCGGCTCATAGTCCGTAACTCTTGGCGCGGACCAGCAGGTCGGCCTGGTCGTCAAGGCTCCACTGAGCCCCTGCGATAGCCGCCATCGCGTTGTCCCAAGCATGTATGGGCACTTGGTAGTAGTGCTGCGTGGCGCGGCTGTTGTCCAGCCTCTCCGTGGTCTCAGCATCGAGGCCGGGCCTGAGTTCAGCTGCCCACAACAGGCTCTCGATAGCCTTTGCGGCACCCGTGTCTACACACCCACAGGGCCAGTGCCGCACCGACCACCATCTGGGCGGTACTTCGACGAAGCGGCTGCCATCGGCGTATGTGACAACTCGCCAGTTTGGGGCGAGATGTGCTAACTTCATGTCCCGGACCCGGCACTCCTGTGTGCCATCCTTCCAAGTCCAGACGCCCGTTTCGTGGCGAACTAGGAGGCCATTAAATGCTGTGATTCGGTTTCTATTATGTGTACTCGTGATAGACTCCATTTTTATTCTGTATTTTCGATGTTGTTATTCGTGCACGTAGGCTGACGTTACGTACAGATTGGTGATACTCATTGACGCGCTTACGGATACATGGTGGCTACGTACCGGTCTGCCAGATGCTTCGCCATTACCAGCGACAGGGCATAGAGGCGGGCACAGAAGGGCTCCTCACCTTGTATACAGCGGTTCTGTATATCTCACAGGACATTAGCGCCTAATTGTGGTGATCCACGGCCCCGCCCTAAGACGCGGTCAAAGCCGGTCTTGTAGTAGCGTTTTAAGGCACGTACATTGAGGCAGTGAGGATGCCAGATACACCCAAGCTCGTCTGAGTCTAGTGTGTCCTCGGCTGCATACCGGATCACCTGTTATGCGGCACAGGTCACCGATGCAAGCTACTGATTCGGGTCTATCGACTCGAGCAGAACCCACAGCAATCGCAGCCCCTCATTCTCGATCTGTCGCACGCGCTCGCGAGTCCGGTGGTAGAATAGGGCCAGATCCTCGTAAGTCTCCGAGCACGGGTACCCACAGCCGTAGTGCCGCCTGATGATATCCTCAGCCTCCGGTGGAATCAGTCGCAGAGCTCGATCCAGTAGATGTCTATGCTCACGGGCTGACATAACCTCGGCCAGTGTCTGCGGCCCACCCTGGTGAAGACCGCACGCGGTATCTCTAGATACCTGTACAAAACCTTCGGAGAACTCTGAGTCCAGCGTTACGAGCCGGCTCTCACGCGCCTGATGGTAACGTTGGATAGTCTCCTCATCCCAATCCAGGTGCTCGAATACGACATTATCATTCGGGTAGTACTTGAGGTCTCGAGCCAGCCGGTAAGCAGCGGTCCGGTATTTGGTAACCAGGCTCCGGTTCCGGATAGGCTTAGGCTGCAAATACTCCAGCTCTTTGCGGATCTCGGCATCGATCCACCACACGGCGTAGGTGCTAAAGGCGATGAATCGACCTGTGTCCTTGACGGTCCGGTCCAAGTCAAAGTCGCTGAGCGCACGCATCAATCCAACAAAGCCGGCTGATATCAGGTCGTGATAACGCGCATCACTGGGCTCTGAGAATCGTCGTACCCGCTTGATCACGAGTCGTATATTGTGTTCAACAATAAACGCACGCGCATCCTCATCACCATCCCGGATTGCTCGTATCAGGTAGGTGCGTTCTACGGCCTTCGACAAGACGGGGTGATTCGCCGCCCGTTGTAGCGTGACTTCATCGAAGGACCAGTCCATCGTTAGATAAAGGTCTTAGCTAGAGACTCAATAATGCGCCGATAGACCTCGGTTCGACGCAGGTTTGGGATTCCCAACAGAACATAGTCGAATTGGTGGCGGAACACAGGGCTTGGCCCTGCCTCCGCTTGTGTCCTCGGGATATTGAGTGTGCGGGACGTGAGCATGAGGAGGTGTGCCCCGAGCTCCTCGTAGTCAGCGGTCACGATGCCCTTAAAGTGGACAAAGACTTTTGAGAAGTCTCCGAGGGTCTGGGTTCCGTGATGCGCTAGATAGCGCCGGCCCGCCGTGCTCTTGAGCTGGAGTACGTTGACGGCGACGGCCGCGCCTACCGAACCCTCGTACTGGCCGGCATCCTCCAACGTCTTGATGTCGACTAGGGCGGACTGCCACTCAGCCGATCCGGGTTTGATGATGCTGAACTTATGGTCCTCTTCTTCTTCTTCAGATGTCATCTACGTTCTTAAATATACGGTCTAGGATGTCCGCACCTGTGCGGAAGAATTTTACCCAGTATCGGTCCGGCTTACGAGCTAACTGACGTTCAATGCATATCCCCATCAAATGACTAGGGCTATTACTGAACACCGCCAGCTCCCACGCGCGATCATCTATGTATTGGTGCCAGGACGGTGGCGCCCAGATTAGCACGCCTACGCGCTCATCACCGCTTGGGTTGACCCGAGTTCCGGGTCGTAGCCCGTCTACGATACCGTCACGGAGTGCAGTCTCAACTAACCATATAACTGGCGCGCTTGGGCGCCTTGATGCTTTGCTCAAGATCCGTACAAAACGCCGGTGCGTGCCGCGGTTCATAGATACCGTGTACTGAACGCCAGTACCGCGTTGACTAGGACCCAGGAGTGTCGAACACGCAACCGCAGTTAGGGCAGCTGAGTCGCTCCTTGATTGGCTGCCAACCGTCGTCAGATTCGGCCAACTTCTGGATCTCGGACTCTGGTTTGGCATTGAGTATATGGATATCGGTGACATCGTTAGATAGCGTCTGGGTGCATGCGGCACTCTGACACATAGGGCACAGCACGGCTCCGTATTTACGCATTATGGTCAGGTCGATGTATATAAGACGTATCGTTGACACACACAACGTAAGCCGCGTAACACAGCCCCAAGGCGTCGGTTGCGTCGATGTGCGCGGGCGGTACACCATCCGGGTATCCTAGTTCTTTCAGGTCCGAGGCGAATCGGATATTCAGAGCCTGGCGCAGCTTATCTTTGGTCCTAGCTTTGAAGCAGCTACGTACCGTGGTGGCGGTCTGCTGCACCGGCGTATAACCGGCCTTAGCCACGGCAACTAGGGCAGCCCCGATTGCCATTGAAGTCTTCCCCATAGACGATAGGTTGGGGGCGCCGCTATTGAATCTGATATCCTCTACAGCCACTGCACTCGGTTTCCATAGCTCCAGGGCCTCCGCTACTGTGTCGTAGAGTTGTGTGATTCGATCAGAGAATGTGTACCGTCGCTGGAATCGAATCACTGAGGCGCATCGCACGACCCACGGATCAGTCGCATAGGTGTCTAGAACGGCTAAGCCGGCCTGTAGACTGCCACAATCGACCCCAAGGATGCGTATCATGATGTTCGACTACTCCGGTTGCGCAACGCGGCTTGGATAGCTGCGCGTCGGCTCGGAGGGATTTTATGAAGTGGCAGATCAGCCGGCGCCGCCGGTACGGCCTGGAACGGGGCGTCACTGAATAGCGCGGTTAGGGCAGTCACTACATCGCGCGCTGTGATCGCATCTAGCTGTTTGCGAATTAAGGTGGGAGGCAGCACGAACGTGACAGGCTCGTCGAATGGGGTCAAGTAGTGGATCTTAAGGCCGAGATGCTCCTGTTCACCTTCAGGCGCTAGATTGTCGATACGGCACCAGATGAACCACCCGGTGACACTGAGCCCCGATACGCCTAAATGGATATCACGAGCCGAGAAGGTCCAGAATGGTCTTGGTACGGTAGGGTCGTCAGTCATGTGTTATAAAAATGGTACTTGGCTGGATCGTCGGCGTAAGCCGACGATCCAGCTCGTTTCATTAGATACTGGAGATATCCACGACGATGCCGGCTGCGTCGGCCAGATCGAATAACCAATTTACGACATCAGCGTAAACTAGGTTGCCGCGTTGTGCTGCATCCTCAACGCCACTGTGTGCTTGGGTGGCTGCTGATTTACGCGCCGCATACTCTGTAGTAACCGCCAGCTTGTTGTCTCGGCATAGTGTGCCTAGTTTACTAGCCAAAGCCCGCTGCTTGCTGCTAGATAGCTTTGTGTACACGGGCCGCTTGTTTGGTAGGGCTGTAACCGCCGCCTTTACATCAACTAGGGTCGGCTGATCATCTACGACGTCAGGCGTTTTGGACACCGTAGTGGTCTCAAGAGATTTTGATGCAGGCAGGGCGTAGCCTGAGTCATCAACTGGCGCGACTCTGGTTTTCAAAAAGTCAGACACCTGTAATGGAAACTCTCGGATCGTATCAACGCTGATACCAAGCGTAGCCGCAGCCTCCGCAGGCCCGGTGGCTACAACGAAGCAGATCTGCTCTTCACCACCGGGGCCGACTGCAAAGCCTTGGTACACCGCGTGAACCGTGTACGATCCGATGTGGGTCTCTGCATAGTTTGGATCATTAGGCGGAGCCACAAACACCGCGCTTACACCTGGGCAGATTCGCTCGACTAGCTCCTTGATTCGGGCCAAGCCGACATGGCGCCAACAGGTGTCGTCACCTTCGGCGATCTGCGCGGTCTGTGCAGCCAGGGCCTCGACCACTACGCGACCGTCTGTAGGCCAGAAGTTCGCATCATCGTTCTGAGATGCCGCCCGTTTCAGCAGCTCTTGGAAGCTCAAGTAGAGCTCACAGTCCGCTTCGGTCATGGTGATGCGCACAGTGCGCATCCGCTCCAACGTGGGATCAGAACCGCCGCTATCCGGGTCTGACTCTAGAATGGCTTCCTTGACTGCGCGTTGCAGGTCGATGGACCGCAGTGCATAGGGCTGACCCAGCGGCTCACACAGCGGCAGCCACTCTGTGATGTTACCTTCATCAATTACACCAGCCCGGATCCCTGGGCCAAGCTCACAGAGCCGGTCCCAGACCACCCGGCTAAGAACGCCGGAGTGCAGCCCGAGGGTCAGGAAGCTCGCCCACTGAGAGGCCAGCTTGTTGGCCTTAGCTGGGCTCATATTGAGCCGAGTATCCACTACCTGTTGGAAGTTCTCAGCCGCGGGTAAACTGCCAACCGGGGCTGAAGCTTCAACCCAAGCGCCTTCGCGTAGATTGAAGAGGTGGCAGGCTAGCTCTGCCGTCTGAGATCCACGTGCATTCTGTAGATCGATGCAACGGTCTAGCCGGGCTAGGGCGGCCATATCGGTATCGAACGGTAGCGGTACCAGATCTTTGGTGATCAGGTGTGCGTTGGTGTATGTCGTACGCTCGATAGCCTGCTCATAGATCAGCGAGAGAGCCTCGGTCGACCCAGGCTGCGGGGCTGTAGTAGCCACTGTAGTGACCGTCACCGGTGGCGCATCCTTGGTCGTCTTATTCTTCTTCTTCTTCTTCTTGTCCATCACTTATTCTTTTTGGGAGGGCGCTTGTATGGGAAACACTCGAGTCGCCACGGGCAGCGTTTGGCACGTTCCGCATTACGGTCGGAGCAGGCTTTAGGGCCGGCCAGTGGTGTCTCCATTTTCACCAGAGTGTGCACAGAGTTAACGTAGGTGTCCACAGCCTCGGTCAGAAAGCCAGGGTCCCACGGGATTTCGAACGGGCGCTCAATCAGACGCTCTCTGTCGACATATAGCAACAGAGTTCCGAGACATTCTTCGGCTTTTAGCGGAAATTCTCCGCGTCGCGCGAGCTCACATAGAACGGCCGGGTACAGCTTGCCCTGGTATACGTCCTTCTCTAGAGGCAGAGGCCCCTGCCGCGGCTTTAGCAGAAAGGTCCCGGTATCAGGCCCTTTGACACGAGCTAGACTGTCGAACTGATCACGGTCCTTGCTCTTTACCTCGATCACGCGCCAGGTCTGGTTTGGGTAGACCCAGATACCGTCGGCACGGCCTCGGACCCCGTACTCACGGCCCCGCTTCAGCGGGTCTGGACGTCGCACCGATATCTCTTTATACACCCACGTAACCCGGGCCCTGGTCAGTACGTCGGCACAGGAGGTCTCCACACGTTTGTTATCCGGGGTCAGGCGTACCAGGGTATTCGGGCACCGGCCTGCCGGCCTAAACCCCTCGACGACGCAGTGACACCCAGCACACTCCCACAAGCCCCAGAGTTGCCCGTAGGTGTGATCAACCGCAGGTAGGATCACGGATTGGTAATGGTCGTGGATTGCGTGACCAGCTGCGAACAGCCTGAGGGTCCCAGGCTTGAAAACCTCAGGGCTGTCCCAACGATCGTGTAGGCGACGGAACGCGTCTTGAACCATACACGGGTTGCAGAGGCTGCTGGGGTTGAACGCGCGTGCTTCATACGTCTCGCGAGCCTCTTTAGCCGCGAGGCCCTCATCCACCGCATCACTGAATCCGACTGTCGACTCAACCTGGGTCGTCATATGCAGAATCGTGTCGACCATATCCTTGATGAGAGTCATGAGCCTAGGCCACTAACTGGGTCCGCGCTATTAACTACCTGCTCGTCGGTGAGGCTTCTAACTACGGCCACGGCATTTGTGATGCTAGCCGTGCCGTCCTCGAATAACAGCAGCACTGCATCACCTTGGTCGATCATGACAGCGTGACTTGGCCGCGTCGGTCGGCTCGCGTAGGCCGAGATCACTCGATTAATTACGGTTTGGTCCATTTGTAGTAGTTGCTTAGCAGAGCAAATACGTGCTCTGCGGTGCCTTCTTCGTCGTAAGCGTCTGTGTCAATATAGGACCACATCGGGAAGCGGGCCGCGAATGACGCGCGATCCATGCTGGTCAAGGCTCGGGCCATCTCCCGCTCGAGTCCCGGGTCCCGGCGTGGTGTGTAAGTCGTGCGCGGCCCAAGCAGGTGCTCAATCGATGTGTATAAGTCCCGGACATGACGACATTGCCCCGTATCCGTGATGTAATCGGGTTTGGTAACACGCTTATGCTGACCAGTCAGTACAACCACGCGGTCGAACTGCTCATCAACAAGATTTCGGTATGCGGTCCAGATTGATTGGACCTGAGCGGGGCCGCCGCCTAGAAAACCCTGATAGATCAGGGTGGTCAGAATGGTCCGGTCTCTGATAATGATCGGGGTCTGGCCCTGCGCCGTTACGACACCGGACCAGTGCTGTACAGCGAACGCTGTCTGTGCCATGTCAGCAATAATCAGTGCGGCGCTGGCGGCAGCCACAGGCTTGCCGCGCGTCGACCCGTCTAAGGTCTGTGACACCCCATGTAGCGCAAGCCGGCGCAGGCCTTTGATGGAGTCGCAGGGTCCGGTCACCGCGCGCGCGACCCAAGTCGGTACACGCTCGTTGATCAGTTTGACTAGACGCGCGGCTAGCGTGCTTTTGCCGCTACCATCACAACCCTCGAGGATAACCTGGTGCATGTGTGTCCTTGATCATGCGCGGAAATAGGTGACTATCAATCACCCAAAGCGTGCACGTTTGCGGAAGACCGCGTAGTCGTGCGGTAAATTCGAGCCCGATTGACCCGGCTCGCCGGCCCGGTGTAGGCCGTAATACGTCTCTAAACGTCTCGAACGGGATTCTAGACTCTTTGGTAATGATCCGATATGTCGTATCTGGAGGTTCGATGTGTTTACGCATAGCGGAGTCCGGTGGTGCCATCACCAGCTCACTCGGATAGCCTTGAAATACAGTGCCGACACGACTGTCCGTGAACTTGTAGATCAGAGCTACGTGCGGCCGGCCGAGCCGGTCTGCGTCATTCAGCGCCTTGTACCACCAGTTGGGCTGGAATCTAAGTTCAGCCCCAACCCGCGTCTTAGCCTCAACAAACCACCCGAATGGCGTGCCGAGATCACCGCGGAAGAAAGAGCCGCACCCAGACCCTGGGACCAACTCTAGTCCGGTCTGCTGCGCAAGGGTCCGTTCATGCTGGTCACCGCGGTTACGGTTCCGTTGCGGATCAGATCCCGGCGAGCGGGTCTGCCTCTTCCGCTTCGGTATCGGCGGCAGGCTGTGGATCGGTGGTAGACGGTGGGAGTTGACGGATTCTGGCATGGGCTTCGTTGATCATGTCGTGGATCGGATCATCCTGAAATGGTGAGTACAGATAGGCTGATGCTTCGATATGGCCTCGGAATGTCTGTGGCAGGCTGGCCGCAAACAACGGGTATCGCAGTCGGTACCCGATGTCGGGCCGTGACAGAAAGGTCTTGATGTCGCCAATCCGAGCGAAGGTCCGCCCCAAGATATCGTAACCACGACTTGTCTTCTTGAACCACCGATCATCTGGAGGGAGACCCCAAGCGCCTGTGGCCATAGCCTGAAGTAGCTCCAGCAGCCGTGGTCCTTCATCAGTTTCCCCGGCCGTGTATGGGATCCTGTCAAATGTATGCTCCTTGAGGAAGAGCCTAGCCTGGGCTACCGCGTTGGTAGACCCGCCGGCCGCCTTGTCCTTCTTCATGGCGAAGTTCATCTCAGCTATGGCTACAGGCTCTCGGAAGCCCCCGTCCCACGGGTTATAACGCGTACGCAGCTCCAGGTTCTGCATCATAGCGTAGCGCAACGCCTTGCCACCCGCCGCTACTTGAGCCGGCCCTCGTTGCATAGGCCCCGACTGGATGTTATCACGCCACTGGTTGGTCTGGATGAAGACCGGCATGAAGTTGTCTGTGATCCACGCGTGGACCTGCGCGCTGATTAGCTTGGTATAGAACCGTGACAAGACCCGCGCCTTGGATCCGGGCTGGTGCCTACCAGCCAGATCCTCGTCGGTAGCTGAGAGCGCGATGCTATCCAGCACTACTACATCCGCGGCTCCATTCTTGATCAGGTGACCGATGACCACCTCCAGCTGGTCGATCGACGTGATACGGGCTAGGGCTACCTTAGAATCTGGGCTGATACGTAGCCCGTCCTCAACCTCTTCATAGTCTCCTAGCAGATTCGACATGCTGCTGGCATTCGAGATCCTGAACCCCCAGGCTTGGGCCCATAGCGGGTCGAAGTCACCCTCTGCATCGATATAAAGTACAGTACAGGGGTCGTTGGCACCGCAGCCGCACGTAGTCACCGTGCACCCGTCACCTAGGTCGTTATGCCAGGGGATGATTGGAGTTAGACACAGTCGGCATGTTCGTTGTGCCGCTCCGCACAGGATATAGCTGAGCAGTGACTTACCTACATGCTCTGCGCCGATGATCTGGATCCGGGACCCAAACGCCATGCGTACATTTAAGTCGAGCTCAACCATCCCGGTGTAGATCAACCTGCGCTGGAACTCCTCGACACCCTGTGTTGCGCGCCAGGCTCCTACTTCCTTCTTCGCCAGGGCTGCGGTAGCCTCGTGCATACCCTTTGCGAATGTCTCAGATCTGGTCGTATCACGCGGCGTGCTGAGGCTAATCCGAGCCTGACGCGGTGAGCCTTGGTTAGATCTGTTACTGGCGGGCGCCTCAGCCAGGTCGACCCGCGGTTTCCGCCCCGTCCTCTTAGTAGATTTCTTAGCAGCCTTCTTAGCCGCCTTCTTTTTAGGCGTCGCCATAGACACCTTCGGAGGCTGTGGGTGCTCCGGTGACGGCGTCGGATGTCACTGGGAGGGTGAATAGTGGGGTTTTACCCACAGACTCAAGTACCTGGTTGAATACGCGGCGCACCATCAGGACGCACCGTACCTGCATAGCGTCGGCGATATCTTCAAAGTTATCCAATTCATCCATGGATACCGGGAACTCAACACTTACGTGCACTTCGTGGCTTGAATAGGCTCCGTAGACATCGGAGACACGTGTGTGATGACCTACACGGACCTTTCCGATTTTGTTGGCTGGTTGCATGATGTGACGGGTTTCTGTGACCTCGGTTTTGGTAAGGAGTAGGACTGGTTTTCTGTGACCGCGGGGTACGGAGTGGACTGAGACCTCGATCGTCACAGGCAGATTGGTGACGTTACAGGCCGGGATAATCGATGACATGACATTGAGCCTGGGTATATGAGTCGAGGCGACGACGTGCTAACGCGCGTAGCATCACCGAGTTGATGTGAACCGGGTCGATAATGATCGGTGGTGCTTTACCCTCGACCACGCGCTCTATTCGGCCCCTTGGTTGACGGGTGTCCCGTAGCGGTGATGCAAATACGGCGGCATCTTTCCAGGGTACATTGAGACCCTTCATGGCGACGCCGTAAGTGCAAAATGTAGCCGGCTTGTCAAGGGCCTGCTCACGTCCCTTACGACCTGCCTTGGCGTGGCGCCCAAAATACAATCCGCCTAGGCCTGGGTGCCGAGTCTCGAATGCTGCGTGCAGTCCCAGGAGCTGGTCCTGAAACTGGCCAAAGACGATAACATGTCGACGATTGACCATAAGGTGCGACAGTACTGTAACCAGCCAGTCGTTGTAGACCGGGTCGCTGACCACCTGTTGGATGAACGGTGTGTAGTTTAGTTTGTCAGTCCAGATCACCTCAGGTGGTCGCGCGGTCTCATCGAGCCTAAGATGGCCGCCGCATTGAGTCGGATAACCCGCGAAGTGCGGGCACAAACTGCACGCGTGCCGTGTCGTCATACCTTTATTACGACGGCACCAGGCCATGTAGTAGTCAGTGTGGTCGACTACTGTCTGGATTGGGTACCGATAGATTGTGGCCGGTGTTAGCCGGGCCGCGGCCTCGACAGTTGTCGTACCCAACACGCCCCCGACCACCCATTCGAGTCCGTCTCGTCGATCAGGTGTAGCAGTTAGTGCGATGCTCTTGTTGAAGCACAAGTTCGTCAAGCTACGGAAAAAGCAAGGCGCTGCGAATACGTGAGCCTCGTCGACCAGTAGCAGATCCACCACCATGGGGTCGCTAGCCCAGTCCTGACGCCAGAGGCTCTGTCCTACTATGACCCGGAACCGTGCGTCAGTATCCTGAGTCATAGCTCGACCACCTCCCATGACGGTGTAAGATGCGTCAGGCATGAAGGTCTGAATAGCGTTTACCCACTGATCAGCCAGGTCAGTTTGGTCCACCAAGATAGCGACACGGCCTGCGCCGAGCTCGTTGGCAACCCACAGGCCCATCACGGTCTTGCCAACGCCACAATCAGCTCGTAACATTGCGCCATTATGTAGGCGCAGAGCGTGCAATAGATCAGCTACCGGATCCTTTTGGTTATCTCGTAGTTCGCCGTGGAATGGGTCGGTCCTGGTGACCCACTGCGTCTCGGGAGTCTGCCGCCGCGAGATCCCGACGACCGCTGGCTGCTGTTGAAGCCAGTACCAGGGCACAAGTCGAGATCCGTCAGGTAACTTATGACATACATCGAACGACTGTCGCTGCTCGCCAGCGGGCTTCGCTATTAAGGCTTTGTCTAGGTCTAGACCGAGGGCCTTAATCTGGTCAAATGCATCAGGATTGATCTGTGCTAATCCTCGAATTGTAATCACGGTGTGGTACTGGTTATGGGTGTCAGGTCAAGTCAGGTCACGTCATCGTCCCGCTCGTCGATTAGGAACAAAGCTAAAAGCTCGCCCACGGTGTAGTTGTAAGGCCACTCGCGTAGCTCAACGCAAGGCTCGCACATGCCTCTGGTTAGTTCTAGAATCTGCGGCCTAATGCGGTCCAACACGCCTTGGAACGGATCCTCACCCGGTCTGATGAACACGGATGGCAGCTCCCATCTGGCGTCAGAACCCCGGGCAGTTACCCAAACATCAATACGCCGCGCCCCGTTTCGGAACGGACCAACTGGTACGCGGCTAGGTGGTGTCCGGCTCATCTGCCGTATTCCGGAAGCCTGTCATACCCTAGCATCTGTATAGGTTGCCCATTGTCATGGTCGGCTATGGTCAAGCCTAGTTCGGTGATGAAGGATGAAGGCGTGCCATGCGTTGTGATATGCAGCGCGTGCACGGCTCGGGTGACTGCCACATAGGCAAGTCGCCGTTCTTCAACAATATCTGCCTCTTTGTGCGGGAATAGGTCGTTATTTAGGCCCGAAAGGACCACGACAGGGAATTCAAGACCCTTAGCTCGGTGCACCGTTGTGAGTTGTACTGCATCTTGGTTTGGCCGACGTTGGCGCACCTCGGTCTCGACCCGGCTAATGTGAGCCATCAACTGTGCCAGGTCGGTAAACCGCGGTAGGGTCTTGGTCACGAACTGGCGTGCAGCTCCTGAAATATCATCAACAGATTTGGCGCGCACACTCCGGGCCGCAATGTCGCACAGGTACTGGTCGTAGCCGACACCTCGCCACAGCATTGTGGCTAGCTCAGCTGGGCCCACCCCCGCAGCCGCAGCACTCTGCGCGGCAGTCAGCAGGCTAATCAACGCGGTCACAGCCCTCTGCTGCCTTGCATTACCCTTGGATTGCATCAGCCGCAGGGTACCTAGGGTGGATGGTGGTGATTCGCGCGCACACTCGGCAACCCAGGCTCGCCGTAGAAATCGTGTAGGCCGGTTCAGAACCCAACGCAGCGCCGAGATGTCTCTAGGGTCATGCACGATCCTGAGATAATTAATCAATGTCTTGATCTCGGTCCGGTCGTAGAACCCCCCGCCCTCCTCCGCAATTAGAAACGGAATGCCGCGCTCGGTCAGCTCATCCTCGAACGGCCCAGATTGCGCATTAGTACGGTACAGTACTGCAATGTCCTGGTACATATAGCCGGCATCCTTGTAACGTACGATCAGATCAGCAATATGAGCGGCCTCAGCCGCCGCGTCTGCGACCTGCTTCAGGTTGACCAAACCTCCGGATCCGCGTGTGGCTCGTAGCACCTTACTGATACGAGCGGTGTTGTGCCCAATCAGCGCGTTGGCGTGGGTTAGGATAGGCTCCTCTGACCTAAAGTTCTCCTCCATGGCTACCTTGGTGCTAGCCCCGTAGTACTGCTCGAACCGCAGAATGAATGCAGGTGAGCACCCTCTAAATGAGTAGATAGCCTGATCATCATCACCTACGACGCACAGATTGTCTCGGACCAGGTGCTGAAGTATCAAGCCCTGACTGGGGTCCGTGTCTTGGAACTCATCGACCATAATGTGATCAAAGTGTTCACGGAGCAAGGCACCGAACTGCGGCTCTTGGTCTAGGGTATAGAGGCAATCAACGAGCATATCGTCGAACGTGTATCGCCGAGCCTGCTCCAGCTGTGTCTGCATCCTCGACGCCATCTGCACATCAGCGTGAGTCACCCCGCTCATTTGTTGTGTGATCCTGTCACAGTTCGAGAGCCATGTGTCGGGGTGGTGACCCCCGGTCTTGAGCCCCGTCATGATCTGTACCAACTGACTTGGGGTTCTGGTGTCATCGCGGTCCTTAAGCTCGGACTCGGCCCAAGCAATCAACATCCAATCCTCGCGGGCCTGTAGCAGTTCTTTCCCTTTGTATTGCGTCGGCTTGCGGCGCCGCATGACGTGATAGCAGAATGAGTGGAATGTGCCTATGAAGCTGCGACCATCGGTCATGGCCCCAACCCGGTTGGTCAGGGTCTCGGCTGCGCGCTTGCTGAACGTTAGCACGAGCTGGCTCCGGTTCATCTTAGATAGCCGGCGAATTCGCTCGACAAGCACCGTCGTTTTTCCGCTACCAGCTACAGCAAACAGCACCAGGTTGCCCTTGTCGTGCTCAATTGCTTGGATCTGGCTCGTGGTGAAATTCATCAAGGTTAAGTGGGCTAGTAGTCGTTGATGAGGGGAGTAGGTCACCAAACGGTGATGACCCACATAAGGCACTGATCGTGTGGTTCCTACGCAAGTGTCGCCACGGCACACCGCCGGTATTACTGGCCGGAATAAATACGAAACTATCGAGGCTGAACGTGACCTCGGCCGCGACCGTGTCCACGAAAAGATTGACCGCGTCTTCGACTCGATTCGGGTCGATCTCTATCGGGTGCTGTGGCTCGGTCGGGCGTGCGATCTGGAGACGATCACCGAGGTTATATACATGGACTCGGCCGTCATAGGCCAGCCCACCGCCGTTGTTCAAGCAGTTTCGCATGCACAGCTTCAGCAGCGCCATCTCGATTGCGTGAGTCTCAGTCAGGCAGGCCCGAGGCCGGCTCGCGAAGTATGGGGATCGTTTCATCACCAGATGTTTGGTTTGTGGTTTGGGTGTCGAGCACGGTGGCGGCCTGCGTAGCTCGGATACGCCAGCCTGTAATATGCTGTAGATTGGCGGCGCTAGACCGTGCGGATGACAGGCCGTACCGACTTCCGCACGAGTTACCGAACAAGACCTGTCTTTGGCCTAGATGCTGCTGCCTTTTCTACATCAGACACGGGCTGATGTACTTCGACACACTGCTTAACAGGCCCTACGCTCGCCCCGATCTGGTTTGGCACTTCTGGCTGTGCTGCGTGCCGACCTAGACCATACCCGCAATAGAAGGCGATCACGACTAGTACCAGACCCGTCACAATGACCCAGAGTCGCCGCTGAGTGCGCTGCCGCGGCGTAAGTGGCGCGTACGTCGCCATTAGGTCTAATAGGGTGTAGGTCCGCTCGCTGCTGCGTGTATCGGATAGATCACGGCTCTCGATGGCACGCACTATTTAGCCGCCATAGATGTATACCTGGTCATACGGTACTCTTGGATCAAGTCTCGGAGCCACTCGAGTCCTGCAACATCAGGATACAGCGTCCACGAGCCTGTAGCCTGGTTGTAGAGATGGTTCACTACATAGGGTTGCGTCGACTCGGAATACCACCTAGCGCATACCATAGGCCATACACTCACGATATCTTGGGCACGGTATGGCGTATCATCGAGCCCGGTATACCAAGCCGTTAGCTCGCGGGCCCACGCCTGTGCTGTATCTCGAGGTATTGGGGGTGTGGTTAGTGTCTCCGCGTTATCGCCGGTGTCACTGATCTGATGACAGGTCAAACACTTAACCACACCGTCATTAATACCGATATATGTAAGGTGCTGAGACGCGGACGCGCTGTCGTTAACCGGGACCCAGACCAGCGCTAGCTGCTGGATGCTGGGGCTCCCACATTGGGTGCACACTATCATGGTAGTTATTCGGTTGTTATAACGGGTAGTGGTGGTAGTCCGGCCTTCTATTAAGCCGGTTAGGATACCGCGCGCGCAAGTCTTCTATACTTGCGGCACGTGGTATCTACGGCCTAGCTTCGGTATGCGAGCTCCTCGTCGCGTGACATAACCCGGTCCGTAATTGGTTGTGTTATTAGCGGTCCGCGATCCGGGATCACGGTGCGGCACCAGTTGATTTGGTCCGGAACCAGACGTGCACAGCTCGATTTGAGGCCGACCCGGCCCTCGTCCTCTGCCTCGACATACTCACACCAGTTATCGGCCGTAAACAGCTGATCGACGCCGTCAATGCGGGCGAGGAATGCGCCCACTGGCGGTGTGCGGGCGTAGCCCTCCTCCGCCCAGTGGTTATGGCAAATTGTGGTGTCGGCCAGTATTGGGACCGAGAGCCCGAACCAGTCGTACTCCATCACGTATTTGATCAGCACCGCGGCCTCGGCCGAGAATCGTCGGGGACATGCGTAGATCAACTCGTCATGGACCTGACCGATCGGGCGTAGGCCGGGGTACGCCGGCATCACGTACTTACGGATTATGTACATGTTGGCCTTGATCATGTCAGCGCTTGATCCCTGGACCTTGGCATTTAAGATCTTACCAGGCATCACACGCTCATCGTTGAAGTGTCGGTGACGCCCACTAATCATGGTGAATACGCGCTGACCCTGATCCCAGAGTACTCGCAACTCATCTAAGTAGACCGGCAGTCCGCTGTAGGTCTGGAAGAAGCCGTCACGCCATGTGGAAGCCTTTAGTACGTCGTACTGCCCGTGCTCATCGAGTAGCGGAACCATGCGCGCGAACTTTTCAGGGCCCATTCCATAGTTGAATCCGAAATTGACAGATTTTGACTGAGTACGAGGGATACCTAGGCTGGTTGCGGTCTTCTGGTGGACATCACCGGTATAGAACGAAAGCCCGAAGGCTGTAACCTTCTCCTGGTACACGTTACATAGGTTAAAATCGCGCGTGAAGTGACTGATGACTCTGAGCTCAATCTGACTCTGGTCGCTTACGATCAGGTCGTAGCCTTCGGGGGCCTGGGTATCCATCGGCGGCGGTGTGAAGGTCTCACGCAGTTTCGGGCCCAGGCTTTGTATCCGTATATCGAATGAGGCCGGCTTCTTGCGCGACGGGATATTCTGGAGATTAGGGCCCGAGCTGCTGAATCGACCCGTGTCGGTACCGAACGGATTGAACCGACCGTGTAGCTGGCCATCTGGTGCTGCGTCGATTTCCGCGCCCATCGATTCGACATAGGTGCTCATGAGCATGGACACGGATCGGAAGTTAAGGATGGCTTGACCGATGGGGTGGTCCAGCATGCTCAGCGTGATCTTGTCCGTGCTGATAAACTCTCTGCGGATTTCGTCCGGTATTTGATCAGGTTTACGGAGGTCGACAACGCAGTTAACCCACCGCATAGGTCCGCCAGCGGGGTCGCCTACGATATAACCCCTATCTACACACCACTGGATACCACTCTTGGTCAGCTTCGGGATAGGTACCCGCTGGTGCCCGACCCAAGCCAGGCGGAATGTGGGTGGCGTAAGACGCATCGTATCGAACAGGAGTGCACAGAGCTGCAACGGGCTGTTGGGGTTGAACTCCTGTTTCGCGATGTTATAGCACCGACCACGAAACTCCTCGACCAGCGGTTTAATAGCCACGCCTCGCCGCGCCAGCTCGGCTCGATCTACGGTCATCCCGGCCAGCTCCATTCCGATGGTTTGCCACCGGACATCCATCTCGATTTCCATCCACTTATCCGAACCCTCCTTTCTGACTTGTGTCAGTAATTTACGGAACAGTGGGAATAGGGTGGCAGCGTCCTCAGTGGCGTACACCTTGAGTGTCTGGTGGGCTTGTCGCCGAAGCTCTTGGATCTTTGTATCAGCCCGAATCTCGAACGAGTCGACATAATCTGCGTGCCGCCAGCGCTCGAGTTCGTCGAAGAGCTGGGACTGCCATAGGGCTAGGTCACGACCAAATTCAGGGGTGACCTCGGTCACCTGCATCTCCTGGATCTTTCGTTTTTTGATTGAGTTCCAATGCATAGCCGGGTCATCAAAGGTCGGGTATGGACGCCGAACCTTCCGCGGGTCGTTGATGGCCCAGAGCCTCCGGTTCTCGCGGTGCATTACTAGCCGCGTATTCAGTAGATTTATTTCGCGCAGGACCGGGTTATCAAGAGCCGCCTCCTCGTAGGTCGTCATACGCTTACGTAGATAACGCTGGGCGAGGACCTTTAGGCCTTTGGGCCGCTCCTCGTCGACAGCCCACGCATACCCAATCGTGTCGAGGCACCGTGCCTGCCAATCGGCGTAGCGAACCAAGCCAGCGCGGTGCCCAATGATTACGTCGAACGGGGCGTTGTGTGCCAGCCCGAATAGCTTTGGGTTAGTTGCGAGCCTGCGGAAGACCTGAGTCAGCCTTGGCGTAATCTCGAACGCACCTGCGTGATTAGGGCTGGCTAGGGCTAATATCGTGGGCCGAGCGTGCCATGGGTCTTTCGCATCGTTTGGGTTGCCAGTCTCGGATTCGGTCTCGAAGTCAAAAGCGAAGTACCCGGTCTCAAGCGCGTCGGCCTCAATCAAGTGCATAGGGTCCATCGAGATTCAGGGCTGATGATGTAAGTGGTATGCCGGGCAGGGTTCGAACCTGCACGATTTCGGTTAGGGACCGAAGGCTCTATCCAGTTGAGCTACCGGCATTTAGGTACGGGGGATCGGCCACCCCGCCTCCCCCAGCCCACGCCTGAGCCAAATACCGACACGGTATTCGGGCGTGTGGGGATACCCCAGAGGGCCTCACAGCCCTAATCGAGATTAGGGCTGTGTGCAGTTAGGCTCCGAATACGCTGCTGGATAGCGGGTCTGAGTCATTGGATTGACCTTCCGGGATGTCCGCAAGCTGACCCAAGGCGTTACCGCTCGTGGCAACACCCTCGCCAGTCTGGCTAACCGGCGTCGATACCGGGATCGATGCCGGCGGTGCTGCGAGTTGCTGCGCTGGATTCAGCATCTGGGTTGACAAGGCTGTCGGTGCTTGGTATTGATCTACCGGGAGTCTGCCATCCGCTAACTGCGGCGGCTGGAAGCCCGGCTGCGGCTGGAAGCCCGGCTGCGGCTGGAAGCCCGGCTGCGGCTGGAAGCCCGGCTGCGGC